>Ga0105237_10002493_pt1 | contig 22822 bp, 22 predicted proteins | sample KBSC24metaG_FD_81520 | JGI IMG/M metagenome (GOLD analysis project Ga0105237, IMG submission 81520) | Corn rhizosphere microbial communities from Kellogg Biological Station, Michigan, USA - KBS C2-4 metaG | ecosystem: Host-associated > Plants > Roots > Rhizosphere > Soil | place: Michigan, USA...
CCCGCAAAGGGCCGATCGCGGGCGCCCAGTATTCGCAGGCAAACGCCAGTGCGAGTCCGCGACCCAGGCTCCGTTTTGCGGGCCTTTACTTAGGATCCCGCAAAGGGCCGATCGCGGGCCTCCAGTATTCGCAAGTAAACGCCAGTGCGAGTCCGCGATCCAGGCTCCGTTTTGCGGGCCTTTACTCACGAGCCCGCAAAGGGCCGATCGCGGGCGCCCAGTATTCGCAGGCAAACGCCAGTGCGACTCCGCGACTCCGGCTCCGTTTTGCGGGCCTTTATTTAGGAGCCGCTCTGCTCCTCGCGCCCGGACTCCTCTTTGCCGCCGGAACCGCCTCCTGGGAGATGCATACCTATCAGGACTTCATCAAAGGCCGGTTCGACGGACTCTCTCTTTCCCGCGACGGACGCATTCAACTGGCGCCCAAACTGGAATCGCTATTCGCCTCCGATCAACCCTCCGTCTGGAGCGTCGCCCAAAGCTCCGATGGAACCCTCTACCTCGGCACCGGTCATCGCGGGCGCGTCTTCCGGGTAGACGGGGCGGGGAAGGGCGCAGTCTTGTGGACCGCCCCGCAACCGGAGATCTTCGCGCTGACCGTCGGTCCCGACGGATCGGTCTACGCCGGAACATCTCCAAACGGAAAGATCTACCGGATCCACAATAGTGACGCCACCGAATACTTCGCGCCCGGCGCTAAATACATTTGGTCGCTCGCATTCGGAAAGGACGGCGCGCTCTACGCCGGCACCGGCGACGAAGGCAAGATCTTCCGTGTCACCGCAGCCGGCAAAGGCGAACTTTATTACGATAGCGGCCAAAGCCACATCACCTGCCTCGCCTTCGATAAGGACGGCCTGCTCCTCGCCGGCAGCGAGCCCAACGGCATGCTCTACCGCATCCGCGCCAAGGAAAAAGGATTCGTGCTCTATGATTCAAGCCTGCCCGAGATCCGCTCCATCATCGCCGCTCCTGATGGCGTCATCTACGCCGCGGCGCTCGGTGGTTCCGTAGCCCAGCGCATCAACTCCAGCAACCCGGCGGGCAGTTCCGGATCGTCCACTCCGGTCGTCACCAGCACGACTACGTCCATCACAGTCACCGACGAAGCCGCCGGCGCGCAAGCGGGCGTGGATATTAAGCCAAAGCCCGACCAGATCAAGCCGCCGCAGCCCCCGCCCGCCGTGCCCACGGCTGCCGCCGCACCGGCGGAAATGATGGGCGTCGAAAAATCCGCGTTGTATAAAATCTATCCCGACAACACAGTCGAAACCATCTGGAATTCCAAGGAGGAAAATCTCTACGATATTCTCCTGAACGGCGATCAGATGTTCCTGGCCACCGACGGCCCGGGCCGCATCTATCGTCTCAATGCCGATCGCAAAGTCACGCTCCTCGAGCAAACGAACGAAGGCGAAGTCACCCGGCTCCTGGCCTCCGGCACATCGCTGGTAGCCACTACCGGCACGCTGGGCAAGGTTTACCGCCTCGGCCCCGCACCCAGCCCAACCGGATCGTACGAAGCCCCCGTACACGACGCGAATACCGTCGCCCGTTGGGGTCATTTGACGTGGCGCGCCGCCGGCAATGAAAACTCAGGCCGGATAACATTCCGCACGCGCAGCGGAAATTCCAGCCGCCCGGATAACACGTGGTCTGACTGGTCCGAGCCGCTCACCATCGCCGCCGGATCAGCCATCTCCAGCCCCAACGCCCGCTTCATCCAGTGGAAGTTGGAACTCGCCGGAGGGGACCCAAGTCTCGACACCGTGACCGTTTCCTACCTGCCGCAGAACGCGCCGCCAACAATTAAGTCCGTCACAGTAAGCACGCAGGTCGCCGCCCAACCGGCCAACAAACAGCAGACCGCACAGCAGCAACCGGCCGCCGCCACCTACAGCATCACAGTCACCGACACGGGCGACGTCAGCGCATCCTCGTCCACTGGCACGCCGACCCAGATGATCTCCCGCGGCCTCGCGCAAAAAATCTACGTGACCTGGGTGGCCGAAGACCCCGACGGTGACCCGCTGCTCTACACCCTCTACTTCCGGGGCGAAGACGAACAGCAATGGAAAAAATTGCGTTCCGATTTCGGCGAGAACACCATGATGCTCGACGGCGATGTCTTCGCCGACGGCCGCTATCTCTTCCGCGTAGTAGCCTCCGACAAAATGGTCAACGCCGCCGGCGCAGCCCGCGAAACCGAACTGGTCAGCGCGCCCGTCCTGTTCGACAACACGCCGCCCACGGTAACCGCCGCGCCACCCCGGCGCAAAGGTTCCACGGCGGAAATCGACATCGCCGCCGAAGACGCCGCCTCGGCCCTGCGCCGAGCCGAATTTTCCCTCGACGCCAACGCCTGGCTGCCGCTCGAAGCAATCGACGGAGTAATCGACAGCAAAGCCGAAAAATTCCACGTCAGCCTCGAGAACCTCTCACCCGGAGAACACCTGGTCGTCATCCGCGTCTACGACAGCGCCGGCAACGCCGGGTTAACCAAAGTCATCGTCCGGTAACCGGCACGCTTCGGGCTGTAACAGCTGACCGTTACAGGTCCGAGCCGCGTTACTTCTGCTCAACGGTTGCAGGCAGCCGGGCTGAAACTGCAACTGCGGCTGATTTCAAAAAGCAAGTTCCGCGAATCTCCCAGCCGGGGCTGCGCTCTCCCCAGGTCGGATCACGGTCCGCTTTACGGCCACCGAGGAAGCGCTCGAGAAGCTGCTCTCACTGGCCATGGCCATCGGCAATGACTTGGAGAGATTTGAACAAGCTATAGACGAGAAGGAGGCTGCGCCCGAAAACCTCCCTGTAAAGAGTTACTCCGGGTTGATGCGAAGGCCGGAGATCCGCCGAAATTCCTCATCGAAGCTCAGGAGGAGGCCATCGGCCCGGCTCTGGGCGACCGATGCGATCGCAGCATCGGCGAAACTCAGACGCGTTCTACCCTGGTTCGAAAAACTTTCCATGGTTGGGAGGAACAGGTCCGAGCACGGCACAAATTCCAGCTCTTCCGCCTCCAGCAGGATCCGACCGACCCGTGTCGCCACAGCCAGATCCCGCCGCAACAGCAAGACCGTCATGATTTCGAGAAAGACATATTCGAGCAGCAGTCCCCTGCCCCAGGTGCCGCTCAGAAATCGGTCCATGAGGACACGCGCCTCCCCATGGTGCGCATCCCGCTCGTTATAAAAGCCGATGAGAAAACTGGAATCGAGGACAATCACGGCTGGCGTTCGCCGTAAACGATCGCATCGACTTCCTGGCTGAGGAGTTCGTTGCCTTTCGGAAAGGGCTCGGGTTTGAGTGCACGCAAGGTGGAGCGTCCCGGACTGACTACCACCCGCGCCAGATAGGCTCGCATGGCTTCGTTGAAGAGCTCTCCGACGTTTCGGCCCTGCCGGACGGCGTGAGCCCGGAATTCCCGGTAGACCTGCTCATCGAGATTTCGGATCGTTGTGTCCATAGTATTACTTGTAACACAAGAAACAGGTCAAGATGACCTCTTTGTTAGCACCCCGACCGGTACGGTCTATCGACGCTCTCCGTCAGCCGCCTTAGCTCCTTCTAGGTCAATTCCCGGATTTTTTTCTAGGACAATTCCCAAGCGGTGTGGAGGCCGATAGGTGGTATTCTAACTCGACAAGACTGGTAATCGGTTTCGTCGCTTGGGGGTCTATGCTATTTCGTCGCAATTGCTGCCTGCAGCTTTTCGTCGCGTTGTCGATTGTTTTGCCGGCTTGGGCGCAGCGTCCACCGGAAGGGGAAGCACGTCCGCCTATTCATGTGAGAGGCAACGCCACCAACGGGCCGACCGGATTGGCGCCGGCGCAAATCCGGCACGCTTACGGCTTCGATCAGCTAGCGAATCTTGGCGCCGGACAAACCATAGCGATCGTGGACGCGTTTGATGACCCGAATGTCGAGTCTGATCTCGCTGTATTCAATTCCACTTTCGGTCTCCCGGCCTGCACAACCGTTAACGGCTGTTTTCACAAAATCTATGGCTCAGGGCGGAAGCCCCGGGCGGATGCCGGCTGGTCTCTAGAAATCTCGTTGGATGTCGAATGGGCCCACTCCATCGCTCCACAGGCGAAAATCTTGCTCGTCGAGGCAGCGTCGAGCAAGTTTAGCGACCTCCTGCAGGCCGTGGATGTCGCCGTTAAAAACGGCGCTAGCGTAGTCTCTATGAGTTTTGGCGGCACCGATTTCTCTAGCGAAATGAGCAGCGATTATCACTTCGCTGCTGCACACGTAACATTTGTCGCCTCATCGGGAGATAGTGGGAACGGCGTCGAATACCCGGCCGCCTCGCCCAATGTTGTCGCCGTGGGCGGTACCACGTTACAAATTCTGGACTCGAACGGATCTTACGGCGGTGAAACCGCGTGGAGTGGAAGCGGCGGCGGCCAGAGCGCGTATGAAACCGAGCCCGGCTATCAGAGCGGCTATCCCATTCCGAACAACCCAAATGGAAAACGCGGCGTACCGGACGTGGCCTATGATGCCGATCCGAACACCGGCTTTCCGGTATACGACACAGTCTCATATCAGGGCCAAACCGGATGGTTTCAGGTTGGTGGCACAAGCGCGGGATCTCCGCAGTGGGCCGCCCTCTTTGCCATTTCGAACTCTCTACGGGCCGGGAATGGGAAATTGCCTCTGTCGAACACGAACCTTGAAGTTTACGCAACCGCGCAGGTGATTACATACGGGGCCAACTTCCACGACATCACAGCAGGGACCAACGGAACCTGCGGCACTCTGTGCAATGCCGCAACCGGCTACGACTATGTCACGGGCCTGGGAAGCCCCCAGGCAGCCACTCTGGTTCCGGCACTTGTAAGCCAGCCCTAGGCCGAACGAGCGGCAACTTTAGTAAAGCTATAGCCGCGGGGATCCACCGAGCAGCGAAGAGTTGACCGTTGCGATGTTGTGGATCCGCTTCGGATCACCAGCGTTGATCGCCAGGACTCTTCCAATTCCGCTATCCAAATGGCGTGTCGCCGCATAAACTCTTCAACTTGCGCTGTTCGGTAGTTGCAATGCTCACGGTGGATCACCTTTGGCGGCGCGCCCCCGAACCGGCGAGGTTGAGAAAATCGCAATCAGCCGTACCAATGGTAAATCCGGTGGCCCTCGCATACTCCCAGATAGTTTCGTCGGAGGTGTGCCGCGCCAGGCCAGTGTCGAACACGTGCACAGAATGAGGAAAGAGCTCTGCAAGACGGCCAACGAGCTTAGGCGAGAGATTCGCGTCGAACAGAAGGTTCAACGCTTCATGCGCTCCCGGCCAGCCTGCGAAGCGTAAGCGTAGACCACGGGAAAATCCGCCTTCTCCAGGTACGGCTAGTCGCGCAGGATCTCATCCTCGGTCATGCCGGAAGCTAGCATATCCAGAACGTCCCACACCGTGACGCGAAATCCCCGGATACAGGGCTGCCCTGATCGTTGACCCGGCACAACTGTAATCCGCGAAAGATCGGCTTGTTCGGCTCTGGCCATACATTTATTATCAAAAATTCTGAACCTCAACGGGCGCCAACGGGAAGGGCTGGCGCAATCCGATTGACTTCACGCAAGGATCGGTAGCAGGACCAACAAGCGTGAGTACGTTCGACATCTCAGACCCAAGGAATCCGGTTTTGCTGACGACTATCGCGACGACCGTGGTGCCCCCCTTGGGCGGAATTGGCGAAGGAATCCCCAGAGTCCGCAATCGACGGCCATTGCTTGCCACTTGACAATTTCTATATTTCTGCTATTGTCGAATTATGCCCGCTGCCAAATCCAAAAAGACCGCTGAACAAATCGCCAAGTACGCCGACATGTTCACCGCCATGGGAACGGAGCCGCGCCTCCGCATCATGCAACTCCTCCTCTCCGCTCACCCGGACGGCCTCGTGGTCGGCGAAATCCAAAGCGAGCTGGGCATTCCGAATTCAACTCTCTCGCATCATCTCGAAAAGCTCAAAAACGAAGAGCTGGTCAACGTGCGCCGCGAGAGCACGTTTCTCTGGTACACCGCCAACACCGAGGCGCTCGAGGAGCTACTCGGCTTCCTCTACGCAGAATGCTGCACCCGCAACAAGGCCATCAAACCCGAAGCCATTGTCACCCTTTGCAAATAGGAGGCGGCGTCAATGATCAAATCCAGAGTGCTGTTTCTCTATTCGGGAATTCATGCCGGACGCGAATGGCCGAAGGATTCCTCCGCGGCCTGGCGGGAGATCACTTCGAAGCCATCAGTGCCGGAGGCAATCCCTCTCCGCTTGATCCCGAACCCGTTGAAGCCGGTTCGGCCAGCGGCAACGGTGGGACCTCGAAAAACCCGGGATCGGCTTCCAAACACATCGTCGAATTTATACGAACACCAATAAGGAGAACCATGGAAATCAAAGAGCTCGTCAAAGAGAAATACGGACAGGCCGCTTTACGCGTCACCACTGGCGGCAGTTCCTGTTGCGGAGCGAGCGCCACCCTCGACGGGTGCAGCGTCGATCCGATCACTTCCAATCTGTACGATGCCAGCCAGACCGGCCAAATCCCCGAAGAGGCTTTCCTCGCTTCGCTCGGTTGCGGCAATCCAACGGCTCTCGCAAAACTCAACGCCGGTGAAACCGTCCTCGATCTCGGCTCCGGAGGCGGCATCGACGTGCTTCTGTCAGCCAGGCGCGTCGGACCCACCGGAAAAGCGTACGGCCTCGACATGACCGATGAAATGCTCGCCCTCGCCCGCGAAAACCAGCGCAAATCCGGCGTAGAAAACGTCGAGTTTCTCAAGGGCGAAATCGAAAGCATCCCCCTGCCGGACAACTCGGTCGATGTCGTCATTTCCAACTGCGTAATTAACCTCTCCGCCGACAAGGACAAGGTTTTGCGCGAGGCGTTCCGCGTCCTCAAGCCCGGTGGCCGCTTCGCCGTCTCCGACGTCGTTGTCCGAGGCAACGTGCCGGACCAGGTGCGCCGCAGCATGGAAATGTGGGTCGGGTGCATCGCCGGGGCGTTGAAGGATTCGGAATATATCAGCAAGCTTGCCAGGGCCGGTTTCGATGACATCGACATCGAGCCAACCCGCGTGTACAGCGTCGAAGATGCGCGCCAATTCCTGACCGGCGAAGGAATCGACGTGGACGCCATCGCGCCGCAGGTGGAAAACAAATTCATGAGCGCGTTTATCCGAGCCGTGAAGCCCGCCGTCAAGGAGTGCTGTGGCCCGGCGTGCTGTAGCTGAGGCACTCGGGACAGCCTTCCTGCTCGCCGCCATCGTTGGTTCCGGCATCATGGGCGAGCCGTTGGCCGGAGGCAACATCGCGATCGCGCTCCTCGCCAATACGCTTGCCACCGGAGCCATGCTGGTTGCGCTGATTCTCACGTTCGGGCCGATTTCCGGAGCGCACTTCAATCCCGCTGTCACGCTGGCCGACGCTTCGCAGAGCGGCTTAAACTGGCGCGAAGTGCCGGTTTACATCGCCGCTCAAATCTCCGGCGCCTTCGCCGGCGTTGCGGCCGCTCACCTGATGTTCGGCGAGCCGTTATTTTTCGCTTCGCGTCACGCCACAGCCGGCGGCGCCCAGCTCTTCAGCGAATTCGTCGCGACGTTCGGGCTTCTCGCCAGCATCTGGGGTTGCGCCCGCCTCCGCTCTTCAGCAGTACCGTTTGCCGTTGGCGCGTACATCACCGGAGCGTACTGGTTCACTTCCTCGACATCGTTTGCCAATCCCGCCGTCACACTGGCCCGAGCCGCGTCCGATACATTCGCCGGCATCCGTCCAGCCGATACTCCCGGGTTCATCACGGCGCAACTCGCCGGGGCGATGGCTGCAACGCTGCTATTCCGATGGCTGGTCCCTTCACTTTCCAACGATGCCGGCAACGTCGTCGTAGCCCACTCTCAAAAGGAAACCACCCGTGCCAGATAAAAAACGAATCCTGATTCTTTGTACTGGAAATTCAGCCCGAAGCCAGATGGCCGAAGGCCTGTTGCGTCACGACGCCGGAGGCCGCTTCGAGGTCTTCAGCGCGGGTACCAAGCCGAGCCGCGTCCGCCCCGAGGCCATCGCCGCCATGCGCGAACTGGGCATCGACATTTCAGGACACCGTTCCAAGAGTGTGGATGAATTCACCGGCCAACCATTCGATTACGTCCTGACTGTCTGCGACAACGCCAAAGAGAGCTGCCCGATTTTCCCCGGCCAGACTGTCACCATCCATCACAATTTTGAAGATCCCGCGGCGCTGCAAGCTTCCGAGGAGGAACGGCTCGCACTCTTTCGCCGCGTCCGCGACCAGATCCGGCAGTATTTGCGAGACTTCCCTTCTCAATAAAAACTACCGAAGCAGAGCCGTTGCGTTTTCCAGCCCGTCTCTTTCCGAAACAATTGCCTCACCCAGATGACGCCCGGATTCCGGCTGTCAGGGGTGGCTCCCTCGCTCGCTCCACACAGGTTTACGAGCCACGAACCTTCTTGATCATAAGGAGAGCGACCAGCACCGCTTGCAGGTCAGCGCCTGCTGCCTTTTTTATTTACGGCTTCGCCCCGCGCGCTCAACCCGCGCCTGCCAGGTGTTTTCTTTGCGTTCTTCTCGGTTCGCAGTTTCCATGCCGTCCCTAGTGCGCCGGTTAGTATGTCCTCATTCGCGGCAGCCAGGCGAATATGCGTATGTCCCATCCTTCCAAACCCACCCGGAATGGGTAGGAAAATCTCTGGCGCTTCCTCCACGAACACCGCCTGATGTTCAAGTGTAAGCGTCAGGTTTCCGTAGCCCTCCGCTTGGGAGGCCAGCGAAGCAAATCTCCTCCCACCCACACGAAACGCAGGCAACCCGGCGTGGGAGACCTCTTCCACGCCTTCCAGGCTCAGCGCAATCCTCCGAAAATCTGCTGCGGTCATCGCGCGACTCCTACAAGCTACTGAGTATCTCACTGGAATGGACAGCAAGGCACGGTCACGTGCCAAATCGTGGACCGAGGTAGCGCACGAGTTCCGCTACGATGACCAAATGCACCTGCTCCGCGATTTCGAGAGATTTTCCGGAGAAAACCCCGACCATTTATTGTGAAAACCACATGAGAAGGTTCATCATCACCGGCGCGCCGGGTGCGGGCAAGACAGCAATCATACGTCAGTTAGAGCTCGACGGGTTCAGCGTAGTCGAAGAGGCAGCTACTGACGTCATCGCCGCCGCGCAAGCCCAGGGAACGATTCAACCCTGGATGCACCCCTCATTCATTGATGCAATAGCTAATCTGCAAAGGGACCGTCAGATTCGAGCGTCCTTTCAACCCGATGAGGTTCAGTTTCACGACCGTTGCGCTGTGTGTACCGCGGCTTTGGCAGTCTACCTCGGGCACCCTCGCACGGCCGTTCTTGCCGGCGAACTGGAGCGCGTCAAGAAAGAAGCAATCTACCAACACCGAGTCTTCTTCATTCGCAATCTTGGCTTCATCACGCCTACCGAAGGGCGGCGAATCAGCTTTGAGGAAACGGTGCGCTTCGAGAAAATTCACGAAGAGACTTACCGCGATTTCGGCTTCGAACTGGTCTCAGTCGAGCCAGGAAGTCTGGTGGAACGGGTCAGCATGATCAAAGCGGCAATTCGTTAGTCGAAACGCCGGTCACTTCCGCTTTAGGAACGACTCCCAACCCTGCATCACGACAACATGCGACGTCATCGGCTCCCGCACAACCGGAAGCAGGAAGCAGCTACCATCCGCTGAAACGTCGAACGAAAATGCAGTCGACAGCACCGCTCTCAATGCCACGGGAACCCGGAACAGTGCAGCAGGCGCGCCGGCCCGAAATTGTGGACGTCGCCAGGAACCGACCCACAACGTCCGGGACCGCCTCGCAACACTCGTGTCCGTCTCGTCACCTTTAGCTCGCCAAAGGCGGTGCCTGGTCCTTACGCTGGGGTCATGACCCTCCACCAATCGGCCGTGGGCCTGCTTCTCCTTATGAGTGTCGCGGCTGGGGACCCGGCGCAGGCCGCTGCAAGTCGGGACGCACACGTTGGCAACGCATGCGCGGAACTGAACCGCAGGGTCGTCGAGCAGACGGCGACAGGACAGTTGAGAGAAGCCGAAGCAACACTCGCCGAGGCCATGGCGAACGGCACGAATCGGCTCGACCCGGCTTGCGGAGGACTGCTGCTGAATAACCTGGCCGCCATCATGCTCCTGTCCGGACGTTTCGCCGAAGCGGAGGCATTCGCAGAGAGATCGGTTTCCACGCTGGAGTCTGTCCTTGGCCCGAACGCGACGGGATTGCTGCGGCCGCTTCGCATCCTCGCCGGCGCACGTCTCGAACAAGGGAAAATCGGGAAGGCCCACGAAGCTCTTACCAAGATGCGGAGGATTCCCCTCGAGCGCGCTGAGAATCGGGCGCTCGTTCATGGGGCTGCTGCAGCTCTGTTCCAGGCCGAGGGCCGGTTTACGGAGAGCGAGTCGGAGTTTCGCTCGGCGCTGGTGGAGTGGGAGAGGCTCGGAAAGTCGAGTAGCGCCGAAGTCGCGTCTCTGCTGAGCGGTTTGGCGTCGCTTTACCTCCGTGCGGAACGTCTGGACAATGCGGCCCCTGTGCTGGACCGTGCTTTGGCTGCACTCGCAGCGGCTCCGGACGCCGTCCCAATGGACCGAATCCGGCTGTTGCAGCTTCGCGCGACCCTGTATCGGAGAAAGGGCAACTGGCGTCAGGCAGAGGAAGATCTGGAACAGGCGATTGCCTTGGCCGGCGCTGAGCCGCGATCCGATGCGGAAATGCTGGTTTCGATGATGACGGATTATGCGCAGCTTCTCCGGAATCATCATCAGAGACGCGAAGCGCGTTCGGTCGAACAGCAGGCAGCTGCACTTCGGGGGCATTCGGCAATGGACAACACGGTGGACGTCACCGAACTGCGTCGGAAATCTAAATCCCATGGCGAACGAGGACAACAGAAGATGCCGCGGATGCGGAACTTGAGCGAAATAACCGCCCGGAGCGCCGAAACGCCCATAGCCCCACGGGAGAGGAGTAATTACCGCTTGCCGCTTCGCTGCCGCAGAATGCAACCCGTCGTTCCTAATCCGGAGAGATGTCAGTTGCCGATCATCCGAGCGAATAGTCCCACGTTCCGGAACCGGACACCACAACCTCTCCAAGTGCGCGTCATCGGCCAGAATCCGGACAACAGCGTAAGGAGTCCGGCTGATCTGTCCTACTTCCAATCGGTCATGTCGACAGTGCGGTGAGGCTTCGAGACGAAGATTCAAGTCGTCGCGCCATTGTGAACCGGGGGGGGAATTCCCGGCGGCGTGGGGCTACCGAAAACCTTCCACCAACATCAAATCCGTTCCATTCTCATCCGGCCTCGTCACCAGCACGTATCGACCTTCCGGGCTCAACGACAGCCCCAACCCCGGAGTGAACGGAAGCTCCAGGACATTCGCAATTGTTCCGTCCTCCGCTAACCGTAGCAACTGATTCTTCTGTTCCAACGAGACGACGAAATAGATGCCGCCGGGAATGGACGTGTACTGCAGAAGGCTAATCTGCCGGTCCACCACGACGGCGTCGCCGCTGCCATCCGGATGGATGCGCCGCAACGGTCCGGTATTCCCGTTCACATAGTAGATCCATTTGCCGTCCCGGCTGGCATACGCCGAGGAGCCGCCTTCCTTTGTCACCTGCTCGGCTGCCCCCCCGCCCCAAGGCATCCGCCAGATCTCGAAGCGTCCACTGCTGTCGCTGGAGAAATAAATCCACTTTCCATCCGCCGACCAGGACGGTTGCCACATTCCCTTGCGGTTCGAGCTCTCGTCTTCACGCTGCTGGTCTGTCAGCCGCCGCAGTCCTGATCCTTCCGCGCCGATCACGAAGACATCCGGCGTGCCACGGGGACGCGAGTCGAAAGCGATCCATCGTCCGTCCGGCGACCAACGCGCCGTGCCCGTGATCGGGCCGCCAAAATGCGTCAACTGCACCGCGTTGCCGCCATCTGCGTCGCACACCCAGATCTCCCGCGGGCCGGAGCGGTTGGAGGCAAAAACGATTCTCTTTCCGTCTGGCGAATATTCGCCGGCAACATCGTAAACCGTCGATGCGATCCACTTCCGTGGCGCCTCCCCGCCCTTCGTATCGAGTCGCCAGATATCGGAGTCGATACCGCCGCGCGTAAAGGCCATCCGGCCGCCTTTGCGGGCGATGCCAATCGGTCCGGCGGTATACCCCAAGCCAGGAATTTTTCGCACGGGGCCGCCGTTCACTCGCACCCGCGCGAGCGATCCGTTGCTGCTGGCGTACCCGAGCATGAAAACGATTTCGCGCCCATCCGCCATCCAAGCCGGGAATTGGGCCTCCAGTGCGCCCGGAAGGATCTGCCGTGGTTTGCCGGAGAGCCGCATGCCGGCCGTCAAGTCCGCGACGTACAATTGCCCGAACGCACCCCTCATCTTCAAGAACGCCAACCGTCTTCCGTCAGGTGAAAAACAGCCGAACGCGCTTCGCGACATCTCTGGATACTGCTGCACCAACTCGCTGCGCTCGCCGGTCTGTGCCGAGATCAAGGTCACACCTCTGCCCGGATCGAAGTTGGCGCTGCCAGGCGGGCTGACTGCGATCCATTTCCCGTCAGGAGACCAGTCCGCCGATCTCCAATCTCCTTCGAGTTCCGCCAGGAGCCGCTCGGGCCCGCCAAGAGCCGGGATCAGAAAGAGCCCATTCCGCCCATTTTCGTGTTGCGCGGTGAATGCGATCCATTTGCCGTCCGGAGACCAGGCAGGATACCAGTGGATGCCCGGGTCCGACGTAAGCCTCAGCGGCGGCCCACCGCCGATGAGCTTCACATAAATGTCCCACTGTTTGTTTTGGTCGCCGCGAAATGCCACCTGACTGGCGTCCGGCGAAAAACTCGGCCCCTCTTCCGATCCCGCAAGTGTGGTCAGCGGCGCCGGCTCGAAGGCGATCTCCGGTCCGCTAGCGCGCCCCCACCACACTGCGCCACCCGTTACAGCGGCCACCGCGACCGCCGCAATACCGATCCACCAGCGCCGCTTGTCGTTCTTTCGCGCGGCCAATGCCGGGACTCCGCCCCTCCTCGCCGGTACTGGAATCGAATGTGCCATACGCTCAGGCGTGACTCCAACCATCTGATTCGGGAAACGGGATTCCAGTGTGCGTGAGACTTCGGCCGCCGCCGGACGTTGGCTCGGGTCTTTTGCCAACATTCTGAGAATCAGCGCATCCAACTGCGGCGGCACAAATGCGTTCCACGAAGACAGAGGGCGCGGAGCCGCTTCGTTCAACGCTTTCAGTCCGTCAAAAATCGAACCGCTTTCAAAAGGATGTGTCCCGCTGGTGAGTTCATACAAAACGATGCCGAGGCTAAAAACGTCACTGGGCGCGGACGCTGCTTCGCCGCGCGATTGCTCCGGTGACATGTAGCGAAGCGTGCCTGCCGGAACAATCGACTGAGAGGCAGTCGATGACAAATCCTGCGCCAGCCCAAAATCCAGGACTTTGACGAATCCATCATGCCGGACCATGAGATTCTCGGGCTTGATGTCGCAATGGATGATGCCTCGCGCGTGCGCCGCCGCTAAAGCCCGCGCGATCTGCTCGCCCATATGCAGCACTCTATCGACCGGTAGCGGAGATCCGCACAACTGGCGAAGCGACATTCCGTCTACCAGCTCCATTACGATGGCCAGCTTCGATTCCGCGTGGATGACCTCGTAGATGGTTACGATGTTGGGATGATTCAGAGCAGAGGCGGCTTTGGCCTCATGGATAAACCGAGCCACCGGCGACGACTCCCCCACTGCGGATCGCCCCAGCAGCTTGACCGCCACGGATCGGCCCAGTTCAGGATCCCGCGCTGCGTAAACCTCGCCCATACCGCCTTCGCCCAGGAGCCCAGTCAAAACGTAGCGGCCGACTCTCTGTCCAATCCTGTCCAGGCTCTCGACCTTCTTCGTCCGGTCGAGCATGCGGAGAACTTCGTCGCGGACTTGCGGATCGCCCGTCGCGCCCTTCAGAAACGCTTCGAGTTCTTCGGGAGAAATACTACTGCATGATTGATAGAGATTCCAGGCCGTTTGCCATTGTTCCTGGGTCATGCTACCCGGCTAATCGATAGCCTGCGCGAGCCCCTGTTGGAGAAATTGTTGGGCAAAATCCCAGTGCCGCGCCACGGTTCGGACCGAGCACCCCAGCCGTGCGGCAATCTCTTCCCGCGACAGCCCTTCGAACACCTTCATCTCCACCACAGTTCGCAGCTTGGGATCGATCGCCTGCAAACGGCTCAGTAAGTCTTCGATCTCAACCAGGCTTGCTTCACCCGAGACCGCCATTTCCAAGGCTTCACTAACATCGGTCTTTGTAATACGCTTGGGTAGGGGGCGCGCGTAGTGGACCAGGAGACGCCTCATCAGAAATGCGGCCAACCCGAAAAACGCATTTCGCTCGTCCTGGGTGACGGCCGAGTCGGCGGGAAGCGCCTTGATCCGGGTTAGCTCCAGGTATAACTCGTGAACCAAAACGGTGGGCTGCCACGTGTGGTTCACTCGCTCGCCCAACATACGGCTCGAGGCCAAACGCCGCAGCTCCGGATAGAAAAGATCTACCAGTTTCCCGGCCGCATCCGGGCTTCCGCCCCGAAATTCGGCCATTAATTGGGCTGTCGGATCGAGACTGCCGGGTGCCGTCACAGCGGTAATTTTACCACTGTCGAATAATTTTTTTGGCACACTCCACCGGTCCCCTCTCCCTCTTTTAATCAGAAACGGATATGAATCAAATGTAACGGCCAACGGACAACCCGATCGCCGCGGAGGCGCCGGGGACGTACAACCAGTCCAGGAAAAACGAGTGCGTTGCCGGCGCCGCCATCCGCTGCCAACGGGCCCCGGGCTTTTGGCGATACAATCGATTCCACCACTCCGTTCAGGATTCTTGACGAATGACGCGTCTGCACGGGAGTGAAAGACTCTTATGATGCTGAAACAGTACTATCTCAGCTGCTTGGCTCACGCCTCCTATCTCCTGGGAGACGAAGCCAGTTCGACCGCCATCGTCGTCGACCCTCAGCGCGACATCCAGCAATACCTGACAGACGCGGAGAAATTCGGCCTCCGGATCCGCCACGTCTTCCTGACGCATTTCCACGCCGATTTCGTCGCCGGCCATCTCGAATTGCGTGACCGCTGCGGTGCAACCATCCATCTCGGCTCCCGCGCACAGGCGGAGTACGCATTCGTGGCCATGAAAGACGGCGATTCGCTCGATTTTCCAGGACTCCGCCTGCAAGTCCTCGAAACGCCCGGCCATACCATCGAGTCGATTTCGATCCTGGTGTTCGACCTCATGAAAGACCAGGCCAAACCTCACGCCGTCCTCACCGGCGATACGCTGTTCATCGGCGACGTCGGCCGCCCCGACCTCCGAGCCTCGCTTGGTTGGACGGCGAGCGATCTCGGCGCACACCTTTACGACTCGCTCCACAACAAACTTCTGACTCTCCCCGACGAGACCCTGGTCTATCCGGCACACGGCGCGGGCTCCCTCTGCGGCAAACAGCTATCCTCGGACACAGTGTCCCCGCTAGGAAGCCAGCGGCGTTTCAACTATGCCCTGCAGCCGATGTCGAAGGACGAATTCATTCGCCTGGTCACGGCCGACCAGCCCGAAGCTCCGGCGTACTTCACTTACGATGCGATTCTGAATACCCGCGAGCATGCCACGTTGGACAGGAACCTCGAACAGGTTCTCCGTCCCATCGATCTCGACGAGCTTCTTCAGCTCGGAGACCGCGGCGCTCAGATCCTCGACGTGCGGGATCCCGCCGAGTACGCCAAGGGTCACCTTGCCGGCAGCATCAACATCGGACTCGGCGGGCAGTACGCCACCTGGGCTGGCACAGTTCTCGATCGCGCAAAGCCCATTCTCATCATTGCCGAGCCCGGACGCGAGCAGGAGGCCGCCCTGCGCCTTGGCCGTATCGGCTTCGATCACGTCAAAGGCTATCTCGCCGGCGGCATGGAAGCGCTCGCCCATAGACCGGACCTCGTATGGCCAACCGAACGCATCAGTGCCCCGATGGTGGCGCAAGAGTTGGCGGGCGCCGATCCGCCGTTCTTGCTCGACGTCAGGAACCCTCGCGAGTGGAACACCAAACACATTGACGGAAGTATCAACGTGCCGCTCAACCATTTGCAGGAGCGCATCGCCGAAATCCCACGCGACCGCCGCATTGCCGTCCACTGCGCCGGCGGCTACCGTTCTTCCATCGCCGTCAGCATCCTGCATCAATACGGAATCACCCGTCTGGGCGAGATGGCCGGCGGCCTTGCCGCTTGGGAAGCATCAAAATTTGCTGTTACCAATAACTAACTACGACTGGAGATGAAACATGAGCTTACGCATTAACGACCTTGCCCCCGATTTTTCCGCGGACTCGACCCACGGCGCCATCCACTTCCACGAATGGATCGGCGACGGCTATGCGATCTTGTTCTCCCACCCGAAGGACTTTACTCCTGTGTGCACCACCGAACTCGGCTACATGGCCGGGCTGGAGCCGGAATTCGCGAAACGAAACTGCAAAATCGTCGGGCTGAGCGTGGACCCGGTGAGCAGTCACGGAAAGTGGGCCGCGGACATAGAAGCCACGCAGGGTCACGCCGTGAAATACCCGATGATCGGCGACCCGGAATTGAAGGTCGCAAAACTTTACGACATGCTTCCGGCCGACGCCGGGGAGACGTCCGAAGGTCGCACGGCGGCCAACAACGCGACCGTGCGCACCGTGTTCGTCATCGGTCCCGACAAGAAGATCAAACTGATGCTCAGTTATCCCATGAGCACGGGCCGCAACTTCGACGAAGTACTGCGCGTCCTCGATTCGATACAACTCACTGCGAAGCACAAAGTAGCTACGCCGGTGAACTGGAAACAAGGTGACGATGTCATCATCGTGCCGGCCGTGTCAGACGAAGAAGCGAAACAAAAGTATCCCGCCGGTTGGAAATCGCCCCGGCCTTATCTGCGGATCGTCGCCCAGCCAGTGTAGCTTCAGTTTTCAGGTTGAACTCGCGGAAGCGCAAAGGACCGGACGGCGTTCCCCTCACGGCTCGCCGTCTTGCCAGGGGATCAGCTGTGTTGCCCCTTCTAAATAACCTAGGTCTCTGGTGGAATCGTCGGCGCCAGCGGCCCGGATCGCCGCAAACATGGTTCACCTTCGAGCTCCCCACGGCGGCCGCGCCGTAGGAGCTGATTTCGTGGCGCGAAGGCGGCGAATAGAGGTCTTCGGCGAACTCCGATGCATCCCCGATGCGGTCGGAGTTCGAGGAAACCAACTTCAAACCAATCAGCGGGTTATCCAGGCCCGCGCGCCGGCCATAGCGAGCCTGCCTTGAAAAGAGCCGCAGGAAACGCCGCAGCCTGCCAGACCACACGAATGAGCCCTTACCGCTACCCGGCTCGACGGAGGACTTTCTTGGCCCGCGAAACACTATATGCGGGCACTATAACCGTGGATTCGATTTGATATGATCCGTTGAGAATATGAACCTCGCGTCTCTGCCGGGCGTGATCTTGGATGGAAAGTACCGGATCGAGCAGCAGCTTGGCAAAGGTGGAATGGGCGCGGTATTCCTCGCGGTCCACTTGGGGACGACGCGAACGGTGGCGGTGAAGGTAATTGCGCCGCGGCTTGCTGGACAGGACGAATTTCTCTTGCGATTTCAGCGAGAGGCCGAAGCAGCCGGCCGCCTGCGCCACCCCAACGTGGTAAATGTCACCGACTTCGGGTCCACCATCGTGGACAACGGGCAACTTGCCTATCTGGTGATGGAATTCCTGGATGGCCAGAACCTCTCCGATTTCCTGCATAAGAATCCCCATCCCGCTTCGGATGAAATCGTCGATATCGTGGATCAAGTCGCCTTTGCTCTCGATGTCGCCCATCAAAGTGGGATCGTCCACCGCGACCTGAAACCGGATAACATCTGGCTGCAACCCAATCATCGAGGTGGCTTCAACGTCAAGGTTCTGGATTTCGGCATTGCCAAGTTATACAATCCCGTAGGGATAGGTTCGGCCGATGTGCCGGCCAAATTGTCGGCTTTCGTAACCGGGGCGCCCGCTCCGGAATCGGAAACTCTCGCGATGCCGCCCTCTGAAGGCGAACTTGGAGAGGCCAAGACCGTGAATGTGGATGCATCGGTTCGCCCGGCGACTCCTTCCGTGAGCAAAAGCCTGCGTTTTACAAACGCGACTCACCTCGAAACCACTTTCGGCTCGTTGCTTGGCACTCCCGCCTATATGGCTCCGGAACAGTGTCAAGGAATGAATGTGCATGCGAGCGCCGACATTTACAGCCTGTCGGTGATTGTCTATCAGATGTTTTGCGGATGTCTGCCTTTTGAGGCGAAGACCCCGAGGGATCTGCTGCAAAAGCAGATCGAGGAGCTTCCAATACCGCCGGCGGAGCGGAATCCAGGCATTTCGAAGCGCGTCTCTGAAGTCATTCTGGGCGGTCTTGCGAAAGCCCCCGCGGCACGTCCGCCTTCCGCAATGGCGTTTGCTGCCCAGTTGCGCGCCGCCTCAGAAGGGGAACTGAAGTTCCTGGCCGATGGCAAGGTAGTCGCCAGCAACCATGGGAACTGCTTCTTTCCCCTGCTGCTGGCATGTTTTGCCCCGCAGATTCCTATCGCGGCTGCGCTGTATCTGGCGGCTAAAGCATTATCCACCAAGGCGATCGTTCCGGCAGATGTCCTGGTAGCGGTCCTCCAGGTTCTCTTTTTCGCGGTGCTGTTCTTCTCGTCGCAGGTGTACAAGGCCGGCTCGACGCTGCTGCTGAACGATGCCGCCGCCGCAGGCCATTTTCAGCGGCAGTGGCGCCCCCAGTTTTTGAAATTGGTTCACGGTCTTGGACCCTTGACTACAACCCATCTCCGCAACGCATTCGATTTCCGCCCTCAGTCTTTTCTTTCCAGTCAGATCTGGCCGGTGGTGTGGGCATCGGAAGGGTTGTCCGGAAAAGCGGCGTTGACGCGAGCGGTTCTCCTTATCAGAGCGCAGCCTGTCGCCGCGGCTGCCGTCGCCGCGCGACAGTGGGGCATTCTATTGGCGGCGACGTTGTTCGTCCCCATCATCATCGCAATTCCGGGAAGCCTTGAAGTGTATGTGCGATCCCTGATGGGCCCCGTTAATTCCATTGTCTGGTTCGCAATTCTCTATCCATGGTTCTTGAGTTTGACTCTGTTTCGATTCTTCGGTCCGGCGTTCTTTTTCGTGTACCTTTCCGCCCGCCGCTGCCTTGGAGAGACCGTGGAGTTCGGTCTGCCGTCGGCGCGCCGGGAAAAGCGCACGCGCCGGGCCGCGCCGGTTCGACCGGCCACCGCTGCCTGGCTCTCGTTGCCGGTGTTGATGTCGATGTTTCTCTTGTACAAAGGGATTTCCCATGGCAACTCAAGGCTTGATCTGTCCGACGCGGCCTGGGATGGGCGCAAAACTTCAGTGCTGCGGGCTCTGGATTCTGGCTTCTCCGTTAACTCCAATGTGGGCGGCCGGACGCTGCTAATGCACGCAATCATCCAGGGGGACCTTGGATTCGCGCGGGAACTCGTGGCTCGTCATGCGAACTTGAACGCGCAGAACACAAACGGCGAGACGGCCTTGTTACTCGCGCTGTGGAACCGGCGTTCGGCTGAGGCTGAGATGTTAATCGCCAGCGGGGCCCAGGTCCAGCTCGCGAACGTGGACGGACGCACTGCGCTGTTCGTTGCCGCCATGCACGGCGACCTTGCGATGTGCAAGCTCTTGCTCGCCCGCGGGGCTGACCGTACCCTTCGCGATCGGAAAGGTAAGACTGCTCTCGACTATGCGAAGGAAGAAGGTCACTCGGAGGTGGTGGATCTGCTGTCGGCGCCCATGCCGCCGCCTTAGCCGGGTTTCGAGATGATAAGGTGGTGGGCGGCGGAGGACGGGGCTGGGGCCATCGTGATGAGCAGGGCATCATATCGGGCTCGGCCATCCGCTCGGAGACAGGCAAAAACGCTGGGGCGTTATGGCCAATCCGCTCACTCCAGTCGTGCTGCTGAATCTGTGCTACCCTCAAGCAGCCTCTTGGAGGAGGCTGAACGCCATGGAGTCTACTTCGAGAGTTGCATTGATGGTCTTGCTGCTCGCCACGCCGGTTTGGTTGCTGGGTCAGGTAAGTATGCGAGCCGGTCTCTGGGAGAACACTGTTTCCTCAAGCGGCCAGACTGTTACGCGCAACGCATGCATTACACCGGAACAGGAACAGCATTCCAAAGCGGGCGTTGCCATGATGCGGGAATCCATTGAGAAAGCATTAGCAAAGACTGGCGCCTGCAGACTCACCGAATTTACTGTGCTGGGCAACACGCGAACAGAGGTGATGGTGTGCGGTAAGAAGACTATCAAAAACTCGACAGTTTTCCGCGGTGATTCTTTCGAGACAACCGGCACCGAGACAACCGCCCAAGGCGCCAGATCGTCGTTAATCAAAGGACGGCGTTTAGGTGACTGTCCCGTCGGTGGTGCCAAATGACGCCCTCGATACGGCCTTTTTTGCTCCCGGTCGCCATAATCTTTCTTGTGGCTGGTCTGGCTCCGGGCCGGGCCGAAGATTTTAAACCGTACCCCGGATCGAAAGTCGATGAAGCTGCAAGCAGGGAGGCATCCGCGACTGTTCCGGGCAAAGAGTCACTGGTTTACACGACTTCAGACGCCCTCGAGAAAGTAAGCTCGTTTTACAAAGGTCTCTACAAAGAAGTCACAATGCGGAGTTCTGGACCGAAACTGCCCTCTGGCGAACAAGTTCGTTGGTTCTTTTTTGCCATAGACGGAGAGACATCATTGGCGAAATCCAAGTTCTGGATGAAAGTGCAACGGCCCTATGTCGGCGGCGCCGAAAGCAAAGACATTCGGCAGATTACGGTGATCCAGACTGTACGCGCGAAGTGACAATGAAGAAACCTGGGTTCTCAGGTAGACAGGCCTTTTAGAGACTTGATGCATATTCAGACGTTTGTCGGCCTGGCGCTCGCCGCTATTTCATGCGCACTCGTGGTTCTGTCTCGCGTGCAGTTAGGTAAATCCTTTGCAGTCACTCCACAGGCAAAGGATCTGGTGACCGATGGCTTGTACTCGCTCCTGCAACATCCCATGTACGTGTTTGTGGATTTGACGGTGTGTGGGATCGCGCTAGCGGTGCACAATTGGTGGGTGTTGCTGGCATTGATCGTTCTGTTGGCCATGCAAACGAAGAATGCCCGGAGGGAACGCAAGGTGCTACAGGCGAAGTTCGGAGAGCGCTACGAAACCTATCGGAAAGCCACATGGTTTTAACGCCCAGACGCGACCGCGTCTATGGTTCGATTCCTGCGAAGTCTCCCGGCATTCATCGATCTTCCGGTTTCCGGTCGGATCTTGCGCAAACGGGAAACTGGCTGTCTGGGAGCGCTGGCGCGGTTCATTCTCCGGATAGCCGAAGATCCAGGAGCGGACGCAATGGTGATTATGGGAGACGACACGACCGGAGTGCTGCAACAACCGAAAATGCGCGTCGATTTCGGCATGCCATCCTGAGATCGGCGTTCCGAAACCCGGCACAGAATATGCGTATACTGGAAAGCCATGAGGAACAGCACTCTCATCGCTTTAGCATTCCTTCTTCTGGTTGTCATACCCGGCGCAACTTCTCAGGCTCGAGCGCAGGCGCAGAAGGCTCTCTATCCCGGCATGGCTCCCCTCGATCAGTATTTGATGCCAGACGAGAAGTCTGAAATCGCGCTGGCGCGCAGTGCTGCTCCAGCTTCCATTTCGGACGGAGCCGAAGTGATGGTGCTGGGCCGCACGGGATACAGGACCGTCGTGAAAGGCAGCAATGGGTTTCTCTGTATAGTGGAACGATCATGGGGCGCCACCACCGATCATCCGGAATTCTGGAATCCCAAAATTCGCGGTGCCATTTGCTTTAATCCGCCGTCCGCAAGAAGCTTTGCGCCCATCTACCTGATGAAGACCAAACTTGTGCTGGCGGGAAAGTCGAAGACCGAGATCGTCCAGGCGGCGGCATTGGCACTGGATCAGAAGGAACTGCCCGTCTTGGAGCAGGGTGCGATGTGCTACATGATGTCGAAGCACCAGTATTTAAGCGATCAAGGCATGAGCTGGCATCCCCATCTGATGTTTTTCATTCCGGGCGACGCGGCGAAGAGCTGGGGAGCCGATCTGCCGGGTTCGCCGATTCTGGCGACAAATGATCCAGAAGAACGGGTGACTATTCTGATGGTCCCGGTTGGCGCATGGTCCGATGGGACGTTGGCTCCGCCGATGGCGCACTGACCCTCAACACGATCATTAAGGAGGCAGCGTAGACCACTGACGCTCGCCCTCTGCCGCTCCCACCGCTGATTCCTGCTTGCGCGATCTCGTTCGTAATAGACCCCGTATACGTGTTCAAATGATCTGCTCAACCTGAGTCGACGAGTCCCAAATCGCTCGCGCGTCCAATGCCAGCTCAGCAACGAATCGGTCGCCGCTAGCTCCACTGCCTCAACATTGGCCGGTAATCTTGCACAAACGGGAAGTTGGCCCGGCGGGGCGGATTTGTCGCTCAACTTCCGGTTAAGCCGACGATCCAGAGAGAGCGGCCCGAGCCGGTCAACACAACGGCGTTACTCGGGAGTAGTCAATGGCTCACCGACGCCCCGAGACAAGCGGCGCCGCCTTAACAAATTGGTTGGCCGTGGCTTCCTCGATCATCCACCGCGCCATGGCATCATACGAGACTGGCATCCAGGAGTTCAGGGTGC
>Ga0105237_10002494_pt1 | contig 22822 bp, 22 predicted proteins | sample KBSC24metaG_FD_81520 | JGI IMG/M metagenome (GOLD analysis project Ga0105237, IMG submission 81520) | Corn rhizosphere microbial communities from Kellogg Biological Station, Michigan, USA - KBS C2-4 metaG | ecosystem: Host-associated > Plants > Roots > Rhizosphere > Soil | place: Michigan, USA...
ATTTCGATATTCGGACTCGATCCCCAGGCATGGCAATCAGATCGTGAAGCAGCAATATCCGACATTTCGGCCCAGGTGGTCATTCCCATTTTGATATTCTCGCGCCAGATGCCCAGCCAATTCAGGTAATCATCACCCATACCGGCTTTCACCAGGGCCAGGTGCACATAATATTTAAAGTAGATGGACGCCTGCACCATCGAGGTATCGCTTAATAATTTATGCCCAAGCGCCGCAACGCCCTGCCCTTCCGCAACACCAGTAAGAATAGCCAAAGCATTGGCATGCTGCGAAAACACATCCTTTTCGGGTCGATCAGCAAATAAGCCTTTTGAGGCTACCCAATATTTAGTTCGTATGGTTTGCTTTAATTGTGAAGCCAGCCTTTCATATTTTGATGCAAACTCCTTACTGCCCAGGTCGGTTTCCAGTTGCGCGGCTGTTTGGTAGGCCCATAACAGTTGCATATCCAATACCGATGAATTACCTGACGCACCTATAGGCGCCATACCTGATTTCCAATCCTTACCATTGGCCCAATCCGTGAACTCCCAGTAAGGTGCATTTTTCAACGAGCCATCCGCCTGCTGGTATTTGTTAAAGAAAGCAAGGACGCCCCGCTCTCCCGTCAATTTATCACGGACAAACCGGCTATCATTCCGGTACATATAATAATCGTGCAGCATCGCTATCCACCAAAGTGAGAACGTGGGGATCTGTTGCGGAATGGCCGTTGGGTAGCGGCTTTGCGTTATCCCTTCAGCAATCCGCGAGTGATCCAGCAAAGTGATCGCGTTACGGCCGAGCCGGTCATCACCACTATCGTAATAAGATACCATAGCCTGTATCCTAGTATCGCCGATGTATTGCAGTTGCTCATAATACGGGCAATCCATATAGGTTTCCCAGGCACATAGTTTAGCGGTATGAAAGCCAATGTCCAATATCTTGCCCAATTCGGCATTGTCCGAATCAAAACGGGCATTATATTGGAAAGGATAACTGGTTGCTGTGCTGTAAATATCATCAATAGTAAGTGGCTCATCCTTTGTTTCAACAATCAGTTGAATATACCTGAACGTACGCCAGTTCAACGGCGTAAACTGCTGGCCTAAGCTGCCATCGCTGATAATACTATCCTTGCGCCCCACAAAGCGCTTCCCTTCAATTTCATCCCGGTTTCCCTTTCTGCCCTGAGCACGCCAGTTGGTATTGCCCGGTTCAATGATATACATCCCTTCGGCATAACTCATGGAGATACCGGCATTTTTACCCTTACTGACAACAAGCGTTGGGTAAGCATTAGTGAGATAGGATTGATCAAGCAAAATGGTGGCCTTGGTATGAGCGGGTATGGTAACAGCCGCCTTGTCAGCCGGGAAAGTTGGAGGTAAAGTAACACCAATAGCTTTGCGCATGGATTTTAGCCGCTGCATCACCATTTCTCTTGCCGGTATAGGCGACGGAACCAGCATCCAGCCATCATTAAAAGTCATTTGCCCCTTTGGTACGCCCTCAGATATTTTGGATGCCGACTGCCACTTACTGTCGTCAAAATCCGGTTTTTGCCATTGCTGCGGATGATTTTTCATATCCACCAGTTCGCCCGGCCCGGCAACATAATAGCTGTAAACCAATAGCACCGGAAGTGTATGATAGGACGTATCGCGGATACATTTCCAAGTATCCCCAGTGTTTAATGCTTCTTCTATTTGTGTATCGCCCTGCAAAATAAAACCTGTGCGATAGCTCATCTGCGCAGCAGGCCGTAAAGCTCCTTCGTTAAATACGATGGTGCTTACTATGTTCTTTCCTGCCTGGAGAAAAGGCGCAAGGTCAACCGTTTCATAATTCCAGTAATAGAGGTCACTTCTTGCGGGGCCAATAGAGGCTAATTGCCCGTTCACAAACAGCTTATAACGGTTATCACCCGACACGCGTACTATATATTTGGCAGGCCTGGTAGCAAGATCAATACTTTTCCGGAACAGGCATACTTCATAGTCACCGGCCGGTTCGCCGGGCACTTTTATCCATGAAGCATTCCAGTGTTTCTGATCAACCTGCGCGGTTTGTGCAAATGTTTGAAAGCAAAAAGCCAGGGGCAGTATTAAGAGCAGGTAAAAGCGGTACTTCATTTTATTTAGGTTATGCAATGGATGAGACGCCTAAATTTAATGAAGAGTTTTGATTATTCGGTTTAAATGAGGTGATCAATTGCGTATAAATCAAAAAGACCTGCAAGTTTTAAAGTCGCAGGTCTTTTTAATTTTTAATAAACAGAACTCAATTCCATAATTAAAACAACATTATACTCAAGGTTTATCAGCATTAGGTTGGGGCTGAGGTGCCGTATTTTCGGTCGTTTTTACGCCCAGGTATGCGGCAGAGCTGACACCCATAAGGCCCAGCAAAACAGAGGTTATCACCGTACCATCAGGCATAGCCGACTTTGTGCTTACACTAATGATGTAAACTCCCCCTACAACAATTGTCCACAGTACGTTTTGCAGTCGGTGAATGCTCACGCCGGTTTCGTCAGAAATAATATCTACGAAAAAAAATCCCTTGGCCGGATGATTTTGCTGCGCAGTTGTAGTTGATGCCGTAGCAGTGTTGCTCTGCTGGCTGCCATCAATCGCTTTGCCAACTACGGTAGTGCCTGCTGCTATACCCATTAAAGTTAAATTAACTCCGCTGATGTCAACAGCTAACTTTGAATCTGTAAAGAATGCCACATATATATAGGAGCCTATGACAATAACCGTCCAAAAAGCCAGTTGAGTTTTAGCCAAGCTAAAACTGGGTTTCGGATTTGATGTTGTAGCCAACACATTAAAGGTCTGTTTATCAAAAACAGTATTCCTAAGCAGGTCGGTGCGAATGGCGACTGCTATTATTATCAGCGATAATACCAGCAGAACAATTGCATAAGATAATTGCATGATTTTAAGGGTTTTGGTTAATAATAATTGGTTAATTAGACCCCTAAGCTATACAATATATAATACCCTGACAACCGTATTTTCACGGTATTTTTTCCGGTTATAATACGGTATTTGAACGGGTGTTTTAATTCACCCTACCACCTTATCATTTGAAATAAGACAACGGGATGGTTTTCCACATTCCATGCGATAAGTGCCCGGTAAGTATCTCGTATATCAAATAAACCGGCCAGAATAAATAAGCAAGTATCAGGAAGATAATAGAATGATTAAAGTACCAATTTATCATTAGAACATATATGCCCAAAAGTAAATATGCGATGCCAGAGTCTTTCTTGTCCATTGTTCGTTATTTGGTTAGTACAATATTAGTAACAATTTTTTTACTAAAATATTCTTAAAACAGCTATAAATGCGTAAAAACACGCATATAAATTGGGTGTATTCACTATAGCCTATCTAAAAATTCAGTCATAATTTAGCCCCGGGACATATTAATAGATTTAAATAAGATTACAGCAAGGGCGCAAGATTAATTTACCCTGATGAAAAAATACCTTATCGCAACTACTATACTTACAATTATGGTTACTCTGTTCCTGGTTATTCACAGGAACGTAATTCAATACAATTCCATTGTATCAATTAAAAACATGCATTGGAAAAAAGTGCACGTACAGGTGCGCAAAGGATACAACCCCGATCCTTCGCATGACAAGCTCATTTTCGATCAATACATCTCGATAGGGCAATCGCGCACTTTTACAGTGGATAACGGGGACGATATCCTGTATCGCAGGGATAGCGATCCCAATCGTCCGGATGGAGTACATTTTACTAATTGGACTTATGCGAATTGCGACGATTCTTCAACTTGTACGGTTGATAATCCATAATAAAAGCAGGTGTTGTGATGTCCATTTTCATGACTTGTTAATAAAAACCGGGCGTTATATTAAAATTCATACAAACAAAATAACATATATTGTAAACAATTCCCGTTAAAATGGGTTTACCTTAAAAATTAAAACAACTTATCATGGCAAACGAAAGTGGCATTACCGCATACTCGGTAAAAACAAAAACAAAAAATGTTCCTATGATCGATCCCGTTATTGACATCAAATCGGGTAGGTACATTGCAAGTGGAAAAGATAGCGCAGGCAACAAAATGTCGGCTATTATGAGTAAAGCAACTGCCGAAGGGCACATAAAGGACGGCAATGCAAAAAAAGGTATTGGCTGGTAATACCCCTTTCTTAGTATTTACCCTGCATCTGTTATGCCCGGTAAATCAGGATTAAAACACAAGCCCCATGATTACGATGCGTAAACATGGGGCTTATTTATTGAGTGAATAATTTAATTAATTACCTACAACCACTGTAGCGGTCGCCATCATTGAATGTATGGTACATTTGTAGGTGTAAGTACCGGCATTGGGAAATGTGAACTTATAAGTACCATCGACAGCAATATTTCCGCTGTCAAATGCGCCATTAACATCCGTAACCGTATGAGCAGTTGCATCCTTATTCGTCCATGTAACCGAACCACCGGGCAAAACATGAACTACAGCAGGCGAAAATGCAAAATTCTCAATGGTAGCAGTCGCAGCAGCCGTAGGCTTGGTGGTGTTGGTATTTGTTGGGTTGGAAGAGTTATTACTGCTCTTGCCACAGCTGTTAAATAAAAAAAGAGTGGATAAAAGTATCAGGGTTAGATAACTGATCGTGATTTTCGTTTTCATTTGTGTTTATATTTATTTGTATTTGTTATACAGTTATCACGCGTTGAAAACGGCAAAGGTTGCCTTCGAAGAAACTAATATTACTATATGTTAAATATCAGGAACTTACGAAGTGAGTAAAACTTGAGGTTGTATCAAAAGTAAAATCCAGCGGGGCGCACCAGAATAAAATTTCGCTGATAGCGCTCTCTATATTGCCCGGTGCAATTTTTTTAGCAAAAAGCAGGTATTTTTGGGTTAACACCTTTTTTTATTAAAATACTTATAATCAGTACTTTAACTCCAAAATGCTTGAAATTGTGTTAACCATGTTAACCCTATAATGCGCCAACATCGGTTAGTTTACCATCGGAAAATACACAGAAAGGAACATCGGTAGCACAGCGCCAAATAATATTTTGACCGGTTTCTGCAAAGCACAATTTGATACAGTCTCAAGTTTTTGTCCACCTCTTATTTATTCAGGTTATCCACCCTGTCAAAAAATTCGTTTTGCAATTTCAGGGTTGTTGTATCAGCTTTAACCTGCTTTAATGCTTTTATGAAGGAGCTGATCTCATGGTCGGTTATGAATTTACCAAATTCCGTGGTTGCTTTATCACCCTCACCTGCATAATGATTCGGGAATGATGCATACCACCAGATCGGCGTATATAAACCGGACAGGTTCAATCGTTTCTGATCAGCACCTGATTGTTGTGTGGCGCGATCCATCCGCATCAGGTCGGGCCTGTAATACAGCAATACCGAAGTTTCACTTTCACCTGCATGCTCATCGCCCCGCATATCCGATTTGTGCATTTTACGATATTCCTTCTGAAAATCGGGGTCATTTTCAGGGTCATAAAAATAGATCACATAATTATGCCGCTTATTTAAAAATGACTGCATAAAAAAGCGGATAAATTCAGGATTGCCGCCGTGACCGTTTAGGATCACGATCTTTTTGAAACCATTCCGTGCTATCTCATCACAGGTGGCTTCCAGCAATTCATATATTACATGACTTGGCAATGCAAAAGTACCCGGCTGCTGACGGGCCTCATTGATCTGTCCATAAAAATAATCCGGGAAAACAACGGCGTACTCTTGCTTGGTGGCACGGGCGGCCCATTCACGCACATGGATCAGGTCGGTACCGATCGGCGAGTGCGGGCCGTGCTTTTCAAGTATGCCGAAAGGCAGGATGCATGTTTGGTTTGATTTGTCTAATGCGGCGGGGAAATCACTGGCGGTAAGCTCATCCCAACGGGCGGGCACTTGCTGTGCAAACGCGGACCCGCAAACAAAAAGTAACACATAGAATAAAAAGGATTTCATAACGGTAAGTTTGGTTTATGAAATGAAGTTAGGAAAATTTACTATGAACCGCTGATTAATTCGATGTAACGATTTCGTTGAATTCGACTAATCGTTGATCACCTATTAGCTAATCACTAAACCTTACCAATTCTTAAATGGATATTTAGCCAAGCTGGAATTGGTATACCTGCCATCGTCAGTCACCTCAATGGTGATCCAATCAGGCTTTTCAAATTCTTCGGTTTCACTGGTCAGTTCAAGCTCCGCTACGATCAGCCCGGCATTATCGCCCTTAAACTCATCAACTTCCCATGTCTTCCCCGCAAACGGGATACGATAGCGCACTTTCTCAGTCCCATTTTTTGTAAAATGCTCTAATATTTCGATACCATCCTGCAAGGGTATTTCGTATTCGTACTCCTTCCGTGACAGATCAGATTCTTTACTTTTCAGGTTTAAAAAGCCTTTTTTGTCCGATATCCGTACGCGCACGGTCTGCTGCTCATTGCTCAACACATAACCTTGACGGTAATGAGTACCTGCAGGTTTGATAACCTGCGCCCATTTCTCATGATCGACCAAAAATTTACGTTCTATCTCAACACCCATTCTTTATGTTTTTTGCCTGATGGTTCACTATATAATGTGGCTTTCTTCCAAAAATCTTTTGTCAGGATAGCGATCACCTTTTTCAGTCGTGTATTCTGCCTTTTGATCCTGGTGATAACTGGTTTCTCATTCAATTCAGGAGTTAAAAATAGCGCTATCGCAAGTTCATTATCATGCCAGTCGCCAATGTGATCCTGCAATTGATTCAAATAGTCATTATTAACCTGCAATTTGCCGTCCAATGCTTTTTGGGCGATTTTTCGATTATATAGAAGGATTTTTATCTGCTTGCGGCAATCATGTAATGTTTCATCAAATTGCAGCTGGCTAAGTGTATTTGCAATTTGCTCGATATGCATTTTATAGAACTGATTGATACGGCGATCACCTATCGCTTTCAGATCGGCCTGAATAGCATTGTATACTTTATCTACTGTTTCCAGGTAGGAATCGCCCATCACTTTGAACTCATTGATTCCATTCTCTATAACCGCCTGTTGGCTATCCGTGAACTGCTGATTATTTAATTTATAACGAATGCCCAATTGTAAATTCATATACGCATTACGAATATCACCGCCGTGCCTGAATATTTTTTTGACAGGCTTAAAATCCTTTGATAACGTATTCCGGGATAAGGCGGCATCTAAAAGCGCCAGCATGGCCCTCAGTTTCTTTACCTGTACCCGAAACTGGTGTAATTTCTCCTGGTCGCCTGTTTCTATAAAAGCTTTTAACTGTGTTAACATTCCCTCCCACTGTTCATCAAAAAAGGCTTTTTCAGTTTTTTTCTTCATTCGTTTGTTAAACCTTAACCCGGCTGGGTATATCAGTCAAATCCATTTCAGGCAAATATTTACACGCAAAAATGTTACAATTTTTAGCCTGTTGCGTACACACTTAATGCCAATACGATACGTTTTATAAACGTGTTTGTTGTGTTCGCGTCAATTGTAAAAAAATGTTAAACACACGCCCCTGTTACAAGGCTATTATCTGAAATACCTATATTTAGCCGATACCTTTGACATAATCTAATTTGATGAATTTAAGAAAAATTTTACTCGTTTTACCAATAGCTCTTACTATCTTCCATTTACAAGGTTTTGCGCAGCGCGACAGTGTATCGCTAAACACCATTATTTTAAAGACCGCGAAGCTTAACAATGATCACCCTACCGAGAAGGTGTACGTTCATTTCGATAAACCTTACTATGCCGTTGGCGATACGATATGGTTCAAGGCCTATGTTACGGTCGATCTGCATGTGCCTACCTCATTGAGTAAAGTTGCCTACCTGGATATTATAAACGGCCAGAATGAGCTGATAGATGAGAAAAAATTACAATTGATTAACGGCTCTGCCGGTGGTTTTATACCATTGCCCGCCAGCTACATTAAACAGGGTAACTATCATTTCAGGGCATATACCAAATGGATGCGGAATAGCGACCAGGCCTACTTTTTCAATAAAACAGTCACCATAGCCAGCACTTCCGAAGGGAAGGTGCTTTCCAGCATCTCTTTCAAGAATTCGATCAGCGACAAAATTTCAAAGATAAATGCGAAAGTAGTTTATAAAGATGCGGATGGTAATCCATATGTAAGTAAGAAAGTAAACTGGCAAGCGGAGAACGATGATGGAACTATTAGTAAAGGGAAAGGCGAAACTGATAAGAATGGCGCCTTAGATATTTACTTTTCCAGCACTAAAGCCAATGAGTTAAACTCAAGTACGATCAGCACAGAAATGGCTGTCGACGAAAAAAGGATTGTTACCAATAAGTTTTCTATCGAGACTACTCCACCGGGCACAGACGTACAGTTTTTTCCGGAAGGTGGTGTATTGATCAATGGTATACGGTCGAGGGTGGCATTTAAAATAGTAAAGCCCGATGGATTAGGTATTGATGCAAAAGGAACGATAACCGACAATGCAGGCACCGTGATAGCCGAAATGGCCTCCCAGCATTTGGGCATGGGCGTGTTTGCGATAATACCCGAAGCCAATAAAACCTATAAAGCTAATTTGACATTTGCGGATGGTACAAAAAACAGCTACGACCTGCCAAGCGCGCGGGCCGAAGGGATCAACTTATCAGTCAGCAACACATCCCCCGATAGTTTGGGTATCAAAATAGCTGCAAACGATCCGTTTTTCCAGAAGAATCAAAACAAAGCGTTTTATGTGATCGCCCAGAGCGGTGGTGTAGTATGTTACGCGGCACAGGCCGTTTTAAAAAGCCCGGTTTATAGCGCGATGATCCCGAAAGACAAGTTCCCTACGGGTATTTTGCAGGTTACCATTCTTACATCCAGGGGCGCTCCCGTAAGTGAGCGTGTCGCCTTTATCCAGCATAACGACCAGTTAAATCTTTCGCTGAAATCCGATAAACCAACCTATTCAAGAAGACAAAAAGTAAAATTGCTTATTTCGGCAAAGAACAAAGCTTTACCAGTTGTCAACGGCGATTTCTCGGTAGCGGTTATTGACGAATCCATCGTACCGGTTGATGAGGATGCAGAAACTACCATTTTGAGTAACCTGCTGCTTACCTCTGATTTGCGCGGTTATATTGAGAAGCCTAACTATTATTTCATTCATTCGGATGACAAAACAAAGGCAGACCTGGATATATTGATGCTTACACAGGGTTACAGGCGCTTCTCCTACAAAAATATAATCGCCGATAAGAATCCGCCTGTCTCCTTTTTACCGGAACAGGGTGTTGATATATCAGGTACGTTAAGGTCCAACACGGGCATCCCGCTGGCAAAGGGAAATGTGCGTTTATATATTCCTGATAAAAACTTTTCGACACAGGCTGTTACCGATATGAGCGGGAACTTCAGGTTCAGTAATGTGATGCTGGCTGATACATCCAAAGTAACGCTGAATGCCAGGGATAACCCGAATGGCAATAATGTGGTGGTTACCGTGGATGGCATCACCCAAGCGCCTTCCACGCAATACATCAATTCAATTAGCGAGATAGCCAATATTGACAGCACATTGAAAACTTATCTTGAAAATGCCAAGAAACAATATAACAACACCAGAAGTCTTAAAGAAGTGGTGATCACAGCGGAGAAAGTCGTAAAAAAAGTAAGTCATGACGACTACCCGCTGCTAAGGGGGCTGCCTATGGATGCCGACCATACCATACCCGGGAGCAGATTTGCAGGTTGTGTTGTTTTTTCAGATTGCCTGGTAACTGCCGGTCTTGGCATAACTTATGACAATGCCAATTTTTACATTACCCGTGATTATAATGGAGGCAAAAAGACCCCCATGGCGATCTATGTAAATGGTATGTCGGTTGATTTTAATTACTTGTCGAATGTGAATCCGAATGAGGTTGAATCTGTGGAAATTTTCAATAGCGATGGCTTTACCAGCATTAACCGGACCACCAACACCAAGGGCGTACTGGTTGTGAACATGAAAAAAGCCCCTAAGGGAGAAAAGATTAGCAAAGATCAATTGATGGCGATGCTGCCAAAACCTTACGAGGTTAATTTTATACCTGGTGGTTATAGCCCAACACGCGAGTTTTATGCACCAAAATTTGATAACCCTGCAGGCAGTTCCCTTGGGGTCGATCGTCGCAGCACCATTTTCTGGAACCCAAAGGTGATAACCGATAAAGACGGTAACGCCTCTTTCGAGTTCTTTAATGCGGATGGCACCGGCTCTTACAGGGCCGTAATTGAAGGGATCGATAAGGATGGAAATATAGGACGCTTTGTTTATCGTTATAAGGTTCAATAATTTGAATTATTTTTCTTAGGTTTATTTAAACTTAAATTAAACCTTAAAACGATGGACTTTCATTTGATCAACTGGCTTGCTGTTGTGGTCGCCGCTTTATCGGCTTTTGCTGTAGGTGGTTTATGGTATTCTTCCACACTTTTTGGTAACGCCTGGATGGTGGACAGCAAACTCACCATGGATGAGATAAAACTGAGTAACAAAGGAAAAATATTTGGCTTTACCGCAGTTTTCTCTTTAATAATGGCTGCAAACCTCGCTGCATTTCTTGCTACCTCCACTACAACCGTTGCATGGGGTGCTCAGGCTGGTTTCCTTGCCGGGATATGGACCTTTAGCGCGATAGCTATACACAGCCTGTTCGAGCTAAAAGGCTGGCGCTACATTTTTGTGAATGGTGGCTATAGTGTAGTCTCATTAACACTGATGGGCGCTATAATCGGCGTGTGGCGATAAAATTTATCGCACCTAAATTCATACTAAATAAACCAACTCTAATAAATCGTATCTCCCTGTCAGGCTGCTGTTTGGCGGCTTTGTAATTATTGCCGGGCGCTACCATTATGCCGTTTCCTTACTTCTGAAACTGTGACTCATCATAACTTAATAAAGCCGCAATCACTATTTTTTGTAACTTTATTGATACATATACTAATCAGCCCGGTTAAACTAATCCCGTTTAATGCTGTCATATCAGTATAAATAAATATCGCTTATCATGAAAAAAATATTATATATAATAATACCCGCCGCCATATCATTAACAGGTTGCTCGGCATTTATGCAAACGACTACAGTATACGACGGTAATCCACAAACCGGCTACAACGCACCATCGCCGTCCAATTATCCACCTCAGTACACCAATAACCAGCCGGTTTATAACGATAACTACCCTGTATATGATAACTCGCCGCAAACCAACCAGGTTTTTTACGATGAACTAAGTCCCTATGGCAATTGGGTGAATTACCAGGATTATGGCTACGTATGGGTGCCCGATGTTGATTATGATTTCAGGCCTTATGCTACTAACGGCTACTGGATCTACAGCGATTATGGCTGGACATGGGCCTCAAATTATAGCTGGGGCTGGGCACCGTTCCATTATGGCAGGTGGTTTTATGATGACTCTTATGGTTGGATGTGGCAGCCGGGCCAGGAATGGGCGCCTGCATGGGTTACCTGGGGCAGCTATGGCGATTATTATTGCTGGGCCCCTATCGCGCCAAGAGCAAATGTAAGGGTTACCAGGGGTGGATGGACGCCACCTGCCAATAGCTGGAATGTGGTACCGCGCAGGCGTATAACACAGCCGGATATGAATAACTACATCGTTAGAACGAATGACGTGGTGATCAGGAATGTAACTCATAACGTTACTATAATTAATAATGTGACCACTAATTATGGTAATGGCCACCGCACCGGTGGAAGCGACAATAACAACCATGATAACGGTCGCGGTAAAGGTAATGGAAACAACCGTAATGATAACCGGTCGGGAGAATACAACAGGGGGCCGCAGGTGAACGAGGTTGAAAATGCTACCAATACCCGTATCCAGCCGGTTAGGGTGAATGATAACAAACGCCCCGGTGCGCAATTAATATCGGGTAATCAATTTTTGGTTTACCGCCCTGAAATTAAGCAGAATCCCGGACAGACAAACGCAGCGCCTGCACCACGCAGGATCGGCATTTTGAAACCCATACATGATGATAACCGTGCGCCTTCAAATCAGCCAAACACCAGGCCGGGCAACAATCTAAACACTAACCCAAACCGTTCGGGCAATCCGCCACAACAGCAACCGAATCCGAGGACGGACAATAATCCGAGGCCAAACAATCCGTCACAACAGCAGCCGAATGTAAGGCCGGATAATAATCCACCAAACCAGCCTAATAATCAGCCGCAGCAACAGCCTACGCCGAGGACAGGTAATAACCCCGGCCAAAGACCTGACAATCCGCCGCAGCAACAGCCGAATCCAGGGAGGGACAATAATCCAAACCCAAATCAACGGCCTAATAATCCTCCGCAACAGCAGCCGACGCCAAGGACAGGTAATAATCCGAATCAACTACCTGACAATCCTCCGAAACAGCAACCGACGCCAAGGACAGGTGATCAGAACCCGAATAACCGGCCACAGGTTCAGCCGCCAAACAGGAGTAATTCCCGGCAGATGAATGTTCAACCTCAGCCAGTTAAGAAGGCCGATACGGGGAAACGGCAATTACCGCCAAAACAGTAAAGCGGGTTAAATAAAATAATAATAAGAAAGCCACCCGTTAACCAGGTGGCTTTCTTTATTTAGCATTGTCATTTAAATTTATGCCCTGTGATGATCGGCTCTCCAATTTTTTATCGCTTTCTTAATATCATCAGCAGATAAATTTTCAGTCACCGCCCTGGCTGCCAGTTCTGCAAATTCATCATCCGGTGCAAAACGAAGGGCGATCACCTGGTTTATAGTAAGCCTGTTGTCAATAGCTTTACCCGTTAAAATAAAACACCTTAACGATTCCTCGGCACGGATGGCCCTGTCTTGTGCCTTTAACGGAAACGAGCGTGCATGCCATGCGGTAAGCAGGGCACATAAAAAGAGAACAACTATCAACACCGAACTGATAAAGCCGCCTGCATGCGGTGGATGCCTTACTACATTTATTATTGAGACGATGAGACCGGTAAATAATGCCCCCCACAATATAATGTGATAGGCCGGTACTAAACGCCGGTGATTGGTGTAATTCTGCTCTGCCATAATGATTTAGTTTTGGGGCTAAGGTAGCATTTTATCTGCCTCTGATTATCTGTCCAAAATATGACAATTGTGTCCGATATACAGAGAACATTTAGCCGGTAGTAAATGTTAAAATATTAAATCAATAAGCAATATTATGGCAGATTCAGCAACAACATTCCAGGGAACATTTACGATAGGCGGCGACCTGAATGTCAACCGCCTCGGATATGGCGCTATGCGCATTACCGGTAAAGGTATATGGGGCCCGCCAAAGGATAAAGACGAAGCGATACGTGTTTTAAAACGCGCGGTTGAGCTGGGTGTCAACTTCATAGATACGGCAGACAGCTATGGCCCTTATGTTTCTGAGGAGCTGATAGCGGAAGCGCTTTATCCCTATCCCAAGGGCCTTGTTATCGCCACAAAAGGCGGATTAACGCGTACGGGGCCAGATCAATGGCCTGTCAACTCCCATCCTGATCACTTAAAGGAAGCATTGGAAGGCAGCCTGAAACGCCTGAAATTAGACCAGATCGATTTGTACCAATTGCACCGGATCGACCCTAAAGTACCGGCGGAGCAAACGTTTGAGTTCCTGAAGAAAGCACAGGCAGACGGCAAGGTCAAACATCTGGGTTTATCAGAAGTAAGTGTGCAGGATATTAAGAAAGCACAGCAATACTTTGACGTGGTATCTGTACAAAATATGTACAGCGTAGACAACCGCAAATGGGAGCCTGTTTTAGAATATTGCGAGGAGAACGATATCGCCTTTATCCCCTGGTTCCCCTTAAACGCAGGGAATGTAAGCGCACTGGAAAAGATCCAGGATATTTCGCAAAAACACCATGCTACAACGCACCAGGTTGCCTTAAGCTGGCTCCTGCATCATTCTGATAATATCCTGCTTATCCCGGGTACATCAAGCGTTGATCACCTGGAAGAAAATATGAAAACAGCCGGTGTTGAATTAACAGCCGGCGATATGCAAATATTAGATAAAATATCAGGATAAAAATAATATTTATAACATGCTATTTATCAGCCGATAGGAATATTTATATTAAAGTAAATCGCTTATTTTCAGGCAGAAAAGTGCGATTATGCTCAATTATTCCGCAACAATGCCCCGTATTATTTCGTACAAGCAGGCATTAAAGTTTAGTTAGTTATTTAGGTGTTAGATTAAATTAATAATGCGCCCCCGCTTAACAGCGGGGGTTTTTTATATATCCCCGCAGCAAAAAACACACTGCTTTTACGTTTAAAGAAAAAAATACAGAAAAGTTACTTAATACATTAAACCATTTGTTTTTGCAGATGTCATACCCAAAAAACAAACACATTAAACCCCTCTTAAAACAACATGAAAACATTTAAACTATCCATTGTACTTTTGGTGCTATTAGGTGCTGTATCCTGTAAAAAAGATAACAGCACAAGTACCTCTGTTACCACTGACCAGGCCGCTGATCTGGCTGCAGGTTCATTGGCTTCAGATTCATTCGGGTTAACGACAGTTTCTGACGCTGTCGCCGTTAATGCACAAACATTATCATCAACCAGCGGCCAATCTGTAAATTCGTTAGGTGCATCTTCGGTTCACCAGGCATGCGGAACTACATTAACCGACAGCATTACTAACTCAGGTTCCGACGGCCCCAGGACATTCAGCTACACTGTAAAATTTGTGCGTACCTTAAATTGCAATGTTGATCAGCATCCTGACAACCTGGCCAACAATATTGCCTTCCACGGTAACTTTGACGGACCAAACCTGACCACTACGGGCGCAGGTACAGCAGTATTCACCATTGCTGGTTTAACACAGCAGGCAACCAATTTTGTAATTAACGGCGAATACAAACGCACCGGTTCATTCCAATCTAAAGTTGGTAACAAAACATCTGGCCAAAGCGATATCGACATTGTGGCAACTAATATTACACTGGCTAAACCGTCAAGGAAGATCGTAAGCGGCAGTGCAACTATATCTATTACAGGCAGTGCCACCAAGAATGGTTCGTACAGCTACACCGGAAATATTGTATTTAATGGTGACGGAACCGCTACACTGACCATCAATGGCAGTGTTTATGGAATAGACCTGGTTACAGGGGTGAGAGTAAAACACTAAGTAAAACAGAAAATATTTATACAAAGCCTCCCGATAACCGGGAGGCTTTTTTCATGTTATACATTTGCCACCCTGAAAGGCTTGATATCAAAAGTTTCCCATATCCCTTGGGTGATGTATGGTTCCTTTTGCTTCCACACCTCTAATTCTTCGTCGGTCTCAAATTGCAGGATCATGATAGAGCCGATCATCTTACCTTCGTCGTTCAGCATCGCCCCTCCTATGATGAAGTTGCCATTCTCTTTTAATTCTTTTGCACCATCCAGGTGATGCGGCCTCACATTCATGCGGCGAGGCAGTGCACCTTCATCCGTATGATCATAAGCAGTTACCAGGTATTGATTCATATTTATTTAGATTATGATTTTTGAATGAATAAGTCACCCCACAACTCCAGACATTCGTAATATGCTTTAGCTATGGTCAGGCTATTTTATGTATAAATGTTGTTTTTATCGGTCAATATTTTTTTCACATCTCTGATTTTTGACAATGTAAAGTTTAGTATAGCATCCCATATTTGGCTATTATTTTCCTCGTTAGAAGGTGAATAATCAAGTTCTTCGATCCCGTCAATAATTTGCCCATCACCTAAGGACAAATCGGATGTTAAGTATAATCCGGAAATAAACTGATTATTAGAAATTCCATTATGAGATTCTTTCTGCGCATTTGTAGAAAATACTATTCCGTAATCATCGTCATGGAGTATCTTACTTATGACTATTATTTCAAGAGTGACCGTAAAACATCCTGTTAATTGATTAACATGTTTCTCACACACAATCTTTAATTTATCAGAATTTGCTTGTAATATTTCTTTACCTACATCTTCATAGAGTTGATAAATATTTGAAATAAGTTTCATTCCTATTTATTGTTCAAAATACAAGTTGATACCTGATTAATAGCCGGGATAAATGTTTCACCAAATTTAACAACTCTTTATACTTATTTTTGTCGCAATCGCCTCACGAGAAATAAAAAACCAATAATAACTGTAAGTTTTACAGGTATATTTGCAATATTTGTTTCCACGATAATCTTAGTTTGACGAATGAAGAATAATTTATACCGGGAATTTAAAAATATATTCAATAAAGAAGCCGAAAACGCCTATTTCTCCCCTGGCCGGGTAAACCTTATTGGCGAGCATATTGATTACAACGGTGGCCTTGTGATGCCCTGCGCTATTACTTTTGGCACCTATGTTTTAGTCGCTTTAAATGATGATGGCGTCTTCCGTTTCCGGAGTTTAAACTTTGACGATCAGCTTGATATCCCCCTGCAAGCCAATTACGAGAAAACAGGTGAAACATGGTTCAACTATCCGCTTGGTATTATAGATTATTTTTTAAAACAGGGCAATAAACTCCAGGGGCTCGACCTGTTATTTTATGGCGATATACCGATCAGTTCGGGCCTGTCATCATCTGCTTCTATCGAGGTGGTGACCGCTTATATGTTAAATCATCTATTTGAATGTGGTTATTCCAAATTGGAGCTGGTGCAACTATCACAGGAAGTAGAGAATGTTTTCATCGGCGTTAATTGCGGCATAATGGATCAGTTTGCGGTTGCTTTTGGTGAAAAAGATAAAGCTTTGATGCTGAATTGTGATTCGCTGGAATATAAAGCCGTTGACAGTAACCTTGGCGACCATGTGCTGGCGATCATTAATACTAACAAACCCCGTAAACTGGCTGAATCAAAATATAATGAACGGGTGACTGAATGCCAGACCGCGCTCAAAGCATTGCAGCAGGAGCTCGACATCAAAAACCTTTGCGATATCGACAGCGATACATTTAAACAACATCAGCACTTGATTACTGACGCAATCGTACTGAAACGGGCTAAACATGTGATCGAGGAAAATGACCGTGTAAAATTAGCGGCAGAAGCATTGGCAGGCAGTGACCTGACAGAGTTTGGTAAATTGATGTACGCCTCACACGATTCATTAAAAAATCTATACGAAGTAAGCGGTAAAGAACTGGACGCTGTTGTTGAATACAGTTTAACTGATCCAAACGTTGCCGGCGCAAGGATGACAGGAGCCGGCTTTGGTGGCTGCGCGATAGCGTTGGTTAAGTCAAATGCTTTTGATAGCTTTAGCCAGGCTGTTACTGAATATTATACTGATAAAATTGGCTATGCGCCGTCCGTTTACAGTTCATTAATCGGCGATGGCGTGGGAGTATTAGACACCACTATTTTAGCAAATTAAGAAGTAAGTGAAATTGCTTAGTGTTGATCGGTCACTCGAAATATTTGACAAAAAAAGTAACGAGTTGGTTGCAGAATACCCTATCAAGCTGGAACTTGAGATATTAAGTGGAATCGTTAAAAAAATAAAAAATGATGAACTTCTATATCGCCAATATAATCTAAGCAAACGCCAAACTAAAATACTTTTGACATACCTAAATTTGGATTTGATGATAGAAATGAAATCCTATAGATATTTTTTAGCGTGCAGTGGTAACTATAATTGGAATGATAAATAAATATGTCTAAATTCCATCACACCAAATGCGCAAATTAAAACTCGACGAACTTAACCGCGCTTCTGTCAGTGAATTTAAAGAACAGGAGAAACTACCCGTTGCGGTGGTACTGGATAACGTGCGGAGTATGCATAATGTGGGCTCTATTTTTCGTACCTGTGATGGTTTTGCTGTAGAACAGGTTTGTCTTTGTGGCATCACCAGTCAGCCCCCGCACCGCGAAATAGAAAAAACTGCGTTGGGCGCCACACAGTCTATCAACTGGATCTATTATACCGATACGATTGAGGCTGTTGAACATTTTCGTAAAAAGGGGTATAAGATCATCGCAGTTGAACAAGCGGAAAATAGCATTATGCTTAATGAGTTTGACGCAAAGCACAACGAAAAGTATGCCCTGATATTTGGCAACGAAGTAAATGGGGTAAGCGATGAAGTGATGAATGTAATTGACACTTGTATCGAGATCCCCCAATTCGGTACTAAACATTCCTTTAATATTGTTGTCTCTGCCGGAATTGTGCTATGGGACTTTTTCTCCAAGATGGTTATCGGGTAATTCTTTTATCATTAATTTAGAAGTAAATTAATGACTCATGGAAACCAATCAAATCAACCCATTAGCAAAGAAATTACAGATGAAGCCCGGTAAAAGCTGGCTGCTTTATAATGCCCCGGAAATCTACCTGGCTTCATTGGAGCCCTTACCTGATGGCGTAACTATCGCTTATGAAGCAAAGGGCGCATTTGACGGCGTGCAGCTATTTGTAAAAAATAGCGCTGAGCTTAAAGCAAGTTTAAACCTGATCGTACCTGTGTTAAAGCCAGATGCGGTGTTCTGGGTGATCTATCCTAAAAAAAGCTCGGGCATAACAAGCGATTTAGAGATGATGAGCAGTTGGGACGATTTGGGTGAATATGGATTTAGTGGTGTTGCTGCGGCGGCAGTGAATGAAACATGGACGGCGCTCCGCTTCCGGCCAAAAGAGCTGACCAAAGCCTCCGATACCCGAAACGAAAATATCCAGAAAAATGAATACAGCGCTTATATCGATGTTGAAAACAAAGTGATAGCCCTGCCTGGTGAAATAAAAGAGCTGCTGCAAAAAAATCCGCAGGCGCTAGCTAATTATGAGAAGCTGTCCTATTCCAACCGGAAAGAATATGTGCTTTGGATATTGACTGCTAAACAGGAGAAAACAAAGGCAGAAAGGTTGGCTAAGATGGTTGAAAAATTGGAAGCCGGGAAGAAGAATCCGTCGGAGAAATAAGCCGCACATCTAAATATAATTTATATATTAGTGCTGTGCGCTTGCGATTTAACCTAACCTTTCACGCGATTGCATATCCACTTTATGCTGAAATACTTATCCTCTTTTAGTTCAATAAAACACATCCTGTTTTTATTAGCGTTTAATCTTATTTCAACTGCCATTTTTGCTCAGCAGGCCCAAAAACCCTATACGTTACTTTGGCGGATAAGCGGCAAAGATCTGAAACAGCCATCCTATCTTTTCGGCACCATGCACGTTAAGGATCAAAGAGTTTTCAACTTCAGTGATTCGGTTATGCTTGCCATTCAGAAATGTAATGGATTTGCGCTTGAGGTGCATCCTGATAGCATTATGCGCAAAATGTTCGAGGTTATGCAAAAAAAGGACAGCACCCGCGACCTGCATAAATTATTAGGCGAAAAGAAATATGCCGAACTGGCTAAAAAATTTGAGCAAAAGAATGGATACAAGATGCGCGAAGGCATAGACCCGTTAATGGCAGAATCAGTACTTCATGCAAATAAGGAAAAGCCAGGTGATAAGGAATCCTTCATAGACGCACATCTTTATGGCATTGCGCGCACTATGGACAAAAACATTTATGGGCTGGAAGATGCGTCGGAGCAGTTCGACAAGGTGTTGGGCTCATCAGACGCCATGAGGGAGCGTTTACTTGGATTACTTGAAACAGGCGGCGGTGAGGATGACTCGGAAGCTATGATAAAGATCTATAGTACCGGCAACCTGGATAATATACTTAGCTACATCAAAAAATTTGATATTGCTGATTCTGAATTGGTCGCCCGTAACCATGTGATGGTTACCAGTATGATCAAAGACATGCAAAAAGGGAGTCTATTTACTGCAGTAGGCGCTGCGCATTTACCCGGCGACAACGGGATCATATCGCAGCTACAGCAAGGGGGTTACGCAGTTGTGCCCGTGCCGGCAACTTTTACAGGTGTAGCAGCCCGGTACCATATCGATTACAACAGGATGAAGTGGGTAACGCACACCGATACTGACTTGGGCTATTCCCTGGATTTCCCTTCAGCGCCAATTAAGACAAGTGCCTATGCGGGGCTTGATACATGGATGTTTGCGGATCTTGCAAATGAAAATTTTTATGGTATTTACGCCATACCAAAAGGCACAACAGATAACCCTGCAGAGCGTGAAAAAGTGATTGACAATGTGATCAAAAACTTTGTCAAAAATAAAAAAGATCAGCTCATTAGCAGGAAGAATACTACCATCAACGGGTTACCAGGTGTAGATATCGTAGTTAAAAATGCCACCGGGTATCAGAGGTCAATGCTGATCGTTGCTAACAATGTGTTGTATTATGTCTATATGGGAAATCACCTGAGCAACCTTCATTCGGCTTATGCAAACCATTTTTTTAATTCATTTAAAGCACTTGGTGTTGTGGAGAAACCTACTAAAGAATGGATAAATTTCAAAAACGATACTGCTGCATTAAGCATACAGTTACCCGCACAGCCTACTCGTGTCGTGAGGGAAACTGCTAATCCAAATGGCGGAACACCCTTTAATATCAAGATGTATGTATCTACTGATAGTTCCAAACTAATGAGCTATCTGATCCGGTACAATGATTATCCTGCAGGCAATTACCTGGCAGATAGAAATACAGTGCTAAATTCTATCGCCAAAGAGTTTTCATCAAAAGCTAAATTGATAGGGGAACCAACAGTGATATGGAAGGATGGCTATGAAGGGCGCGAGGTCAAACTGGTTTTTGCCGGTAGTTATCACAGTATTGTGCGCATATATATCCGGGGTAACAGGCTCTACTTATTACTGAAACAAAACTTGCACGAAGGGGCAGATGTAACCGCCAATGATTCGTTTTTTAATTCATTTAAATTTGAACCTTATTTAAAACCTACGTTCGTGGATTTTGCGCCTGAAGGCGACAATTACAGGCTAAAAACAGTTTCGACACCAAAACTGAAAAAAGATTCTGTCCGGAATTATAAGACTTATCTACAGAACTCATCTTTTTTTTCTACCACCAGTCCTACCTCTGGCGGAGTATACACCTTTGAGCACGCTACAATAAGTAAGTTATACAGGTCAAAGGGTGTTGACTCGTTATATCAAACCTTAACAAATTTGGTGGTCAAATACAGGGACACACTTATAAAAGTGGATACCATAACCATGAACGGTAAGAAAGCAAGGGAATTAATTACAGCCAACCGCACAACAAAAGATCAGCGACGAAGCAGGATACTGATTGATGACGGGGACGTATTTTTTATGGAAAGCTATTTGGGCAAAGAGCAATTGTTTGATGACGAAAGTAACACCTTCTACAATTCCCTTGAGCGAACAGGTGCTGCAACTAAAATAGACCCTTACTCTTCAAAAGCTGGTAAAATATCAGAAGGCCTGCAGTCATCTGATACAACGCAATATAATGAGGCACTGGGCGCACTCAGTTATTACTCTTTTACCACAGATGAATTACCATTTGTTTATTCGGCTCTGCAAAAAACATATCCGGATGATACTATTTCAAAAGGCGTCCGGTATAAATTGATTGAAGCATTGAGGGATACGCATGATAACAAAACCATTGAAAATTTACAAACCTTATACAAGACACTGACAGATAAGTATCTGTTGAAATCGATAATCCTGAATACGATACCCAGCATTGATACCAAAAGCGGTTATGATATTTATTTCAATTTATTAATCAACGATAAGGCGTTAAAAACCGAAAACAATTACATGACGTTTAGGCCACTATATGATTCCATTAAATATACAGCGGCCCATTTCAAGCAAATAGTTCCGCTTATATCAAATGCTGAATACCGATCCCATATTTTACGATTGAGCAACCAGTTGCTGGATTCTCCAAACAACGAATACACCAAACTTATCAGGGATAATTTTAAAGACATTACAAAATATGCCAAATGTGACCTGGACACTTTTCTGGTAAGTAAGGATACCAACAAAAATGAATGGGCAACCAATAGTTATCAATATTTAACCCTTATGGGTAAAATAAAGGGCGAGCCGGAAATCAATTCTTATACCAATTATTATTTAAACCATTATCCAAAAGGTTATTATGTGAGTGCTGCTGTTGTTGCCCGTATATACAATGGATTACCGGTAGGTGCTGGGTTAACAGCACGGCTCCTGGATAGTATGGATTCCCGCTATGATATTATGGAAGCATATTATCGTCAAAAACAATTAAATAAAGTACCGCTTAAATATAAAACCCCAAGCGAGTTTGGCAAACTGTGCCTGTATAGGTTCGCAAGCAGCACTGATGATGATGATGATTATGGCGTACCCGGCAAGATTAGTCTGTTAGGCAGTATTACGGAAAAAGGCTCGATCTATTATGTGTACCAATTCAATTTTCCCGAAAAAAGTGAAACCGATAGGTACATAGGTATAGCAGGGCCTTATAAACCGGGATCATCCAGGTTAAATTTTGAAAGGTATAATGCCTATACCAGCTATGATGTAAAAACAACCAATTGGATAAAGCAGGCAAGGCTGTTGATACCGGATCTTAAAAAAGCCTATCAGGTTAAATAAAACAAAAAACCGGGTAACATTTCGCTACCCGGCCTAACTTTGGTTTATTAACTGATTGATTTAGAAAGTTCTCATAAATTATTAAGACTTACGAAGTTTTAAAAACTTCGTAAGTCTGTTACTTAAAACACCTGCTCAAATTGGTTCACGGCGTCCTTGCTTTCAAGTATC
>Ga0105237_10002495_pt1 | contig 22817 bp, 7 predicted proteins | sample KBSC24metaG_FD_81520 | JGI IMG/M metagenome (GOLD analysis project Ga0105237, IMG submission 81520) | Corn rhizosphere microbial communities from Kellogg Biological Station, Michigan, USA - KBS C2-4 metaG | ecosystem: Host-associated > Plants > Roots > Rhizosphere > Soil | place: Michigan, USA...
TGCCATGGGTGGAGCAGGCGGCATGGCCAACCTGAAGCTGGTGTTTCGCCGCTACAAGATCATCGCGCTGTTGATCGCCATCGCCATCATCTGGGGCTTCTTCAGCTTCATGACCGATGGCGGCTTCCTCACGCCCCGCAACCTGTCGAACCTGCTGCGCCAGATGTCGGTGACCGGCATCCTCGCCTGCGGCATGGTGCTGGTCATCATCGCCGGTGAAATCGACCTCTCGGTGGGTTCGCTGCTGGGCCTGCTGGGCGGCATCGCCGCGCTGCTGGACGTGAGCCATCACCTGCCGCTGGCGCTGAACCTGGTCCTGGCGCTGGGCTTCGGCCTGGGGCTCGGTCTGTTGAACGGTTACCTGACCGCTTACCTCGGCATTCCCTCCTTCATCGTCGGCCTGGGCGGCATGCTGGCCTTCCGCGGCATCCTGCTGGGCATTACCGGCGGCCTCACCATTGCGCCGGTGTCGGACAACATGGTCTATCTCGGCCAGGGCTACCTGCCGCCGCAGATCGGCGTGGCGCTGGGCATCGCCTTGTTCGTGCTGGCGGTGGCGCTCACGTGGATGAGCCGCGTCAACCGCAGCCGTCACGGCCTGCCGCTGGCGGCCCTCTGGCGCGATGGCTTGAAGGTGCTGGTGATCGGTGCGGTACTGCTGGCCTTCGTGCGCACGCTCAACAGCTATGACGGCATCCCCGTGCCGGTGCTGCTGTTGCTGGGACTGCTGGGCCTGTTCAGCTACGTGAGCACGCAGACCGTGTTCGGCCGCCGCATCTATTCGGTGGGCAGCAACATGGAAGCCACCCGCCTGTCGGGCGTGAACGTGCAGGCCGTCAAGCTGTGGGTGTTCGGCATCATGGGCCTGATGTGCGCGCTGGCCGGTCTGGTCAATACCGCCCGCCTGGCTGCAGGCTCGCCGTCGGCGGGCAACATGGGCGAACTCGATGCGATTGCAGCCTGCTTCATCGGCGGCACGTCCATGCGCGGCGGCTCCGGCACCATCTATGGCGCGCTCATCGGTGCACTGGTGATGGCCAGCCTCGACAACGGCATGTCCATGCTGGACGTGGGCACCTACTGGCAGATGATCGTCAAGGGCAGCATCCTGGTGCTGGCGGTGTGGGTCGATGTGAGTACCCGTTCGGGCCGCTGACCAAAATGACGCGATGAACTGAGACCGTTCGGACTGAGTAGCGGCATAGCCGCGTATCGAAGGCGCACCAGCAGTAGCGCCTTCGATACGGCCCAAGGGCCTACTCAGTCCGAACGGAATGAGATGAGGAAGCAATTCTTTTTCATCTCTGAATGAACTGATCAATTTTCCGGGTCGCACCTGCGGCCCATCCTATCCTCTGGAGCATCAAGCATGACCGCAGCTACCCCCACCGTCTTCGAACACGCCCTCTATCGCAGCCTCGCCGGCAAGCGGGTCGTCATCACCGGCGGCGGCAGCGGCATCGGTGCGGCGCTGGTGGAAGCCTTCGTCGGGCAAGGGGCGCAGGTGTGCTTCCTCGATATCGCCACCGAACCCTCGGAGGCACTGGTGGCCTCGCTCAAGGATGCCGCCGTGGCACCGCGCTTCTTCCCCTGCAACCTGATGAACCTGGAAGCCCTGCGCGCCACCTTCACCGAGATCGAGACCGTCATGGGCGGCGTCGACATCCTCATCAACAACGCCGCCAATGATGACCGCCACAAGAGCGAAGACGTCACCCCCGCCTACTGGGATGAACGCCTGGCGGTGAACCTGCGCCACCAGTTCTTCTGCGCCCAGGCGGTGCTGCCGGGCATGCGGGAACGCAAGGGCGGGGTGATCCTCAATTTCGGTTCGATCTCATGGCACCTGGGCCTGCCCGACCTGACGCTGTACATGACCGCCAAGGCCGGCATCGAAGGCATGACCCACGGCATGGCGCGCGACTTCGGCCGCGATGGCGTTCGCGTCAATGCCATCATCCCGGGGGCCATCCGCACCCCGCGCCAGACGCTGCTCTGGCACACCCCTGAAGAAGAGGCGAAAATCCTGGCTGCGCAATGCCTGCCGGTCCGTGTCGATCCGCATGATGTCGCGGCGCTCGCGCTGTTCCTGTCCTCCGACAGCGGTGCCAAGTGCACCGGCCGCGAGTACTACGTCGATGCCGGCTGGCTGGGCGCGTAACTTATCCACACGCCTTTCGGCCCAGAGGACTCCATGAACAAGCCACACGCCACACCCCGCCGCTTCCGCTCCCAGGACTGGTTCGACAATCCGGACCACATCGACATGACGGCGCTCTACCTGGAGCGCTTCATGAACTACGGCATCACCGCCGAAGAATTGCGCTCGGGCCGTCCCATCATCGGCATCGCCCAGAGCGGCAGCGACATCAGCCCCTGCAACCGCATCCACCTGGAGCTGGCCAAGCGGGTGCGCGATGGCATCCGCGATGCGGGCGGCATTCCCATGGAATTCCCGCTGCATCCGATCTTCGAGAACTGCCGCCGTCCGACCGCCGCCATCGACCGCAACCTGGCCTACCTGGGCCTGGTGGAAATCCTGCATGGCTACCCCATCGATGCCGTGGTGCTCACCACCGGCTGCGACAAGACCACGCCCTCGCAGATCATGGCGGCGGCCACCGTCGATATCCCGGCCATCGTGCTTTCCGGCGGCCCCATGCTGGACGGCTGGATGGATGGCGAACTGGTGGGCTCCGGATCGGCCATCTGGAAGGGCCGCAAGCTGCTCTCGGCAGGCAGCATCGACAACGAGAAATTCCTGGAGATCGCCGCCGCATCGGCCCCCTCCTCCGGCCACTGCAACACCATGGGCACCGCCTCCACCATGAACGCCATGGCCGAGGCGCTGGGCATGTCGCTCACCGGCTGCTCGGCCATCCCCGCCCCCTATCGCGAACGCGGCCAGATGGCCTATGAAACCGGCCGCCGCATCGTCGGCATGGCCTATGAAGACCTGCGTCCCTCAGCGATCCTGACGCGCGAGGCCTTCCTCGATGCCATCGTGGTCAATGCCGCCATCGGCGGCTCCACCAATGCCCAGCCGCACATCATGGCCATGGCGCGCCATGCGGGCGTGGAACTGCATTCGGAAGACTGGATGAAGTATGGTTACGACGTGCCGCTGCTGCTGAACATGCAGCCCGCCGGCAAGTACCTGGGTGAACGATTCCACCGCGCCGGCGGCGTACCGGCCATCATGTGGGAACTGCAGCAGGCCGGCAAGCTGCGCGCCGAGCGCATCACCGCCACCGGCAAGACCATGGCCGAGAATCTGCAGGGCCGTGCATCGAACGACCGGGAAATGATTTACGTATTTTCCGCCCCGCTGCGCGAACGCGCCGGTTTCCTGGTGTTGAAGGGCAACCTGTTCGACTTCGCCATCATGAAGACCAGCGTCATTTCGGAAACCTTCCGCGAGCGTTATCTCAGCACGCCCGGTCAGGAAAATATCTTCGAATGCCGCGCCGTGGTCTTCGATGGTTCGGACGACTATCACGCCCGTATCAACGACCCGGCGCTGCAGATCGACGAAAACACCCTGCTGGCCATTCGCGGTGCCGGTCCGGTCGGCTGGCCCGGTTCTGCCGAGGTGGTCAACATGCAGCCGCCCGATGCGCTCATCAAGCGCGGCATCTCGACCCTGCCCACGCTGGGCGATGGCCGCCAGTCCGGCACTTCCGACAGTCCCTCCATCCTCAACGCCTCGCCCGAGAGCGCGGTTGGTGGCGGCCTGGCCTATCTGCGCGATGGCGACCGCGTGCGCATCGATCTCAACACCGGCGAGTGCAACATGCTCATCAGCGAGGAAGAGCTGGCGCGCCGCAAGAGCGAAGGCATTCCGCCGGTGCCGCCCAGCCAGACACCCTGGCAGGAAATCTATCGCAGCACGGTCGGCCAGCTGGAGACCGGTGCCTGCATGGAGCTGGCCCTGAAGTACCAGGGCGTGGCGCAGACCCTGCCACGGCACAATCACTGACATGCTGACCCTGCATCGTGAATTGCGCATGCCACCGGCCCCGGTGAGAAGGATCAAGGGGCCGATGCGCATCGACGCGCACCAGCACTTCTGGCGCTACCGTTCCGAGGATTATCCGTGGATCGGTACCGGCATGGACCTGCTGGCGCAAGACCGCCTGCCCTACCAGTTCCAGCCCCTGCTGGACGCCCAGGGCCTGCATGCGTCGATCACGGTGCAAGCCCGTCCGGGCCACGAGGAGACCGGTTTCCTGCTGGAGATGGCGCGGCGCGATGCACGCATCGCCGGCGTGATCGCCTGGGATGACATCGCCTCGCCGCAACTGGCCGAACGCATGGAGCAATGGGGCCGCCCCAAGATGCTGGGACTGCGCCATCCGATGCAGGACGAGGATGATGCCGCGCAAGCGCTGGTACAACCGCAGTTCAATCACGGCGTGCGCTGGCTGCAGGAGCGCGACTACGTGCTGGAAGTGCTCACCCATGAACGCCACCTGCCGCAGCTGCGCCAGCTCTGCGCCTTGCATGACCAGCACTGGGTGGTCCTGAATCACCTCGGCAAGCCGGCCCTGAAGGAATTCCGCAAGGGCCGCGCCGCCTATGAGCGCTGGCGCCAGCAGTTGCGCGAACTGGCCGCCATGCCGCACGTGGCCTGCAAGATCTCGGGCCTCTTGACCGAAGCCGACTGGCTGCGCGGACTCTGCACGCGCGACTTCGATCACATCGTGCAGTGTCTCGATACGGCGCTGGAACTGTTCGGTCCGCAGCGCCTCATGTTCGGATCCGACTGGCCCGTCTGCCTGCTGGCCGCCTCCTATGCAAGGGTGGTGGCGGTGGTGCGGGAATGGGCCGCGCGCCGTCTTTCTCCAGCTGACCAGGACGCCCTGTGGGGCGAATCCTCGGCCCGGATTTATGGCCTGATGCCATAAGGTTTTCCCCGGCTGCCTTTTCATTGCCAAGCGGTTTTCACGGTGCGATATTGCGCCAGGGAACGCTTTGTCATGACAAGGTACGGGGAGACAAAAAATCAAACGCCTCAAACGCAACATGACCCTGCTGGTCGGCTCGCTGACACTGATGGCAGGGGTCATCACCAGTGTGGTGCTCTACCAGAGCTACAAGCAGGTAGAACACATTTCGGTCAATCACACCCTCAACGTGGCGCGTATCGCACAACGTTCGATCTCGCGCAACATGGAGCTGCTCTCGCTGGCGCTGGACAGCCTGGCGTGGCGCTATCGCCATACGCAACTGCATCGCATGCCGGCCCAGCAACAACTGGAATTTCTGCTCGGCGAAAAGATCGAGGCCGGCTACATCGCCGCCCAGGGCATCATCGACGCCGATGGTGAACGCGTGGTCGGCTCACCCGTGCTGGACGAGATCATGCCGGGTAATTTTTCCGGCCGCGATTTCTTCGATGTGCCGCGACAGGACACGCGCGGCACGCTCTTCATTTCGTCCCCGCAAGCGGTACGGCTGGAACGGCGCGCCCAGGTGATCGTGCTCTCCAAGCGCCTGGTCCATGTCGACGGCAGTTTTGGCGGGGTGGTCTTCATGGTGCTCTACCTGGATTATTTCCGGCAGCTGTTCGAGGCCATGTCATTGGAAAAGAATGCGGTCATGTCGCTCTACTCGGTGGAGGGCGTGGCCTACATGCGCCTGCCTTATGACGAGGCCTTCATCGGCTCCCGGGTGGAAAATGCCCCGCAGCTGCAAAAGCTGCTGGCGGCCGGCGCCCCCGCTGAAGGCAGCTATTTCACGCGCTCGCAGCAGGATGGGGTGCAGCGCCTCTACACCTACGTGCGCGTGCCACAGACGCGCTGGGTGGTCTTCATCGGCCACACCAAGGCGGCGCTGTTCCGTGAATGGATGCGCATGTTCTATGCCGTGGTCTTCCTGATGGCGCTCTTCAGCACGGCGGCCTTCTACCTCATCAGCCGCGTGCGCGAGGAATTGTTCCGCCGCAGCAAGCTGGACCAGCAACTGGAGGAGCAGGCCCGCACCGACAAGCTGACCACGCTGCTGAACCGCCGCGCCCTGGACGAAGTCCTGCAGGAGGCCTGGCACAAATGCCAGCGCAATGACTCGGCACGCTTTGCGGTGCTGTTTGCCGATGTGGATTTTTTCAAGCTCTACAACGATACCTACGGCCACAAGGCGGGTGACTATGCCCTGGTGGCCGTGGCCCGTTGCATCAAGGGTGCGGTTTCCCGCCATTGCGACCGTGCCGGTCGCTACGGGGGTGAAGAATTCGTGGTGCTGCTCGATGAGGCCGATGCCGAGGGCGCCATGCACGTGGGCAAGCTGATATTGGCAGCGCTGCAGGCCCAGAAAATCCCGCATGAACGCAGCCCGTTCGGCCGCCTCACCATCAGCATCGGCGTGGCCTGCCTGGAGCGCGGCGTGCATCGCAGTGTCGACGAAATCATCAAGGCCGCCGATGAGGCGCTCTATCAGGCCAAGCGCGAAGGCCGCAACCGGGTGCGACTGTACCAGGCCACCGCCAAGGTGGTCCCGGCTGAATGGCAGCTCAGTTCAGCGAACAGTTGAGCCACTTGGCGATGCGCACCCCATCCAGGCGCGAGCCATCGGCAGTGCCGCTGACCAGCATGGTGACGATCACCGGCCGGCGGTCATGCACCAGCAGGCGCAGCACCATGTTGTGGCCGGACTCGTTGATGAAGCCGGTCTTCTGCACGGTGGCATTGACCTGGCCGTAGCGGATCAGGCGATTGGAATTGATGTACTGCAGCTGGCCACGGCCGATGTTGATGATCTTCTGCTTGTCCAGCGAATCATTGCGGATGAGCTGGTAGCGGTTGGCCGCCTTGACCAGTTCGGCCAGCTCGCGCGGGGTCGAAACATTCTCGGGCGACAGGCCGGTACCGTTCTCGAAATGGGTATGCGGCATGCCCAGTGCCTGGGCGCGTGCATTCATGGCGGCAATGAAGGCCGGACGGCCGCCCGGATAGTCGCGGCTCATGGCGGCGGCAGCGCGGTTCTCGGAAGACATCAGGGCGATGTGCAGCATGTCGGCGCGCGACAGGCTGGCCCCGACGTTCAGGCGCGAATGAGTGAATTTGAGGTTGTCCAGGTCATCCTCGGTCACTTCCAGGCGATTGGCCATGGGCAGCGACTTCTGGTCCAGCCAGACGATGGCCGTCATCAGCTTGGTCACCGAGGCGATGGGGGCGACCGTATCGGCGTTGCGCTCGAAGAGCGGCGTATTGGTCTCTTCATCGAGCACGTACACCCCGCGCGAGAAGATGTGGCGGCGCGAGGCTTCGGTGAAACCGCAGCGCGGCAGCAGCTCGGGCTTGGTGTTGGTGGTGATGGCCTTTGCCGGGGTGGCCGGACTCGCCACGGCGGCGGCGGTGGCCGCGGTCGCTCCGGCCGCAGCAGCGGCCGCAGCCGCACGGCCACGACGGCGGCCACGCGCCGGGGTGCGCGCCTTGGCAGGCAGGGCGGCCTTCTTGCGTACGCTGCGATTGCGGCCCTTGGCACCGCTGCTGGCAGCCCGGTGCTTGCCGGCCGTGGAGCCGGCGGCCTGGGCCTCGCTGAGCTTGCCCGAGAGCGCCGTCAGCGCCAGCAGCAAGACGCTGCACATCAGGAGACGGACCACCATGCCGGCCCGGCGCAGGCCAGGCAGGATCAGCAGGGAAAAGCGTAAATCATTACCGGAACGGGACTGCTGCGTGCGAAACATCGTCGAAAACCTTGTCAGTGCGATCATCCAAGACCGGCCATGATACGGAAACTTGGCTTTCGATGCAGCAACCTTCACTGCCGTACAGCCGCAAGTGAATAAGATGACAAGGCGACAAGTCCCGGGGAGACCGCCGCCGCGAGACATAATTTGCTTCCCTGGCTGCAACCGGGCGGCGCATAATCTGTCCATTCCCGGCCGGGGCAGGCTGCTTCCGGCGCACTCCGTCTGACTGAATCAACGATTTTCTTCATGTCCAATCTCATCGTACACGGTGGCCGCCCGCTGCGCGGCGACATCACCCCCTCCGCCAACAAGAATGCCGTCCTCCCCATCCTCTGCGCCACCCTGCTGACCGACCAGCCGCTGCGGCTGATCGGCATCCCCGAGATCACCGATGTCAAGAAGATCCTGGAGATCTTCCGCGTGCTGGGCAGCGAGGTGAAGGTGGACTATGCCAGCGGCGTGCTGGAACTGCATCACCGCGATACGCACTTCGATCCCAAAGTGCACCACCTGCCGGAGGAGATGCGTTCCTCCATCATGCTGGTACCACCGCTGCTGGCACGCTTCGGCGTGGCGCGGCTGGAGAACGACGTCAAGGGCTGCACGCTCGGCGTGCGCGAGATCGATCCGCACGTCGAAGTCTTCCAGCGCTTCGGGGCGCGGGTGGAGAGCAGCCCGGATTCGCTCATCATCCGTACCGGCGGCCGCATGCAGGCCAATCAACACTGGCTGGACTATGCCTCGGTCACGACGACGGAAAACTTCGTGCTGTGCGCCGCTGCCGCCGAGGGCGAGTCGGTGCTCACCAATGCCGCCTCGGAACCGCACGTGCAGGAATTCTGCCGCTTCATGGTGATGATGGGCGTGCAGATCGACGGCCTCGGCACCTCGCGCGTGACGGTGCGCGGCGGCCAGCAGCTGGGCGGCGGTGAATTCCGCTTCGACGAGGATTTCCACGAGATTGCCACCTTCCTCGCCATGGGCGCCATCACCGGGGGCCAGGTCCGCGTGCGCAACAGCGCACCGGAACAGTTCCCGCTGATCGACCGCACCTTCGCCAAATTCGGCGTCGAAGTGGTGCATGAGAACGGCTGGTCGCACACGCGCCAGAACGGGCCGCTGAAGGTGGTCAAACCCTTCACCAGCAACATCCTCACCAAGGTGGAAGCCGCCCCCTGGCCCTATCTCCCGGTGGACCTGCTGCCCATCTTCATCGCCCTGGGTGTCAAGGCCGAGGGCAACACCATGTTCTGGAACAAGATCTACGACGGTGCCATGGGCTGGAGCAGCGAACTGTCCAAGTTCGGTGCCCACGTGTTCCTGGGCGATCCGCATCGCCTGATCACCTTCGGCGGCCTGCCGCTGTCGCCGGCCTCGGTGGAAAGCCCCTACATCATCCGCGTGGCCATCGCGCTGTTCATGGTCGCCGCCAGCATCGAGGGCCGCTCCGAGATCCGCAATGCGCTGCCGATCCGGCGCGCCCATCCCAAGTTCGTGGAGAACCTGCGTTCGCTGGGAGCGGTCGTCGATTGGGTCGAGGAAGACTGATCTCCACGGTTCGACCTTGCAGGGGAAGCGCCCGGCGCAAGCTTCCCCTGCCACTCTCCGATTTCCATTCCGCGATATTCCCTTCGCACCCGCCGCTTCCTCCCTCCTATCCCTTGCGATTGCGGCTGTCCTCCCGGGCGCTGTGCATTGTCCTCAGGGCCAGTTTTCTTCTTCCTTTCACAGTTTGTGTTGGCTGCCGCCAGTCCTGCGTCGGCACACTTTTGAAATTGCCCAAAACACCTGCTTGTTGCTCAAATAAATCGAATTATTTCGACAGCCCTGCGCCGACCCGGCACGGATAATTTCTGCCGTTAATCTACGCCGTGGCGGAAGTACTGGTCATGCATGGCGGATGCGGTCGAGCCACCCGAACACAAGACAAGGCCGACCGGCCCCCGGCAGGAATCGCTTCAGCTCCCTCCACCGAGACAGGCTTCGCCCCACTGATCCGAACGCAGACGCTTGCGCCGGCCAGTCCTGTCTCCTCCGCAATGATCGCCATGCCTGCCGGGTCGGCAGTGCCGTGGCCTCTGTCGTCCTGCGGCTGGCGTAGTCGTGATCAACATGCATGCCGGATGACGCGATCGGGTATGCCTTCAACGATAAAGCAGCCACCATGAGCATTACCGTACTGAACCTGACCGAAGCCAGCGCCCTGCTGCGCACCATCAACAAGCGCGACATCAAGGATGTGCGCGCCATCGATCTCGACCTGGCCCTGGTGCTGGAGAGCGGCCACAAGATCATCATCAGCCGCGGTGCCGTGGCGGCGGTGAATTCACCGCAACTGATGCTGGAGTTCGCCGACGGCGATGTCGCCCTGGGTGACGTGTTCGAGAAGCTCAACCACATCGAGGTCCCGGCCGATGCTGCCGTGACCGTCACCTCCAAGGAGATCACGCGCTATGGCATCAAGCGTGTGGTCAAACCCAAGGTCGCCAGGAACAAGCAGGATCAGGAAGCGGACAAGGACAAGACCGACGAGGAAACCGCGGCCTCCCCCGACACCGAGGAGGCGCGCCCCGCCGAAGCGCTGGCCGGCAACGACGGATCCGGCGGCAGTCGCAGCGGCGACTCGGGCGGTAGCGACATCACTGCGAGCAAGTTCACCAGTGGCAAAGGGAGCAGCTCTTCGCTGGCGATACAGGATGTGGCCGATGCCCCGGCCGATATCGGCAGCAGCAAGGGCGGGATCTCCTGGCCGGTAATTGCCGGCGGCCTGGGCCTGCTGGCAGCGGCAGGGGGTGGCGGCGGAGGCGGCGGTGGCGGCGGTGCTGCCGCGCCCGGTGCTGGTAGTGGCAGTGGCACTGGCGCTGGCATTGCCGCAACCCTGTCCGGTGCTGCAGCCCTCGGTCCGCTCAACAATGCCACCATCACCGCCTATGACGCTGAAGGCCGGGTGATCGGCAAGGCGGTCCCGGTCATCAATGGCCGTTACACGCTGGTGCTGGACCAGTCCGGCTACAAGGGCCTGATCCTGCTGGCCATCCGCGACAACACCCCCGGCCTGGCCGACAACTATGCCGATGAAGCCAGCGTGCGCATGACCGACCTGGGCAACACGGTGCTGCGTGCGGTGGCATTGGCCGATGGCAGCAACCAGGTCATCAACGTCACGGCATTGACCGAACTGGCCGCGCTCAAGGCGGGCCTGGGTACCGGCCAGACCAACCTGGCCGCCGCACAGGTCGGCGCGACCACGGTGACCGGCGCGAATGCCGCCGTCAGCAACCTGTTCAAGGTCGACATCCTCTCCGGTGACGTGGCCCCGGTGACCACCACCGATGCCCAAGGCGCGGCCGTGATCAATCCGGCCTTCCTGCAGTCTGCCAGCGTGACCGCGCGCAACTACGGCATCGCGCTCAAGGCCATTGCCAACCTGGTCCAGACCAACAAGGAACGCTATGCCGACAACGGCGAAGCCATCCGCAAGCTGGCCGATGCCCTGCAGTTCACGGATGGTTTGCAGAGCCGGCTCAAATGGAAAGACGGCACCACCCAATCCGACCTCTTCGGCGAAAGCCTCAATGCGCGCGCCAACGATCCAACCAGCAGCCCGAAAGAACGCGACGATGCACGCAAACTCTTCGACCAGCTGCAAAAGCTGCCCAACGGCAGCAGCATCAACGACTTCCTGCTGGACAACCACATCGCGCTGTCCGATCCCGCCATCCTCATCAAGAACACGACGCCCGGCGGTCCGCCGTGGCAGGCACCGGCCAACAGCGGCACGGTGATCCTGGATCAGGAAGCCCTCGGCAACGGTGGCCTGGCGGTACGTGCGCCACCGCAGTCCAAGGTGGAAGTGACCTTCGTCGGCCATGACGCACAGGGCAAGGAGGTCCGCGTGAAGCTGCCGGTGAGCACCGCCGACAGCAGCGGCATTGCCGTACTGCGGCCCAACGAGGCCGCCATCGAGCTGCTCAAGCAGATGACGCGCGAACAGCCCGTGACGGCCCAGGTGGCCGTCAGCGATGGCGACAACAGCCGCAGCGCGAACAACCTCTGGCAGGGCAACGCCGATGTGCGCATCGATATCAAGACGCCGCCCGGCCTGACCGATTTCGCCAGCAACAAGATCATGCTGGCCAACGATTCCTTCTACACCGGTGGCGAGGGCAACGATCCGCTGCGCACCACGCCGCAAGGCAATGACGACCTGCTCACCAGCGACGCTTCCGTGCGAGTGGTACTGGGCAATGCGATCAAGTCAAGCGAACGCCTGCAGTTCGCCGTGGCCACGGCCAAGAGTGCGGACGGCCAGCCGATCTACGGCAACTGGATCGATCCGGTCGGCCTGGTAGTGGAAAGCGTCGACAGCGGTGGCCAGGTGCACTACCTGGCCCGCAATCTGGTCAGCAAGGACGGGCCGGTCTGGGTCAAGGCGCGCGTGGTGCAGATCGGTGCGCAGTTCACCAACGGCTTTGGCGGCTCGCGGGAGCTGGATACCCCGCTGCAGTTCACGCTGGACAAGACCGCGCCGGTCAAGGTGCAACTGGTCATGGCCGAGAACCGCGATGATGGCGTGAGCAACAGCGACGGCATTTCCAGCCAGAGCCAGGTGACCCTCAATCCGGTGGCCGCCTTCGAGACCGGCGCTGAAGTCCACCTGCGCCTGGCCACCGCTGTCGGCACCAGCAACAGCACGCTGCAAGTGGTACACGCCGATGACACGCGCACAAACGTCGAACCCGGCACGTGGATACAGTGGAAAGCCGGCGACAGGCTGCAGCTGATCGGCGAATCCCGCACCTTCAATGGCAAGGCGCGGCTGGAGGTGCGCCAGATCGATCAGGCGGGCAACTACACCGACAGCATCCAGACCTTCATTGCCGATCGCAGCCAGGTCATCGAGCAGATGGTGCCGCTGGCCAACCGCGAGAAGGCGGTAATCGAGGCCAAAGCCGCCGTGGTGGCGGCGGTGCAGGCTGCAGACCTGGCCACCGGTGCCGACAAGGCCGCCAAGCAAACCGCCCTGGCGACCGCGCGCACTGCGCTGCAGACCGCACAAGCCGGGCGTGAACAGGCGCTGGAAGAGGCCAGGATCGCCCTCACCAAGAGCGATGGCAGCACGCGCCTGGCTGACCTGATCGGCAAGCCCGTCGATGCCGCCTATCTGCCGGCCATCCTGCGCGCAGTGGCGGCCACCGCCGATCCCGACAAGGTCAATGAGGCGCGCGGCCTCACTGACCTTGTCGATAGCACCATCGTGGCCGCCAACCAGGCCCTGGACAAGGCCAAAGTCTATGGCGACAACGACAGCAATCCCGCGCCGACCTCGGCCGACTTCGAACACATGGGCATGGCCGGCACCGATCAGCAAGGCACGCTGACCCTGGCCAATGCCGCCCTGAAGACCTTGCCTGCGGCAAGCAGCAACAGCATCGCCGCCATCCGCGACATCGTCCAGGCCGCTGCGCGCGTGGCAGCACTGGCCGATGGCACGGCCGGCAATACCACCGACGCCAACCTGCCCGACGCCGCCACCTATGCCACGCTCGGCGTGGCCACCGCGCTGACTCCGGCCGCTGCGCGCGTGCTGGGCCAGGTGATCGACGGCAAGGCGCTGCATGAAGTGGCCACGACCGCCATGATCGAGAGCCTCGCCACCGCCGCGCTGCGCGTGACGCAATTCGCCGCCGGCACCAATCTGGCCTCGCCCCTGACTGCGCAAGATTTCAGTACTCTGGGCATCTCCGGCGTGACCGCCGACAACGTCGCCCGCCTGGCCGGCCAGCTGCGCGCGGTGCCACAATCACTCATCGACAGCGGCAAAGTCAGCGGCGTGGTCGATACCCTGGCCGAGCTCCGCGCCATCGTCGCCCTCGACCTGGGCACGCTGCAGACGCTGATGAATTATGCCCAGGGCATCAAGCCCATCGATCCCGCCATTCCTGCCCTTACGGAACCCACGCTGGCCCAGTACGACCATCCGGACCTGGTTGCCGCCGGTGCTCAGGTCACGGCTGACCGGCTGCCAGCCATCAACAGCGCCCTGCGCGGCGTGGGCGTGGCCGGTGTCGATGCATGGAGCAAGGTCGCCGGGCTGGTGAAGTCCTACACCGTGATCCTGAACGCGGCCGATGGCACCACCAACGGCACCCCTGCCACCCTGCCCACGGAAGCGGACTTCCAGCGCGTCGGCGTCAAGAGTCTGCAGAACCGCTTCCCCAGCGGCAGCGGCGACGCTGCACGCAGCAATGCCGTCAAACTCCTGGCGCAGGCGGTAGACCGCAGCACTGCGGCCGAAGTCGACACCAGCGCAGAACTGGACACGCTGGCCGACATCGCCAGCCGCATCATCCGCATTGCCGCCGGCCAGCCGGAGACGGTGACGGCCGACGAGTGGAAGCGCCTGCACATCGGCCACGACTACACCGCCGAGGAGCTGCGCGTGGTACTGCCGGCCATTGCCGGCACCGCCGACGATGGCAGCGAGGTCAATACCCCGGCGACCCTGGCCGCGCGTGCCAGCAATGCCCTGGGCAGCGCCGAGCGCATCCGCAAGTACGCCGGCAACGAGCCCGGCGCGACGGAACCGCTGCTGGAGGATTACCGGAATCTCGGCATCACCGGCGTGGACGACGTGCTGATGGTGGCCAGCCTCAACTCGGTGCTGGATTCAGCGACCATCAGTGCGCCCGACGTGCATCTGCCGGGACAGGTGCAGGCCATCGTCACGGCCTATGGCAGGATTCTCGGCCAGATCGGCAATGCCGACGGCACCCGTGCGCAGCCCGGCGCACCTGACTTCGAGGTGATCGGCGTCACCCCGCCGCAGTCACCAGCCAGCCTGGCCCTGCTCAATTCGGCCCTGGCCCGTGGTGGCAAGCAGCGCGCCGACATCGATACCGTCTCCGAGCTGAAGGACCTGATCCGCGCCAGCGATACCGTTCTGCATATCGCTGCCGGCAATCTGAGCGACCTGCCCGGCACTCCGGCCACGCATGCCGCCACCTTGCAAACCCTCCTCGCCAAGCTGGGCGTGACCGGCCTGCAGCCGGAGAGCATGCCGGCCGTACTGGCGGTGTTGAAGGCCAGTGCCGATGATGGCAGCGGCGTCGATACCCTGGCCAAGCTGCAAACCCTGGCCACCAGCACCAGCACCGCCCAGAACCGCATCCACGCCTATGCCGACGATGCCAACCAGCCCGCACCGGTGCTGGCCGATTACACGGGCACGGGCGTCACCGGCGCCGATATGGTCGGCGTCAATGCGCTCAATTCGCTGCTGGCCGGTACGCGCATCGGCAAGGCACAGGTCGCCACACCCGGGCAGCTGCAAGGCATCGTCGACAGTTTCGCCCGCATCCTGTCCGAGGCCAATGAAGCCTCCAGTGCCAACCTGGACCTGGTCGCCGACGCCACGCCGGGCAGCGATCCGCTGCTGGGCGACTACGACAAACTGGGCCTGACCCTGTGGGGCCTGACCGACCCGGCCGGCCCCAGTGACAAGACCGCCGAACACCTGAGCCTGCTCAACGATGTCCTGCATCGCAAGAGCCGCGACCAGGTCGATAGCCTCGGCAAGCTGGAAGCCCTGGGCGCTGCCGTGGCCCTGTTCATCGATGGCCAGGGGGTGAGCACGCTGGACGCCGCCGGCCGCCAGAAATGGGCCGAGGCCGCCAGCCTGCTGGGTGTGCGCAATCTCGTCACCAGTGGCGAGGGCGAGAACCTGGAGGCACTGATCCAGGCCCTGCGTACTCGCACGGCCAACCAGATCGATACGGTGGAGGAGATCCAGGCACTGCTCGAAGGCAGCAACGGCGCACTGGACAAGATCATTGCCTATGCCAATGACAGCCTGCTCAACCCGGCCCCCACGCTGGCGGACTACACCGCCACCGGCATCACTGCCGGCAGTGGCGCTGTGGCGATAAATGTGAACAATCTGGCCAGCATCAACGCTTCCGTGGCCAAATTGAATGGTCCCGATGTCAATTCGCGCAGCAAGCTCAGGAACGTGGTGCAGGCCTACAACCTCATCCTGACGGCCGCCGACGGCACAGCCGGCGACGGTTCCGGCAATGCGCTGCAAGCCAGCCACTACAGCACCATCGGCGTGAACCTGGCGAGCCTGGCGCGCTCGTCCGCCAACAGTGCCATCGATGCCGACAAGCTGGCGCTGCTCAACAGCGTGGTCGGCGCACAAAACACGGTCGGCGTGAGCACGCCGGAGCGTCTGGAAAGCCTGGCGGCCACCGTCAGCGACCTGATCCGCCTGGCGCGCGAGAGCGCGGATGATCCGCTCTCGGCGCAGAAGGACAGCACGCTGAGCCTGGCCCGCCTGCAAACCCTGGGCCTGGGTGTCATCACCAATGAGGCCACGCGCAGCGCCTTCCTCAATGCCGTGCAGTTCAAGGGCAACAGCGTGGATCCCGCCACCGGCGCGCCACGCTCGCAGGACAATGCTGCCACCCACGATGTGAGCGGCGTCAACAGTGTGGAAAAGCTGGCTGCCATCGCCACCAGCTATGCCACGCTGCTGGCCTGGGTCAACAACGGCGGCACCAGCGCGCCCACGCAGGGGGACTACCAGACCATCGGCATCCAGCTGCCCACCACCAATCCAACCTCGGCGCTGCTGCTCCTGAACAGTGCCCTGCATGCGCAGCCGGACGCCAGCCGCATCAACACCATCGCCGGCCTGAACCGCATGGCGCTGGTGGTGGAACAGCTGATGAAGGCGGGCAGCATCGGGCCGCTGGGCGGCGCTGCCGAGGGCAGCATTTCTCTCACCGTGGAGGACCTGCAATGGCTGGGCGTGACCGGCGTCAGCTCCGACAACCTGGGCTTCGTGCTCAGCAAGCTGCAGAGCCTCACCGATCCCGGCAGCGTGCTGGTCTCGCTGGCGGCGCTGCAGTCGCTGGCCACGGCGGCCATCAACGCGCGCGAGCATCTCGTCAAGCTGGCGCAAGACAATGCCGGCGCACTCGCCACGGCAGCCGAGCTGGACGCCATCGGCCTGACCTTGCCGGTCAATGGCGCGGGCAGCAATGCGGAGTATCTCAAGCTGTTCAACGATGCTTTGAAATCCCCCGCCATCGATGGCAGCCGCGCCAATACGCCGGCACTGCTGCAGGCCATCATCGGTGCTGCACAGCGTGTGGTGGACAGTACCCTCGACCATGCTCCGGCAGCACCCTCACGCCCGCTCCCGGCCGACCTGATCGCGCTCGGTCTGCCGCCCGGTGAAGTGGCGAGCGTTCCGGCGGCGAACATGACCCTGCTGATCGACGCCATCACTGCCCGCAGCTTCAGCAACCTCGGAGTGGACCACACCGGAACCGCGCTGGCCCTGCCGGCCAAGCTGAGCCACCTGCTGGGCGTGATCGCGTCGGTCCGCAACAGCGCTGCCACCGGCCTGGCCAGCACCGACCTGAGTGCGGCACACCTGCAGGAACTGGGCCTGACCCTGACCACCTACAACAACGCCGCCGGCACACCCGGCCATCACCTGCCCGCGATCCTCTCGGCCATTGCCGCCAGCGGCAGCGAGGTCGGCAGTCTCGCTGCCTTGCAGACCCTGGCCAGCCGCGCGGCCAGCGCCCAGGACAAGATCCTGCATTACGCCGATGAAACCGGTTCGCCAACCGCCCCCGCCCCCACCGCCGAGGACTATCGTGCCATCGGGCTGGCACGCTTCGAGACCGATGCCACCGGTGCCCGCATCGCACTGGTGAGCCCGGATCGCGTGGCGGCCATCAATGCCGCCCTGCATGCCAGCGGCATCGGACCCGACAAGGCCGATACCCCGGCGGGCATCAAGCGCGTCGTGACGGCCTACAACGCCATCCTCGACAGTGCCAACGGCACCGCAGGCGATACCGCCGTGGCGCTCACCGGTGAGCACTACCGCGACATCGGCGTCACCATTGCGGGCGTGACCGCGCCCGGTGGCGCTGGCAAGGATGGCGCCATCCTGTCGCTCTTCAATTCGCTCATCGACAGTCTCTCCGCTGCCGATGTGGCCACGCCGGCCAGGATCGAAGCCCTGGGTACCACCGTGGGCAAGCTGATCGGACTGGCCGGACAGCCCCGCACGCAGCCGGTCAGCAATGCGCCGGCCAGCGGTGAGCTGGCCCGGTTCGGCATCCAGTCCCTGAGCGACGACGAACGCGATGCTTTCATCGCCGTCTTGCAGACCAAGAGCGTCAGCGACTTCGACACCCTCGGTGAAGTGCAGGCCCTGGCCACCAGCGTGCGTGCAGCCTATGCCCGCGTGATCGCCTATGCCGAAACCAACGGCGGCGCCGCCCCCACCGTGGCCGATTATCAGGCCCTGGCCATCACCGGCATCAGCGACAATGCCGGCCACCGCGACGCCGTCAATGCGGCCCTGGCCACCACTGCCGTCAAGGGCAGTACGGTGGCCAGGCTCAATGCCCTGCAAGCCGTGGTCGACAGCTATCGCCTGCTGCTGCAGCAAGCCGACGGCACGGCCGACAATACCGCCACCGCCGACCTGGCCAAGCTGGAACACTTCGAGAACATCGGCGTGGACATGATGCTGCTCAAGCAGCTCGATGGCAGCGCAGCGGGGGCCACGCGCAATGCGGTCCAGCTGCTCAGTTCGCTGGTGGACAGCCGCAGTGCCGCCGCCGTCGACACGCCGCAGGAACTGCAGCAATTGGTCAGTCTGGTGCACAAGCTGGCGCTGGCCGAACAGGGCCTCGACACCTCCCCGCTGCTGCCGGCCGACTTTGCCCTCATCGGCATGCCAGTGAGCGATGCCGCCGTGGTGGCGCAGATCCGCGCCCAGCTGGCACTGCTGCCCGACGACGGCAGCGCGCTCAACACCTGGAACCAGTTGCGCACGCTGCTGCTGAGCGTGACGGGCGTACCGACCTGGGACGTGGTCGCGGGCGATGACATCATCAACCTGGCCGAACGTACGGCGGGCGTCACCTTGAGCGGCAGCGCCGGACAGTACGATGTGCTGACTTTGTTCTACCCGGATGGCAGCGTCATGAAGAGCGGCATCACTCCCCACGATGCCGGCGGCGGCAAGTTCACCTGGAGCTACATGCTCACGGCCGAAGACTGGACCAAGCTCGGTGCCAACAGTGCCGATGGCGTGGTGCGCACGCTGCAGCTGCAAGCCCGCAATACCAGTACCGGCGTGGATTCCATCAAGGTGGCCCACCAGGTGACTATCGACACGGTGGCTCCCCCGGCCAGTCTGGTGCTCACGCTGGAACAAGACACGGGTGTCTCGGCCACTGACGGCATCACCAGCAACGGCAAGGTCAAAGTCAGCGGCATGGCCGCAGGCGCTCAGTGGGAATACCGCATTGGCAGCACCGGCGAATACCAGGCCGGCATGGGTGACAGCTTCACCGTCACCGCGCAGGGCGCACAGACGGCCAGCGTGCGCCAGTTCGACCAAGCCGGCAACCGCAGCGCCGCGCAGACCCTGGACCTGAACTTGGACACCCAGGCTCCGGGCGCGCCCGTCATTGCGCTCGACAGCGTGGGCGGGACCGTCAACGACCTGCCGGTGACCAACAACGATACCGTCAAGGTCAGCGGCCTGGAGCCGGGTGCGCGACTGCAGTGGCGCCTGAACCGCAACGACTATGCCGACAACCCGGCCTGGACCGATGCCAGCGGCACCACCATCAATCCGATCGGCCTGGCCCCCAGCCAGGTCAGGAACGTGTATCTGGAAGTACGCCAGCTGGATGTGGCCGGCAATGCCGGCAGCGTCAGCCGCCTGGGCTTCACGCTGGACACCAGCCCCCCGGCCGCACCCGGCCTGAGCCTGGTCGGTGCGCGCGGCGATGCGGCCAGCGGATTGTTCAGCAACAGCGGCGTGATCGACATCGCCGGTCTGGAACCGCTGGGCCGCTGGGAATATTCGGTCAACGGTGGCAGCAGCTTCGTCGCCGGCAGCGGTAGCCGGCTGACACTGCCGGCCGGCGACGGTGCCAAAACGGTCATCGTGCGCCAGTACGATCTGGCCGGCAATCACACCGACAGCCTGCCGCTGGCCTTCACCCTCGACACCGGCCGCCCGCCGGCCCCCACGCCGGCGCTGCGGCTGGACTCCGGTGCGCTGGCCAACGACGGCATCACCACCGATGGCACCGTGCGCATCGACAACCTGGAATCCGGCGCCACCTGGGAATACAGTCTGGATAACGGCACCACCTGGTCGATGACCGGCATCACCGGCAACACCGTCAGCTTCACCGACAACGGTACCCGCCGCAGCCTGCAGGTGCGGCAGACCGATCGCGCCGGCAACGTCAGCGATCCGAGCACCAAGCTGGAGTTCACGGTGGACAACACGCCTCCGCGTACACCCCGCCTGGCACTGGTCAACAACAGCAGCGGCGATGAAGCCACGCACCTGAGCAATGACGGCCGCATCGACGTGCTGGACCTGGACGCCGGCGCGAGCTGGCAGTTCAGCACCGACGACGGCACCAGCTGGACCAACGGCAGCGGCAACCGCTTCACGGTCAGCGGCGATGGCCCCAAACGCCTGCTGGTACGCCAGACCGATGCGGCCGGCAATACCAGCACCAGCAGCGTGCTGTCCATGGAGCTGGACACCACGGCCCCGGCCAAGCCGGGCCTGCCCTCGCTGGTGGCCGATAGCGGACGTGACGGAACTGACCGCATCACCAGCGATGCGCGGCTGCAGACCCCGGTGGCCAGCGAAGCCGGCCTGCGCTTCGAATACAGCTTCGATGGCATTGCGTGGAGCAGCTTCAACCAGCCCATTCGCGGCGCCAGGGACGGCGGTAGCGATGGCCTCAAGAAGCTGAAAGTGAGCAGCATCGATCGTGCCGGCAATCGCAGCGCTCCCAGTGACGAGTTCAGCTTCACGCTGGACACCGTCGCGCCGGCCAAGCTGATCCCGACCCTGTTGAAACCCGTCAGCGGCGGCAGCACTACGGATGGCACGGTCCTGATCGGCGCGCAGGAAGCCGGTTCGGTATGGGAATACAGCCTGGATCGCGGCACGACATGGCAAGTCGGTACCGGCGACCGCATCAAGGTCAAGGGCCGCGATGAGAGTGGTACCGATGGCGTCAAGAGCGTACAGCTGCGCCAGACCGATGCGGCCGGCAACAGCAGCGTGAGCGAGGTGCTGGAGTTCAATCTGCTGACCAAGCTGGATGCACCTGGCCTGAGTGTGGTCACGCCAGTGCGGATCCTGCCCGACCGCACGGTGTTGCTGGATGTCGGCGATTCCTCGGTGCTCCCCTTGGGCAGCAAGATGGTGCTGGAAGTCAGCGGACGCGCCGGCATGACGGCCATCGTCACGCGCGATGATGGCCTCGAGGTGGGCCGCCTCGTCCTGAATGCTGAAGGCAAGGGCCGGCTGGAGGTCGGCCGCACGCTCACTCTGTCCGGCCTCAAGACCGTGAGCGGGGCCAACACCACGGCCAATGCGGTCTACGAACTGGTCCAATCGGGCGACACCATCTTCAGGCTGCGCAATACGTCACCCGCCTACTTTGGCGCCGAGTTCTCCGAAAACGGCGTGCCGCTGGTCGACATGAGCAAACCGGTGTACCGCACTGGTCCTGCCGACAGCGACTGGTACGTGTGGTCGGCCCAGGGCGGCGGCTACATCATCTCGCGCCGTGGCAACAGCGGCGAGTGGTATCGCGAGGCGCCGTCTTCGCAGCCCGCGCAGACACCGGAAGCCGTCAAGAACTGGGTGGCCGTCAACCGCAGCGCAAGCCTGGTGGCTGAGGAGCAATTGCACAACAGCGGCGCGAGTTCGCACCAGCGCACGCTGGAAGGTGTCGGCGTGGTCAACAGCAATGGCTGGCGCGAAACGCCATGGACCTACAAGGCGATCCAGCAGTCCAGCCCCGACAACCGCAGCGAACCGACCGAAGTCAAGGTCCGCATGTTCACCACGACCCCCTCTGCCCTCGACCTGGATGCCGCCACCAGCGGCGTGCAGAGCAACCTGGTGCTCCCGGCGACGCGCTCGGAGCTGCTGGGGGGCTTGTCCCTCTTCGCTTCGCCAGCGGCACCGGCCGGCAACGCCACGCGTTCCATCGAACTGGTGTTCAACAACAAGTCTCCCGCTGGCAACCAGCTCATCAGCAACAACGACCTGCTGGTACTTGATGGCACTGAAGTGCGCATGAACGCGGCACACGCAAAGGTCGGCAACCTGACCGTGGGTGGTGTGGGAGATGTGTCTTACGAAACCGTCGTGAACGAGGACAGGACCACCACGCTGACGATTTCAAAGACCTCGGGCGGGGCCTTCACGGGGGCCGAGATCCGCAGCGTCCTGAGCGCGATCAAGCTGCGCAACTCGCTGGACCTGGCCACCGGCTTCGACCAGCGCACCATCGACGTGAAACTGATCGACGATACCGGACGCCGCAGTTTCGATAATGCACGGGTGACCGTGCAGGTGGAGGGATATGGCCTGCAGGTCGACCTCAACGACACGGTGGCGGGCATCCAGCGCACCAGCAAGCGCTATCTCAACAGCGAGTTCGTCAGTACCGGCGGCTTGACCGAAGGTACGCCTTTCGTCAGGACGGTGGCGGCACCGACGGGAACGCCGGAAACCATCAAGCTCAACTTCACCGGGGTAGATCCCATCAATGAGATGATCTATAGCACGGATGCAAAGAGTGAGATCCGTTCAGGCGGCCAAGTGGTCTACTTCGGCTCCATCGCAGGTGTCTATGGCTTGTTCTGGTGGTCGCCGCACAACGGCGAAGTGCAGATCAGGAAGAGCTCCACGGCCAACTTCACGGGCGAGGAAGTCAAGCGCATCGTGGAAGGCGTACGCATGGTCACCACGACCCGCAACGACATCGAACGCAGCATGGAGATCACTCTCGTGGGCCCTGGCAGCGCGTTGGGTGCCACCTCGCGCGCCACCCTGGTGGTGGACACCCGCGCCCCTGACCTGGACCTGGATGCCAGCCAGGCCGGGAATCAGGCCACGGTGACCACCATCGTTCCCAGAAACCAGACCAGCGACGGGGTCAAGCTCTTCAAGGGCGAGGTGACCGCCCCCGTGGCAGGCGACACCGCCAAGGTGGTGCTGACGCTGCCTGTGCCTGCGGGGACCAGCCCCGCA
>Ga0105237_10002496_pt1 | contig 22815 bp, 21 predicted proteins | sample KBSC24metaG_FD_81520 | JGI IMG/M metagenome (GOLD analysis project Ga0105237, IMG submission 81520) | Corn rhizosphere microbial communities from Kellogg Biological Station, Michigan, USA - KBS C2-4 metaG | ecosystem: Host-associated > Plants > Roots > Rhizosphere > Soil | place: Michigan, USA...
CATGTATTTCGCAGTAGAGAATAAAAATAACAAAGCAGTATTGAACTGGACAAGCGCCAATGAATCAGACGTTACCTACTATGTTCAGCGCTCAACAGACGGTATTAACTTTACCACCATCGGCTCAGTAACAGGAACCGGTAATGGTAATTATTCCTTTACAGATCCTAACCCCGAAAGCGGAAGAAATTATTACCGGCTCGAAATAACAGGTAACCTGAACACTAAAACAAGTTTCTCCTCTATAGCAACGCTTAGCCTGTCGGATCTGGTGAAAGTACTGGCGGCCTATCCTAACCCTGCACATGATCATTTCTATATTCGCGTAAGTAGCGAAAACAATAATAAAACCCATGTGGTATCCATTACTGATCTTGCCGGGCAGCTTATTTATACCACAAGCGGCAAACCGGCCAACAGCATTATCACTGTAACACCAAACAGGCCGTTAAAACCCGGCCTATACATGTTTAAAGTAACTACTGATGGTAGTGAGCAAAGCGGTAAGCTGATGATACAGTAAAGCAGTAGATTGTTACCAGGTTGAAAGGTTAATAAGTTGATAAGTTCCATATCAACTTATTAACCTTTCAACTTTTAAACCCATCAACCCGCTCCAGTTCGCTTTTGTACAATTTCAGGCTGTCAGCCTCCTGTAGTTTTGCTACATCATCTCAAATAAATAATTCAGGAAGTATGAGACAGCATTCAATCATCACAGGTATACAGGTTCTGGTAATTGCATTATTGTGTTATAGTTGCAATAATGCACAATCGATCTCCCCTTCCGGCCTCGAGGAGGCGAAAAAGGCGATCGCCGAAAGCAACAACATCTACTTTAAGGCTTTTCAAACGGGCGATTCAAGCATCTTTGTCAATCGCTATGCAGAAGATTGCTGCATTATGCCTCCCGGGGCGCCGGCTGTTTGTGGCCATGAGGGCGCACTGAACTTTTTTAAGATCGGCTATTATAAGATTGGCCTTAGAAATGGAAAATTCATTACCAAACAGGTGTATGGAGATGGAGAAACCTATGTTACGGAAGAAGGGTTGTGGGAATCATATGACGCAAACAATCAGCTGTTCGATGATGGTAAATTTCTTGTTCTGTGGAAGAAAACGCCTCAGGGCTGGAAGATGTTCCGTGATTCTTTTAGCAGCAATCGAAGCGCTGGTTTGAAGTAGAAAGCCGGAGGTCAGAAGTCAGAGGTCGGAAGTCAGAAATGCCTTGATAGTGAAATCCATTATTAGCATTGCACTCGTATTTCTGACTTCAGATAAAAACAAAAAACCGGAAGCTGATCCTTCCGGTTTTTGTAATCCAAAAAATAAACCTATAATCCTTCTCCATACCCGGCCTGCCCGGTGCTAAAGAGCCGGGCCATACGCCAGGGAGACTTCCGTATTACTGCTTTGCAAGCGTAAGTACATTTGTATTTCCTTTGTCGTCGCTCACATGTACATAATAAACACCTTTACCAAGACCTCCAATCCATAATGGCAACTGATGTTCGCCTTTACTCAGCGAAACTGTTTGACGCGAATGCACCAGTCCCATTATATCGGTGAGATAAACCGAAACAGCCGATTGTTGCGCCAGATTTATATATACACTGGTTGAAGCGGCTGCAGTAACAGAAGGCCGCAACTGTGCCATACCGGCAATTGTGAGTTGCATTTTCTGAACAGGACTAAATACTGTTTCATTATTCTCTCCGGTTATTTGCAAACGGTAATAATTGGTACCGCTGCCCGGTGTTTTATCTGTAAAGCCATACGACGTTTTTCCGTTTTCTTTATCTATCTGAGCAATACTCATAAAGCGGGCGCCGTCTGCAGACCGCTGCACACTGAAATATTTAACAGCATATTGCGGGTCGATCTTCCAGCTGATACCAGCTTCTGCACTGCCTGTTTTTTGAACATTAAACGACAGCAGTTGCGAAGACAAAACAGAACATACACCACCGCTGGCAAGAACAGTTAAAGTTTTTGGATCAGAAGTAGCGGGCGGACTGCAAAGATTACTTACAATTACCCGGTATTTATAACCATTTTTGGCAGTAGTTACTATGCCCAGGTCTAGCACTGGCAAATTACTTGCTACATCTGTTATGTTTGCCCAACTGGCTCCATTGGTACCGTTATCTGTTTGCCATTGATAATTTATATTAGTTCCGGTAGCAGTAACGCTAAATCCTGCTTTAGCGTTGTTACAAACCGTAGTGTCCTTAGGCTGCGGTGCAATACTTGCTAATGTACGCACGGTTAAAGTGGCAGGGTTGCTAACCGAAGCACACCCAATAGAAGGATAGCTAGCCACCAAACGAATACTATACCTGTTGTTACTACCTGGTGCCGCATTAAAGCCGGTAAGCTGCAAAGTATTTGTTTGGCTGCCGCTGTAAACAGCACCATCCGTAGTGGGAGCCCAGTCGCTATTACTACCGGTAAGAAACTTTATCTGCCATTGATAAGCAAGTGTTGCACCCGCGGCAGGCGTTGGGTTTGCGGTAAAACTAACGTTGCCACCCGGGCATATGGATGGATTTATGGGGTTAGGATAACCAGGGGCCGTAAATACAGGCGACGATAAAACATGCAGTGTATCCAATGCAATACTGGTAGTATAACAACCCGTTGCTTTAACGGTGTCACTATAACGAATTAAATATCCATTCATACTCAGTGGAACTGAGGCCGGATACGTTAAACTATTGGTAGTTGAACCAGAATAGCCATCGGCCGGATTTATATTGTTCCACGATGTGCCATTGTCTGTACTTACCTGCCACTGATAAGCCAGGGTGGCATCGGGATCAACGGCCAAACCGCCGGTACCGCCTACACACATGAAGCTGGCATGCGTTGTGGATGAAACAGCAGGAGAAGCGTTTACTCTTACAGTAGCGGCGCCTGAAGTGGTAGTACCGGTAGCATTAGTTGCCACGAGTCGGTACATATTTCCATTCAGTGTTGTTGAAATAGCTGAAATAGTTAAAGTAACAGTTGTTATGGTGTAGGGAGCAGCATTTGGGACAGTCGTCCACGTGGCACCGCTATTTACACTCATCTGCCATACTGTAGAAGCGCCGGCGGTAACAGATCCCACCGTAAAAGCAACTGTTGAACCGGAACAAACTGTTACAGAAGCAGGATTTTGCCCCAGGGTTGGCCCGGCAAATTTATTAACCGGCGACGAAAAGGCAGCCGAAGCGATACACAATAACCATAACACACTGATAATAATTTTTAGGATAAGGTGCAGGTATACGCCCGTAGGGTAACGAGTTAAGGTTTTCATACAATCGGATAGTTTAAATGGGTGTCGGGTATTTAGTTATACAACAATACGCGAAGGTTATTGATAAATGGTAGGCGACAAATGGGTATTTGACTAATGATGCAACGTTAAATGTAGAAACTTTTTCTGTTTTCGTTTAGCCATTTCATGTATATATAATGACGACATATGAATATAAACCAGCTTCATTATTAGCGATATAATAATAACTGGAAAACCATATGTAAAAAAGGGGGGTACACATCTTCACATTTGCCTCTTTGATCTACACACATATACTTCATATATTTTATTTTAAGTAGGTTGCATATATATTTCAATCATGCGTTCCGCCTACTTTACACCGGGTATTCATATAATTGTGTGGTCACTATTATTTATAGTGCCCTTTCTGGTATTGCAGGGCCAGACAGTAGACACGGGTTTACCCCATAACTTTTTTATTATAACCAACCTGTACCATATAGGGTTGTTTTACCTGAATGCCTACTATCTGTTCCCACGTTTATTTACTAAAAAATGGTGGTGGATATACCTGCTGATCGTGGCAGCCATTGTAAAGACATCTTATTATCTTAAGCTTTGGCTACTACAACTTACCAATCCTTCTTTTATACTCACCAGCTTTAACAGACGTATTATTTTTTTTCCGGCAATAGCGTTTATTGTTGCCTCTGTTATATTCCGTCTTGTATTCAATCGCATACAGCGTGAAAAACGTGAAAAGGAAATACAGGCCGAGCGGCTTGATTCAGAATTAAAACTGCTGCGTTCACAGATCAGTCCGCACTTTCTTTTTAATATGATGACAAATATGGTGGCGCTGGCCAGGCAAAAGAGTGATCTGCTGGAACCATCGCTCATCAAGCTGTCGGACCTGTTACGTTATATGCTCTATGGCCCCGGTAAAGAACAACTGCGTATGAGCGATGAGATCGATTATCTGAAGAGTTATATCGAACTGCAGCAGCTTCGCTTTGGCGATTCGGTGCAGCTGCAGCTTGATATAAAAAATGAGGAAACTGATTGTTTTATTGAACCTATGCTGCTGGTGCCTTTTGTTGAAAATGCCTTTAAACATGGTAGCGGCGCAATGCCGCATCCGTATATTCATATTCAGCTGGTAACACAAAACAAACAATTAGCGTTTCGTGTTACCAATAATTACAGCAAGGAACAGCTATCAAAAGACAATAGCCCGGGTATTGGGATAAAAAATGTAAAGAACAGGCTGAGTCTGCTATATCCCGGCAAACATACTCTTTCAATAGAAGATTCAGACGAACAATATCAGGTAACACTTAATCTTTCACTAACATGTTAAACTGTATTGCAGTAGATGACGAAAAGCTGGTGCTGGACCTGCTGGCAGATAATATTCGTCAGGTCCCGTTCCTGAATCTGGTAGCCACCTGCCGCAATGCCATGGAAGCAGCTGTGGTATTACAGCAGCAACCTGTTGATCTTATCTTTCTTGATATTCAAATGCCGGGACTCAGTGGCCTGCAGTTCCTGCAATCTCTTAACCGGCCTCCTATGGTGATCTTTGTAACGGCGTATAAAGATTATGCTTTTGAAGGGTTCAATCTTAATGCCATTGATTACCTGTTAAAACCTGTGTCATTTGAACGCTTTTTAAAAGCCTGCAACAAAGCGTATGAATGGCACAATCTACAGCAAAAGCAACCCGCTCAAACTGCCTCGCGCGATTCATTCTTTGTGTATGTTGAATATAATCTTGTAAAAGTGAACGTCGATGAAATTCTGTACATCGAAGCGATGAAAGACTATGTGAAAATATTTATCACAGCCGAAAGCAAACCCGTAATTACAAAACTTAGTTTAAAAGCTATGGAAGAAAAGCTGGCGGGTCAACGGTTTGTGCGTATACACAAATCGTATGTAGTATCGATCGACAAAATAACCGCGATCAAACGCGACCTTATATGTATTGGCAAAGTTGAATTGCCGCTAAGCGAAAGCTATCGGTCAGAGGTTGACAGGTTGATCGGGTGAGAAAGGTTGACAGACCTCTCAACTAATCGTAAATCTACCAACGATAGCGTAATTACCACACATACAAATCAAATTCCCTCGCTTTTATTTTACCTTGCGCCGCACTATGTTCTATGCATAGAACGTTATTAACCACTTAAATCCAAAAACCCCGAGTCATGAAAAAGAACCTTGCACTTATTCTTATAAGTTGCATACCCCTTATTGGTTTTTCACAGCAGTTTATTGGTTTTACCAGCGACAATTACTCCGGTATTCCTGGTATACTGCAAAACCCTTCTTCGGTTGCAGGCAGTAAATTCAAGGTAAGCCTGAACGTGTTTTCGATCAGTGCCCTCGCCGGCACGAATGCCTATGAAATAAAAAGCGACAATGTTCATCACTTTAAGTTTTCGGATATGGAAGAAGGCAGAGACTACTTCAAATCTTCCAATACCGATAAAAAGAAGCTTTGGATGAATACAGATCTTATCGGGCCTTCGCTGATGATCACGACCGGTAAAAGAAGCGGTATCAGTTTACACACCCGCATGCGCGTACTGGTGAATGAATTCAACCTGAGCGATAAAACCTTCCGCTACTTTAATGCCGACAGCGGATTGTATAACGTTCCCATCCAGGAAGAAAACCTGCAGATGAAAGCCCATGCATTTGCCGAAGCCGGTTTAACCTACGGACGCATCATTTACAACAGCCCCGTGCATGTAATAAAAGCAGGTGTTACTGCTAAGTATATCGTAGGATTGGCTGCGGCAGCAGGTTATTCAAACCAAATGAATCTGAACATTACTAAAACAGATCAGATAAACCAGTTGAAAGGCGATGCCAATATTCGCTACTCCTCTAACCTGGATAATATCGACAATAACTACGATGATATTTTCAAAAAGACCACCGGTAATAAAGGACTGGGTTTTGATATCGGCATCAGTTACGAATGGCGGCCCAAAGGCACCGAATGGTTAGCCCTGGACCAAACTCCGTATAGAATCAAACTGAATGCTTCAGTAACCGATATCGGTTCTGTAAAATATACCAACTCAAAACAAGGTAACAGTTACGCTGTTAATGGAGCAGGATACACAACCGACGACTTGCAGAAAAATGATAGCGAAACCATTGATCAATATTTTACCAGACTGCAGAACGATAACATCATCAAAACACAAACACATACCGACGACCTGAAAGTTAAACTACCAACAGCGCTTCGTTTTGATGTTGACTATCATTTATACAAACGTCTTTTCATCAATGCCGGAACGGTAGTAAATCTCATTGGCAAAGACAAAAACCCCTATTCTGCCAGCTATACTACTTCCTACACCATAACGCCCCGCCTCGAAAAGAAATGGTTTGCTCTGTATGCGCCCTTATACTATAACATGGAGCATAAGAAAATGGCCTTTGGTGCAGGTTTGCGGTTAGGACAGCTTTTTATTGGTTCGGGTTCTGTATTGTCGACCATGCTGAGCAACAAAAATATCAGCGCTGCCGACTTCCATATGGGTTTCAATATTTCTATTTACCAGCGCGTTCGTACCAGAAAGAACAAGGTAAAAGAAGAACCTGCTGAACCCGTACAGCCACAACCTGTGCAAAAAACCGATACGGTAGAGAAAAAGGTTGAAGTAATAAAAGAAGTTACGCACGATAGAGACAACGATGGTGTTACCGATGACAAAGATGCCTGTCCTGATGTTCCGGGTGAAGTAGCATTATCAGGCTGCCCCGACAAAGACAAAGACGGTATTGCCGATAAAGATGATAAATGTCCCGATGTACCTGGAATAGCCAAATATCAGGGCTGCCCCATACCAGATTCTGATAACGACGGAATAAACGATGAAGAGGACAAATGCCCCAATACGCCCGGTACTGCCAAATACCAGGGATGTCCTGTACCGGATACTGATAATGATGGCGTTGATGACGAAAACGACAAGTGCCCCACAGTGCCCGGTAAACCAGAGAACCATGGTTGTCCTGAAATAAAACAGGAAGTAGTGAAGAAGGTAAATGCTACGGCAAAGAGTATTTATTTCCTCACCGGTAAAGACATCATTCAAAAGATCTCTTTCCCCAAACTGAATGGTCTGGTAACTATTCTGAATGCCGACAAAGACTTACTGATCAGCATTGAAGGACATACAGACAATAAAGGAAGCGTGGCTGTAAACCAAAAGCTTTCTGAAAAGCGTGCGCAGGCTGTAAAGAATTACCTGGTTAAAAAAGGAGTTGATGCCAATCGCATTACAGCACAGGGCTTTGGACCTGGCAAACCTATTGCCACCAATGCCACACCAGCCGGCCGTGCAAAGAACAGAAGAGTTGAGTTGCATTTGAGCTATTAAACGATACGCACCATTATAGCTAAAGGCCCCGTCTGCGACGGGGCCTTCTTTTTTTGTTACAGAGGCCTCGCTGCTCTCGGCCTAAGGTTGCCACAGATTACACAGATGAACACGGATACATTTCCTAATTGAAAATAAACAGACGACTCTCCTGGAATTAATAAGGATAGCTATTTGGTTTGAACTTTGCAGTTAATATCTGTGTTCATCTGTGTAATCTGTGGCAAATAACAGCGAGCGCAGCGAGCAAAAAAAGGCGGCCCTGTAGAAACGGGGCCGCGTGTCACATGAGAAAATTATGCAGCAACCAAAATACTCCGGGATTGATCGCTGCCAAGAGAATTCCCGGAAAAGCGAGTTCGAATTATTTAAATCAAATTAAAATCAGTTGTGTTAAAAAGCTGCGGATAGGTTCATATGGCTCATAGAAAATGTAAGGGTGTCGTTATACCGGGTTAATCGTTATCCGGTAAATGAAATAGAAAATATCGCAATTAGGCAAAAAGTGTATTTAAGAGTAAGCTGTCTGAATAGTTTTATCTGGACAAGCTTATGCAAGATATTAAGGAAAGAGGAAACATTCAATGGCATCTTTCTCATGGCTTATGTTTTTATGGCGTATACTGAATGTATACTTAACTATTCTTATGCTATACTGATTCTGTGTAACCTGAATGCAAGATACAATAGTCTTGATAAAAAAACACATGACCGTGAGCATTGAATAAAAATATTAAGTAGTTACCTTGATAAAAATCAATGAAACTTATCGAGCTCACGCCCTTAATGCCGACACCAGATAGGAAATTTTTGAATGTAATTCCTCGGGCCGGAAGGGTTTGTGTATGAAATCAGTAAAGCCTTTCTGTAACAGATCGGCCTGCATATTATCATATACGGCAGCCGTAAAAGCGACTGCAGGTATTGATGAATTCATCTTTCTGATCTCCTTCAATGCTGTTGCACCATCCATTTCGGGCATTTCAAGGTCAATGAGCAACAGATCATAGGATCCTTTTTTGAACTGGGTAATTGCTTCACGCCCGTTATACGCTTCTGTCAGTTTAATACCCCACTTTGTCAGGAACCGCTTTGCGATCGACAGGTTTACCGGATTGTCTTCTGCTATCAATACCCTTACGCCTTCCAATGAATGCAGGTGCTTGATATTATCTTCGTTAATATACCGCTTTCTGTTTTCACAGATCTTCAGCTCTACTGTAAAGTGAAAAGCGCTACCTTTTCCTTCTTCACTCTCCAGCAACAGATCGCTGTTAAACATGTTCACAATACGCTTTGTAATAGCTAACCCCAAACCGGTGCCGCCATATTTACGTGTAGTATTTACATCGGCCTGTGTAAAGCTGTCGAAAATTTCTTTGTGTTTGTTCTTTGGTATGCCAATACCTGTGTCCATCACAATAAACTGCAGGGTTGACTTGGCACTCGATGAAAACAACTTTCTTACCGCCATGGTAATGGTGCCACGGTGCGTAAACTTGATTGAGTTCGACAACAAATTGCTCAGTACCTGGTTCAGTCTGGTTTCATCGGTGAAAAATTCTGCATCCAGCCGGTCGTCGATATCTATTGTAAATTCAAGTCCCTTCGATGTTATCTGAGGCGAGAATTGCGAAGCCACCTTTTGCATAAACTCCTTAATATTCACAGGCACATCGGCCAGTTCAACTTTACCCGCTTCCATTTTATTATAGTCGAGGATATCATTGATCAGCATCATCATATGTTCCGATGAAAACTTCAGAATATCCAGGTGCTGCTTCTGCATGGGTAAATGTTCTTCCTGCAGCAACAAGTTCGAGGCGCCGATGATGCCATTTAAAGGTGTACGCAATTCATGGCTCATGTTGCTGAGGAACCTCGATTTTGTTCTGGCGGCAGCTTCTGCCTTTTCCTTGGCCTTCATCAGTTCAAACTCAGCCATCTTCACATTCGTTACATCCAGGATACTGATCTTGGTATAACCGGTATCTTTATAGGCAAAAGGCACTACGCTTACAAAACCATAAAAGGTTCGGCCGGTTTTGGCAGTGAGGGTTAGCTCACCCTGCCAGTTGCGCATTTCGCCCGAGAGCGATTCCTTAATGGAATTGAATTGCTTTATGTGATCTTCTTCAAACCAGTTTTCGATCAGCGTACCCTGTATTTCACGTTTCTCTTTTACTTCAAATAATTCAAGAGCGCGCTGGTTACAATCGGCAATAATGTTCGACTGACTATAAATGATAAATACGCCATCGAGTGACGTATTAAAAATAGTATCCCCAAATTTTTTCTCCTGCATGATGGCCACCTCATTGTCTTTATTCACCCGTAAAATTGAATAAGAGAAAATGATGGTCATAGCCAGTGAAATAACCAGGTTGCCACTGTATAATTGTGCGTACAACGCTTCATTAATGATCTGGATATTATTTACGTACGGACAAATTTTTACGCAGGCAAGCGAAGCTATTACGGTAATGGAGTAAACTGAGATAAGTTCTTTAAAATTCCGTCGCAAACTAACCACAAACGTTAATACCACGAAGTAAGGGAAATACAACAGATACTCACCCGCACGCAAACCTTCTATAAAGCATATTACGATCAGGTACAGGTTAATGTTTATAACGGCAATAATGCGGCCTGTCTCGAGCTTTCGCTTTGAGCCGAACCAAAATGCCAGCAGGAAAAAATAGGCGGATGTAATGTTTACCAGCGCACTGATATACAGCTTGTGGTAAAAGTATGAGAAAACAGAGAAGAAATTAAGTAACAGGGCAAGCAGGATGAACTGATTGAAGCGGATAACCCTCTTGCGCATTTCTTTCGAAATGCCTTCATAGACCCCTGAATGTACAATCTCTCTGTAAATAGACCATACGAGATATAATAATTTCTCCTTCATAGAGTTATTGGATTAGAACGAATATGTTCATTCTATGGACTTCCTAATTTAACGAAAAAATGAATAAACTATTTTCCTATGACCGGTCCAAATTTCTCTAAAAAATTCATTTTCAACGAAAAATTCGACCACGAATACCTATATAGTTTGTATGAAGATGATTACCAGTATATAGAAGAAATTTACAGCACCACGCTTACCCATTTCGACAATGATATGCACGCGATAGAACATGCTTTTTCCACAGATAACTTAGGGGATCTGAAAAAAGCAGTTCATAAAATGAAACCTACTTTTGGCTTTGTTGGTTTGCCTTCCGTACAACATATTTGCAAAGAATTTGAAGATATTTGTCAAAAAGCAACTACCACGAATGAGCTAAAAGTGCAATATCAGCAAATTGTAATTACATTAGCGGAAAGCAAAGAGCTTATCGCATCTGAGTATAGTAAGTTGAAAGAATTCAATTCCAATTTTTTATGAAATGGACCAGCGTTATTGTCGAAGACCTGCAGGTAGCTGCTGATTACCTGGCTAAATGTTGCGAGAAAAGCGGCCTGTTAGAGGTGAAAGGACATTTTGCCAATGTTGAAGAAGCATTGGAATACCTGAACAAAAACTCCGTAGACGTATTGTTTCTGGATGTTGAAATGCCCGGCGCTACCGGTTTCGATCTGCTCGATCAGCTGGCTTATTATCCCCAGGTAATTCTTACCACCTCCAAATCGGAGTATGCCTATAACGCTTTTGAATATAACGTTACCGACTTTCTTAAAAAACCTTTTACCTATCAGCGCTTTCAGGAAGCCCTTGGTAAATTAACTGCCATTGCGGGTGAAAACAATATCAGCAGTACTGCAACCGACCACATCTTTATTAAATGCGATGGCAAACTGGTTCGATTGAACAACGATGATATATTATTTATTGAAAGCATGGGCGACTATGTAAAGTTTGTTACTTCCGATAAAAAATACATTACCCACAATACCATCAAGAACCTCGAAGAAAAAGTAAACCGGCAGTGTTTTATAAAAGTTCACCGCTCCTACATCATCAATATCAACAAGATAGACGATATCCGCGAGAACGATCTGTATATAAAGGGCAACGAAATTCCTGTAAGTAAAGCCCATAAGGCCGACGTATTAAAGCGACTTAATATTATTTGATTTTTTCATCGCTCTTTTTACCCTGTTTACCGGCATTTCCATCCCAAATGGCTAATAATTTTCTGTTTACTGCCATTCATAACCATCTTTGTGTCAGTAGAAAAGTCCATAGAACCGTTTAGTCCATCTAACCCTAAAACTATTCTTTGTGACGGTTATCAAGGAAAAACCCTATCCCTGAAACGGAAGAAAAAAGTGGAATCCATACACTATGAAAACTAGTGAGTTAAAGAATCTCCAGCCTCTCATAATACGGATTTCATTGAAAGTGCCGAATCTCTAAAAAGGTTCGGTTTCTTTTTTTATACCACTCTTGCCTGGATTTGTACCCTTTGCGTCTACCTTATATTCATCGCGTTCCTGTTGAGCTACACTCTTGTCACGCTAAGCCGTTCAATCGATAGCTGTCAGATGCGCTCAGATCGCAAGAACGCCATGAATGTCTCGTAAATCTACTACACTCATCTATAGCTAAAAGGATATATAAGTCTTTTACTAATCTGAAAATCGAAAGTTTTTGTTTATTTGTCGAATAAAATTGACTTGTGGGAAAAGAATGAACAACTTTGTAAAAGATCAACGATCCTATAAAAAAACCAGGAAATACCTGCTGAACCCCAGGTAGAATCCATTAAAGTCAGGCTTCACGGAGCCTGGTGATCCAAAAGAAAAACCATGTACCCGTTTAATCCATTATCATTTGAAAACCAATTAAATCTCCTCGAGAAAACCGTACACAATCTGATCCAATGAAAAATTCAATTAAAAAATCCAGTGTCTGAGAAACACCCCCGACAAAATCTGAGCCTATAGATGAATTATTTACTTAGAGACTACCCAAAGATTATTGTATTAGAAAAGCTGCCCCGTGAGGCAGCTTTTCGTTTTTTTAGGTCAATCCGATTTCATAGTGCTGCTCCGGGATCTCCACATCCACAAATCCCTTTTTGACCAGCCGCTGGCGGAACTGCTGCTGAACCGGATATTCTCCATGTACTAAAAATAACCGCTTTACCTGCTGTGGGTCCTGACAGGCCAGAAACTGGCTGAGATCTTCATAATCCCCATGCGCACTCATACTGTGAATAGCGCCTACTTCGGCATGCACTTCATGCAAAACCCCAAAAATGGATACTTCTTTTTTGCCCGACAGCAATCTTCCACCCAGTGACTCAGGCTCACAATAACCGGTCATTAAAATGGTATTGCGGCTGTTCTCGATATTATTACTGATATGATGCTTTACCCTTCCGGCTTCGGCCATACCGCTGGCAGATATAATTACACAAGGCTCATTACGGAAGTTAAGCAGCTTTGATTCATTAACCGTTTTGATATACTTCAATCCTTTAAACTTAAACGGATCATCATCACTTTCAAGGACCTGCTGAATAGTTTTATTAAAATACTGCGGATATTGCTTAACCAGCTCAGTGGTTTTTATACTTAACGGACTATCCACAAAATAATCCAGGTCGGGCAGGCGGCGTTCCAGCTCCAGCTGATTCAGATAATACAATATTTCCTGTGTGCGGCCCACGCTGAAAGCAGGAATGATGAGCTTTCCTCTTTTTTGCAGGCACGTTTTTTCTATCCAGCTGAGCAGTATATCGGGTGTGGTAACATTCAGTTCATGCAGACTATTGCCATACGTGCTTTCGAGAATAATATAATCGGCCTGCGGAAAAACAGCCGGCGAGCGAAGGATTACATCGCGATAGCGGCCAACATCACCACTAAAAGTGAGGCTAGTAACTTTTCCGTTTTCTTTGATCTTCAGGTTAACGGCTGCACTGCCGATAATATGACCGGCGTCGGTATACATCAGTTCAACAAATTCATCAATTGCATACCACTGTCCGTATTCAACAGCCTTTAACAGATCGAATGATCTTTCCGCATCCTCTGTAGTATACAATGGCAGCAGATAAGGCTGCCGTTCGGCGGCTCGTTTTTTATTGATATACTTTACATCATCCTCCTGTATTTCGGCTGAATCGACCAGCAGTATTTCGGTAAGCTCTTTGGTTGCCGGTGTACAAAAGATATTTCCTCTAAAGCCGTCTTTGGTAAGTTTGGGTATCAGTCCGCTGTGATCAATATGTGCGTGCGATAAAATAAGGTGGGTCACCTCGGCCGGATCAAAGCCCCAGTTCCTGTTTAAATTGCTGGTAGCCTGACCAAGCCCCTGAAACATGCCGCAATCGAGTAAATACTTTCTTCCGTTATTCAGCGTCAGTAAATGTTTTGAACCCGTAACGGTGCGCGCAGCACCGTGAAAAGCGATTTTCATGCAAGTATGTTTTTAATGAACACTTTGCTTTCGTATTTCCTTAGCGTTCTTTGCGTGTCCTTTGCGTTCTTTGCGATACTCCATTCGACGCGTTTTTGTAACGCAAAGGACGCTAAGAAGTCACAAAGGGCGCGAAGAGTTTGTAAACAGTTTTATTGCTTCTTCTTAAACGACCAGGTAATAAAACATTCTGCCACTTTTTCGCCCTGTTCATTATAACCTGTAGAGGTGCAAACGAAAGTTTGCGGCTCGCCGCTGGTGACTGCTTTTTCAATATGCTGCAGCAACAAAGCGCCTTCATTACAAACAAATCGGGTACGCCCTGTTGCCTTCTTAAAATAATGTGCTTCAAACGTTACCACCAGCATCGAAACGGCGGGTTTGCGGCCATATACATGGGCCATTGCCAGTGAACCACTGCTCATTTCAGCAGCCATTGCCAAACAGGCAAAATAAGTTGACCTGAACGGGTTTTGCGACAACCATTTATAGGGGACCGTCACCACACAATGATCTTCATCTATCTCTCTGATGCGCACGCCCGAAAAAAATGCAGCAGGCAGTTTCCAGAACAGGTACAGCCTGAATGTAATGGGATTTTTGAGTTGTTGTATGAATTTGTTTGATGGCATGGTAAGGTTTACTAAATATACAGAAATAGCTTCGCTTCGCTCAGCAAAAACTCTTGCCACAGATTACACGGATGTACACAGATAAATACATTAATTCCATCTGTGTTTGTCTGTGTAATCTGTGGCAAAAAAAATGCTCCCGCAGGGAGCACTAGATTTATAAAACTTCAATCTGATTCTTCAGCAGGTCTTCAAACTCGTCGCGTTTGCGGATGAGATGCGCTTTGCCATCTTTTATCAGTACTTCAGCGGGTTTTAAACGCGAATTGAAATTCGACGACATTTCAAACCCATAGGCACCGGCATTATAAAATACCAGATAATCGCCCTCACGTATTTCGTGCAGCTTGCGGTCCCAGGCAAATGTATCGGTTTCGCAAATGTTACCTACTACCGTATAGATCCTTTCGGGACCGTTGGGGTTCGAAATATTTTCGATATGATGATATGCCTCATAGAACATAGGCCGTATGAGGTGATTAAAACCACTGTTTACACCGGCAAATACCGTGGCAGGAGTTTGTTTTACCACATTTGTTTTTACAATAAAATAACCGGCCTGACTTACCAGGTATTTACCGGGTTCAAACCAAACCTGTAGTTTTTTACCGGTTTCCTTTTCGAAATTTTTGAATGCCTGAGCCATTTTTTGTCCCAGAGTGGCAACATCTGTTTCGGGATCATCAGGCTGATAAGGCACTTTAAAACCGCTGCCCAGATCAACAAATTCAAGATCCGGGAAGTGTGAGGTGATCTCGAACATTACTTCCAGTCCTTCGAGAAACACGCCAATATCTTTGATCTCGCTGCCTGTATGCATATGCACACCGGTAACTTTCATTTTGGCGGTTTTTACAATCCGCTCAATATGGCGGAGTTGGTGAATGGAAATACCAAACTTACTGTCGACGTGTCCGGTAGATATTTTAAAATTCCCCCCGGCCATGATATGCGGGTTGAACCGTATACAAACAGGATAGCTGCCGCCAAACTTATTGCCAAACTGTTCAAGGATAGAAATGTTATCGATATTGATATTAACGCCCAGTTCTTTGGCGGCTACCACTTCCTGGAAGTCGACAGAATTGGGTGTATACAAGATGTTTTTGGGATCAAAACCGGCCTTGATCGCCAGCTTTACTTCATGAATGCTAACGCAGTCAATGCCCGCACCCAGGCTATTAACGTACTTTAAAATATTAATATTGGTAAGGGCCTTACAGGCGTAAAACACACGGGCATTGATCTTTGAAAATGCCCCTTTAAGCTTTTCGTACTGTTCTTTTATTTTCTCGGCATGATACACATACAGAGGTGTACCATATTCATTGGCTAACTGAATCAGGAATTCCCTTGATAATTGCTGTGACATTGTGCGAATATAAGAAGTAATGCGCAGTCGAAGAAAGGGTATGGCGCACTTCGGGGCTATCGTCTTTTCCGACGCCGCAGCACTTTCCTTATAACTTTGTTATTCTTTAGCAGGCGTGATTGGTGATGAACCGTAACAATACCGATTTCAGTCTGTGAAAGTACCTCATAGATAATCCGGTATCGTCCTACCAGAATTTCCCTGAACCTCTCATTGTTCAATTCAGGTACTTTTTTGCCATACATTGGATATTTTTCAAGAACAATCGCTGTTTCAAAAAATAATTCAACCTGAGCATACGCAGACTGGAGAGAATCCTTAGCAATATATTCGGCGATGTTATTGATATCAGTAACTGCAGACGGCGCCCAGGTTACTTTAACCATTTTTTCAGCTTTTTCTTCGCCTGCAGGGTAGTTAACCCATTTCCTTCTTTAATTTCCTGACTTCCTTTTTGAATTTTATGTAAAAGCATCAGCCTTTCAATAGCATCATCAACCGGGAATTCATCCGGCATCTCACGAATGCTTTTCAAAACCTGTTTTTTAGTAAGCATGGAAGAAAATTGTTGTTATAAAACTAAGCAATTTTCAATGATTTTTAAAATGGGGCCTTGCCCCTGGTTATTCCCTAAAACAAAAGTGCCACGTTTTTGAGAACGTGGCACTTTGCTATAGTTATTTCCTTTCTTCGTCTGGTTTGTCTTTACCGTCATCCTCACCGGGTTCGTCATTTTCATCGTCGTGATCTTCTTCGATCAGTTCGCCGTTTTCGCCCACTTTGAAGGAAGTGTGGGATTCATCGTCGCCGGCATCTTCTTCGGGCGTGATATAGGCTTCTTCTTCCTCAAAACCTTCTACTCCTTCTTCTTCAACTTCCTCATCCCCTTCCCCAAAGGTTTTTTCATCTCCTTCTTCATATTCATCAGCTATTTCATCCAGCACCTGATCGGCCTCTTCATCGAGGGCTTCAGCTTCTTCTTCAATAGCGGCTTCTTCATCAGATTCGTCGGCCGCTTCTTCGGCAGCTTCATCATTTACTGCATCTTCATCAGCAGATGCTTCAAATTCAGCGTCCGTTAATGCGGCTTCGGCTTCGCTGTTTTCATCTGCAGCGCCTTCTTCGGTAAACGCTACTTCGGCCCCGTTCAGGCCATCGCCATTTGCAGACGGCAAGGTGCCGGCATCGGGATTTTCTGTTGAAGCAGGTTCTATAGCTGTGGGACCAACAAAATTATCGTCAAATACTTCTTTCAGCTTGGGCAGGTCTTCAGGAGAATTAAGTCCGAAATAATCCATGAAGTTTTTAGAAGTATTGTAAACCAGCGGATGACCGGGCAGGTTTTCGTTACGGCCGGTGATCACGATCAGGTCTTTTTCGAGCAGCTTTTGAATAGCATAATCACTGCTTACGCCGCGGATGGCTTCAATTTCACCTTTTGTAACAGGCTGTTTATACGCAATGATGCTCAATGTTTCCAATGCGGCAGTTGACAGGCGTTTTAAAAACTTTTCGCCGTTTAACTGACCGACTGTTTTATGATATTCCTTTTTGGTAAGGAACTGCCAGCCGCCACCGCTTTCGCGTACTTCGAAAGGATAGAACTCTGCGCGGTATTTTTCAAGTATGCCCTCAATGGCCGATTCAATCTGATCAAGCGTAATCTTGTCTTCCATAAAGCCAAAGGCATTGTTGATCAGGTCTGTGATCTCCAATGTAGTGAGTGGCTTTTCACTGGCAAAAATCAGCGCCTCGATATGAGGTATCAGGTTGGAAATTTCCATTGTAATAGATTGTGATTCGGTTTGTGGTTTAAGGTCTGTGGTTTGTGGTTCTTATCCTGCATGATCTGAAATAACAAACAACAAACTTCAAACACGAAACCATCAAATTTCTTAACCTTGTAATGCAGCGGCGCCGCTTACAATTTCTGTAAGCTCGGTAGTGATGGCTGCCTGACGGGCGCGGTTGTATGATATTTTATAGTGCTTCAGCAGTTCATTGGCGTTTTCAGAAGCTTTATCCATAGCTGTCATACGGGCGCCATGTTCCGATGCATTGGCATCGAGTACTGCTTTGTACAACTGAGTGTTTAATATTTTTGGCATCAGCTCAGCAACAAGCTGATCTTTGGCGGGCTCAAATATGAAGTCGCTTTTCTTTGCGCCGTCTTTCTTCTGTACTTTAGGAATAGGCAGAAAACGTTCTACCGCAAAGCGCTGCATAGCGGCATTGCGAAACTCACTGTATACTAATTCAATTACATCGTATTCCTTTGCTTCAAAGGCTTTAACAGCAGCCTGGGCGCATTCCTGAACCTTTTCAAAGCTAAGGCCCATAAACAGATCCCTGAAAGTATCGTTTACCTTGTATTTGTTCTTCTGGAAAAATTCAGTTCCTTTCTTACCAATGCCCCATATATGCACATTGCCTTTGGCAGCCTGGGCAGCATATTGTTCCTGAATAGTGGCTTTTGCCAGTTTTATAACGTTGGTGTTATAAGCGCCGCAAAGTCCGCGGTCGCTGGTAATAACGATCAGCAACACCTTTTCGGGTGCACGTTCGGCGGCCAAAGCCATGCCTACATCACCTTCTGAGCTGCTCACGATATTGCTCAGCACTTCCTGCAGCTTGCGGGCATAAGGACGCATTTGAATGATAGCATCCTGCGCTCTTCTTAATTTAGCAGCACTCACCATTTTCATTGCTTTGGTAATCTGCTGCATGTTTTGCGTAGCCTTGATCTTATTACGAACTTCTTTTAACTGACCTGCCATGTTATAAAGTTGATGAGTTGATTAATGTAAGGCCGGCGACTCTGTAACAATCTAAAAATCAATTCACTAGAGCCATTCCAACTACCTATACTTTTAATCGGCTGCAAAGGTAGCGGAAAGCGGCCAAAATTCCACGTGCTGTGTAAAATTCCGGTGTAGTTGTGGGTTACGCGGGACCACGGGATAAAACGGTCCTGGAATCCCTCGCCTTTTGGCCGAAATCTAAAAACTTCTCCAATAAGTTTAATAAAGACGAAATAAAAGCCTTACACAGGTAATTTCTCTGTTTTGCCTGTATAAGGTCTGTCTGAGGTCTGTTTAAGGTCTGTGTAAGATACCCTGAAAACCAAGCCGGTGTCCGTTCACTTATTTGCCTTATTTCTATCATTTGCCAATTTTTTTCAGCATTTTTGTTATCCGATATGGCAAAAAAGAAGAAAGAGCAACCTGTTATCCTGATAACGAACGACGACGGTATAACAGCTCCGGGTATATTCAATCTGGTAGAAGCAGTAAAAGATCTGGGAAAGATAGTTGTAGTGGCCCCCGATAAACCGCAGAGTGGTATGGGGCATGCCATTACCATTGGTCAGCCGTTGCGGTTAACTGCAGTGAACACTTATTTTGGAGGTATTGAATCGTATCAGTGCTCAGGTACACCGGTAGATTGCGTTAAGCTGGCAGTAGATAAAATATTGCATCGCAAACCCGACTTATGCTTAAGCGGTATTAACCACGGCGCCAATCATTCCATCAACGTGATTTACTCAGGCACCATGTCGGCCGCAGTGGAAGCTGCTATTGAAAGCATTCCCTCGATAGGTTTCTCCCTGCTCGATTACAGCATTGAGGCCGATTTTACCGCGGCACGCAAATATGCCCGTTTGATCGTAGAGCAAATGCTGAAAAAAAAGCCGGAAAAACATACGGTACTAAATGTAAATTTCCCGCCTGTAGCACCCGAATTAATTAAAGGTGTTCGTATTTGCCGGCAGGCCTATGCGAAATATGAAGAAGATTTTGTTGAGCGAAATGATCCGAATGGCCGCAAATATTACTGGCTGACCGGAGAGTTTGTAAATTTCGATAAAGGAAAAGATACCGATGTATGGGCACTTAAAAACAATTATGTTAGCGTTGTGCCCGTACAGTTCGACCTCACCAATTACCAACTGAAAGAAAAGCTAGAAAAAACCTGGAAACTGTAATGTTCAAGAAAGACAACCTTCGCTTTGGCATCCTATTAGGCTTTGTTGCACCTCTGCTTAGCCTTGTGGCCTACTATTTCATTAAATTTTATCCGCTGTTTACCGTATCTGACTGCATTCATTTTGTGGCAGAAAACAAAAATCAGATCACGGCTATTTCTGTTCCCTGCCTGATACTAAATATTGCCCTGTTCACTTTTTATATCAATACCCGGCGCGACAAAACAGCCAAAGGCATTTTTACTATCACACTTGTGTATGCTATTGCAGCTCTTTTGTTAAAGTTTATTTTATAGTGTTGGGCTTAAAGGGCCATTATAAGTATGCGAATGCCTACGAGCCCCAGGCAAATGGCGAGTGATTTCACAATAACGTTGCCTTTTATTTTGTGTGATAACCATGCGCCAAGCTGAGCGCCAATAACGACTCCAATGGTTAGTCCGATCACCATGCGTATAATATAAGGATCATGATAGCTGCCCTGCCTGATATGGGTAATAACACTCACGATCGACATAATGGCCAGTATAAAATGTGAGGTAGCCGTAGCAATATGCACGGGAAAATTCAGCCATTTTACGAGCGCCGGTACATGAATAATACCACCGCCAATTCCCAGCAGCGGAGATAAAAATCCAACCAGAATACTGATTGCAATACCCCTCCACTGATTATATGAGTAGGCATAGGTTTCGCCCGAGCTGTCGGTTTGTTTGTGAAACTTCCACCCGCGCCGGTATTTTGGAATTACTCCATTTTCGTCGGGCAATGAAGTATTAAAAAATAGAAAAAATGCCAGTGCGATCAGCAAACAACTGAATATAATATCAAACAAATGCCTCGGTATATAGGGCGTGATCAACACGCCGCCAATAGAACCGGGTATAGTAAAAACGGCAAACAGCAATCCGGCCCGGTAATCAATGCGGCGCGCCCGTGCATAGGCAATAGAACCTGATGCAGCATTGGCGGCAACAGTAGCCATAGAAACGGCAGTAACAATATCGGGTGGCAATGCAGGATGTGTTAAGAGCAGTACAGGCACCAGTATAAATCCGCCTCCGGCGCCGATGAGCGTTCCCATGGCGCCTATTAAAAAACCAATACCGATCAATACAATGAGATTATCCATATAGATCACTATTAATATCGAATTTTGAATTTCCAATGATCAATATCAAAGTGAAGACACTTCGGTCACTTCAATGTTGAATATTGAATTTTGAATGTTCAATATCGAAGCAAAAGCACTTCAACATTCGACATTAAATGTTCAATATTCATTATTTACGAAAGGGCCGTAACTTTACCCCATGCGTTATTATATAATCGCCGGCGAGGCTTCGGGAGATTTGCATGGCAGTAATCTAATCAAAGAGCTCAGAAAATCAGATACCACGGCTGTTGTCCGCTGTTGGGGCGGTGATAGAATGCAACAGGCAGGGGGTGAACTGGTGAAACATTACCGCAATCTGGCTTTTATGGGCTTTTGGGAAGTAGCCAAAAACCTGGGCACTATTTTAAAGAACCTTCAGTTTTGTAAAGATGATATTACAAAATTCAAACCCGACGCCCTGGTGCTGATCGACTACCCCGGTTTTAATTTACGCATAGCAGAATGGGCCAAACAACAGGGACTGAAGGTAATATTTTATATTTCTCCGCAGGTATGGGCATGGAAAGAAAACCGCGTAAAAAAGATGAAGGAATGCATTGATAAAATGCTGGTAATCCTTCCGTTCGAAAAAGAATACTATAAAAATAAATGGAACTGGGATGTTGAGTATGTTGGGCATCCGCTGATAGAAGTAGTGGAAGAAGCCCAGCTTATACCCGGCAGTAAACCATTATCAACCAAACCCATAGTGGCTTTATTACCCGGCAGCCGTAAACAGGAAATCCTGAAAAAGCTGCCCGTAATGCTCGAAGTAAGTCGTATGTTCCCGGCTTGTCAGTTTATTGTAGCCAAAGCACCCGGCCAGGAAGATAGTTTTTATGAATCACTGCTCACAATGTATCCCAACGTTTCTTCTGTTCGCGATGCTACTTATTCTTTATTATTGCAATCAAGGGCCGCGCTGGTTACATCAGGCACAGCAACCCTCGAAACTGCTTTATTCGACGTTCCGGAAGTAGTATGTTACAAAGGAAGCAATATTTCTTACCAGATCGCCAAACGGCTTATTAAAGTAAAATACATTTCGCTGGTAAACCTGATCATGGATAAACCCATAGTGAAGGAATTAATACAGAATGATCTAACGGTCGCCAATCTTCGAAAAGAGCTGGACGTGCTGCTGACCAATGAAGCCAGAAAAAAGCAGTTAAAAGAAGATTACGCCGACCTGCGCCATTTACTTGGTCAGGGAGGCCATGCCTCTGCCCGCGCAGCTCATAGTATAGTAGAGTTCCTTACCGCTTCGTAATTACCAGCTTAATAATAATTACAATAATCGCTATAAGGAACATAAATAGCGATATTCTGTTGATGCCATGCATGTATTGCATCCATCTTGAGTGCGGGGCATTCGGATCACGTTTTTTTATATACAGATACTCCTGCAGTTGACGCCATACTCCCATAATAAATCGGCTGGTTTTACAAATACAAAGTTACAGGATTCAGGTTACAGGTTCCAAGTTTCAGGTTCAAGTTACGGGCCCCCTGCAACTTGTAACTTGTAACCTGCACCCCCACAAGCCGCCAGACAGTCATGCCCGTTAATCTATCCCTGAATTACGGCATCCATCCCAAAATGTATTCCCATACGGGAAA
>Ga0105237_10002497_pt1 | contig 22814 bp, 21 predicted proteins | sample KBSC24metaG_FD_81520 | JGI IMG/M metagenome (GOLD analysis project Ga0105237, IMG submission 81520) | Corn rhizosphere microbial communities from Kellogg Biological Station, Michigan, USA - KBS C2-4 metaG | ecosystem: Host-associated > Plants > Roots > Rhizosphere > Soil | place: Michigan, USA...
ACGCGACGGCAACGCTCTCCGGCGTACCGGAAGATGTCGCCGAGTGCGCACTGCTGGCGCTCGAAGGCAGCCACAAGTGCCGAGCCTCTGTTGCTGCCGACTCCCTTATGTTCGGTGCCTCGCTCGGTGTGACAGACATGGACGCCAGGGGGTGGGGGACATCCTGTGCGCGGTACAGCGCAACCGCACCCAGGAGAGCCAGGATGGATGTAACAACAACGGCGGACCAGACCCCGTAGTTGCGCCAGCGGTCCTGCGGATCGAGCGCGGCTGAAGCGTCTGTCGATCGTCGGAATGCGGATTTCTCACGTCTCGATCGAGCCGGTAGGCCGGGTTCTGTTCGGGGCGGTGCATGCGCCTTCGATTCGTTCGCCTTCAACCAGTCGTCATACTCCTGCCTCTTCTCGGCCTCGGACAGGGCCGCGTACGCGGCGTTCACGAGCGCCATGTTGCGCTCGGCCTCCGGATCGCCTGGGTTGCGGTCGGGATGGTACAGCAGCGACAGCGCGCGATAGGCGGCGCGGATCACCTCGAGCGGGGCGTCGCGTGTGATCTTCAGATTGTCGTAGTGCGTATGCAGCAAACCAGATTCCTCGCGAGGCGTCGCTCAAGGCTCATGCAGCTCGCTCATGGTGCAGGCGTGCTCGCAGAGCGCTGCTGCAGTACGCTATGCGGTTGCGCCACTGTCTGTGCGCGAGCTGTCCCAATCTCACAGGAGATCCACCGTGAGCATCGCCAAAGTCCAATACCTGAACCCGCCCGGAGCGTGCCCCCCTCAAGGCCTATATTCTCACGTGGGCAGAATCGGCAGCGGGCCGGTCCTGTTCGTTGCGGGCCAGGTCGCCGTCGACAGCGCCGGTGCCGTTGTCGGCAAGAACGACTTCGAGGCCCAGTTTCAACAAGTGTTCGACAACCTGGGCGCGGTCCTGAAAGGCGTCCAGGCCGGCTTCGACGACGTCATCAAGTTCACGACGTTCCTGGTGCATTCTCAGGACATCGAAAAGTTCATGAAGGCCCGCACGGCATTGTTTCCACGGCTGTTCAAAGGACCGCTGTATCCACCGAACACGCTCCTTGTAGTTGACCGTCTCGTGAAGGAGGAGTTTCTGCTCGAGGTCGAGGCGGTCGTGCGAGGCATGGAATAGCATGGCAAGTGAATCCGGACCCCTCGCACGCCCTCGATCGCCCAGGGAACTGTTCGTCGCGTTCACGCTGCTGGCACTCCAAGGTTTCGGCGGCGTGCTCGCGGTGGCGCAGCGCGTGCTGTGCGAGCAACGCCGCTGGCTCACGAAGGAAGAGTTCCTCGAGATCCTGGCGGTCGGACAGGTGTTGCCGGGGCCCAACGTCTGTAATGTCGCGCTGATGGTCGGCGACCGTTTCTTCGGCTGGCGCGGGGCCTTCGCAGCGCTGGCCGGCATGATGACCGTGCCGCTTCTGATCGTGTTGGCGGTGACGGTCGCCTACTCCGAGTTCGCGCTCGATCCCGCCGTGGCCGGTGCGCTCAAAGGCATGGGGGCGGTTGCCGCCGGGCTTATTGTCGGCACCGGACTCAAGCTGATGATCGCGCTGCGCGTCAACCCGATGGGTGTCACGGTCTGTGCAGCGCTCGGGGCGGTGACCTTCGTTGCGGTAGCGATTCTGCGTTGGCCCCTGGTCTGGGTGCTGCTGGGTCTCGGGCTGCTTGCGTGCCTGTATGCATGGAAGCGGCTCGGGGCCGTCGCGCCCCTGGTGAATCCGCAGGAGCGGTAGCAATGCACACGTCCGTCGATTGGCTCGGCCTGTTCGACCACTTTCTGCTGCTGTCGCTGCTCTCGGTTGGGGGTGCCATCACGGTCGTACCCGACATGCATCGAGTGCTGGTCGAGCAGATGGGACTGCTGACCGAAACGCAGTTCAATGCATCCATCGCGATCGCGCAGGCGTCGCCTGGCCCCAACGTTCTGTTCGTCGCGGTGATGGGTTACCAGGCGGCGGGGCTGGCCGGGGCGGCGACCACGCTGGCCGGCATCATGCTGCCATCCACGACGCTTGCGCTGGTCGTTGCGCGCTGGGGCCATGCGCGTCGGGAGTGGCGCGCGGTGCAGGCATTCAAGGCCGGCATGGCGCCGATCGTGGTCGCGCTGATGTTCGCGACCGGTTGGATTCTCACGGCGAAGACGCCGGGCTGGAGCCACGTCTTACTGACCGTTGCGTCGGCCATCGCCGTGTGGCGAACGCGCATCCATCTGCTCGTGCTGATTGCCGTAGGTGGGATTCTGGGCGCGGTTGGATGGGTGTGAAATTCGAGACGCAAACGCAAATCCCCCTTGCCCCCTTTGTCAAAGGAGGGAAAGCGAGCTCCTGTGATCAGACAGGTGCGGATCCTGGATGAAGCAAGAACGGAGGTGAGACATGTACGTACTGATGGGCGCAAACGGGAATATCACGTCGAAGACGGCGCGTCTGCTGCTCTCTGCCGGTCAGCCGGTGCGTGTGCTGGGGCGCAATGCCGCGCACCTCGAGCCGCTCAAACAAGCGGGCGCGGAAGTGCTCGTGGGAGGCGCTCTCGACCCCGATTTCCTGACCCGCGCGTTTAGCGGCGCGAGCGCCGTATACACGATGATTCCGCCGGACTATGTCTCGCCGGATCATCGCAGCTATCAAAAAGCCGTGAGCGAAGCCATCGCACAGGCGATCGCGAAGTCGGGCACGACGCACGTAGTCAACCTCAGCAGCGTCGGCGCTTCGCTGCCGAGTGGCACCGGTCCGATCGCGGGCCTGCACGATCAGGAGCAGCGTCTGGACAAGCTGGCGAGTGTCAATGTGCTGCACGTCCGCGCGACGTATTTTCTGGAGAACCACCTGCACGCAATCGGCTTGATCAAAGCCCTCGGCGTGTATCCGGGCATGATCGCGCCGAACGTCCCGCTGGCAATGATCGCTACGCAGGACGTTGCAGCGGCAGTGGTACGCGAGTTGACCAAGCCCACCTATACTGGGCACACCGTGCGTCATCTGCTCGGCGCGCGCGACTACACGATGAGCGAAGTCACGCGTGTGCTTGGCGCAGCGGTTGGCAAGCCGGAGCTCAAGTATGTGCAATCCGATCCGGTGCAGGCCAAGGCGGGCATGGTGCAGAGCGGTTTCTCACAGAACGTCGCCGATCTGTTCGAGGAAATGAGTAACGCGATGTCGGACGGGCGCATACAAGCCACGTACCGGCGAGATGCGGCCAGCACTACGCCGACCACGCTGGAGCAGTTCGCGCCGACATTCGCTGCCGCGTTCACCGCCGGCGGGCATTGAATCCTCCTTTTACAAAGGAGGACAGGGGGGATTTTTCCCAGTAGACCGAAGCGGCTAAATCCCCCTCGATTCCTCTTTTTCAAAGGGGGAGGCGTTCAGCTCAGTCCAGCAAGCCGACCGCGCTCGGCGCGTCCTCGGGCCTGAGCGCGAGCTCTTCGAACTCCACTACCTTGTCGATCTCGGTGCCCATCGAGATGTTGGTGACGCGCTCGAGAATGATCTCGACCACTACCGGCACCTTGTACTCTTCCATCCACGCATAAGCCTGCTCGATGGCCGGATCGATCTCTTCCTGCTTGCGCACGCGGATCGCTTTGCAGCCGAGGCCTTCGACGACCTTGAGGTGATCGACGCCGTATTCGCCGATCTCCGGCGTATTGATGTTCTCGAACGAGAGCTGCACCGCGTAGTCCATGTCGAAGCCGCGCTGCGCCTGGCGGATGAGCCCGAGATACGCGTTGTTCACGAGGATGTGCAGATACGGCAGCTGGAACTGCGCGCCGACCGCCAGCTCTTCGATCAGGAACTGGAAGTCGTAGTCGCCCGAGAGCGCGACGATCTTGCGATCGGGATCGGCCGCGCGCACGCCGAGCGCGGCCGGAATGGTCCAGCCCAGCGGCCCGGCCTGGCCGCAGTTGATCCAGTTGCGTGGCTTGTAGACGTGCAGGAACTGCGCGGCGGCGATCTGCGACAGCCCGATCGTGCTCACGTAGCAGGCGTCCTTGCCGAACGCGTTGTTCATGCATTGGTACACGCGCTGCGGCTTCATCGGGACGTTCTCGAAGTTGGTCTTGCGCAGCATGGTGCGCTTGCGCTCGCGGCACTCTCCCGCCCATTCGCTGCGATCCTTGAGCGTGCCGGCGGCCTTGCGCTCCTTCGCCGCTTCGACGAACAGCTCGAGCGCCGCACGCGCGTCGGAGACGATGCCGTAGTCGGGCGCGAACACGCGCCCGATCTGGGTCGGCTCGATGTCGACGTGCACGAACTTGCGGCCTTTCGTATAGACATCGACCGATCCGGTATGCCGATTGGCCCAGCGGTTGCCGATGCCGAGCGCGAAGTCGGAGGCGAGCATCGTCGCGTTGCCGTAGCGATGCGAGGTTTGCAGTCCGACCATGCCGGCCATCAGCGCGTGATCGTCGGGAATCGTGCCCCAGCCCATCAGCGTCGGAATCACCGGCACGCCGCTGATCTCGGCAAACTCCACGAGCAGATCGGATGCATCGGCATTGATGATGCCGCCGCCGGCGATGATCAACGGCCGCTCGGCCGCGTCGAGCATGTTCAGCGCTTTCTCGATCTGTTTGCGCGTGGCCTGGGGCTTGTAGACCGGCAGCGGCTCGTAAGTGTCGATGTCGAACTCAATCTCGGCCATCTGCACGTCGAACGGCAGATCGACCAGCACCGGACCCGGACGGCCCGAGCGCATCAGATGAAACGCCTGCTGGAACGCGCGCGGAACCTGCGCAGGCTCGCGCACGGTGACGGACCACTTCGTCACCGGCTTCGAGATCGTCTCGATGTCGACCGCCTGGAAATCTTCCTTGTATAGGCGAGCGCGTGGAGCCTGGCCCGTGATGCAGAGGATCGGAATCGAATCGGCCTGTGCGGAATACAGGCCCGTGATCATGTCGGTGCCCGCGGGGCCCGAGGTGCCGATGCACACGCCGATGTTGCCGGCCTTCGCACGCGTATAGCCCTCGGCCATGTGCGACGCACCCTCGACGTGACGCGCGAGGTAATGGCGGATCGTTCCAGCCTTGCGCATCGCTGCGTAGAACGGGTTGATCGCCGCGCCCGGGATTCCGAACGCGGTCGTGATGCCTTCCTTCTCCAGCACGCGCACACCGGCTTCTGCTGCGGTCATCTTGGCCATGGTCTCTCCTCCTCGGTTCAGGGCATCGTATCGCATACTTCAGCTTGCGATAAGATCGCGCGAACGCATTAGAGTCGATACTCGGAGTATCGACTGGGGATCATGGACAAGCTCAAGCAGATGGAGGCGTTCGTGACCGCGGTGGACAGCGGCAGTCTGACCAAGGCCGCGCTGCAACTCGGCGTGACGCCGGCGATGCTCGGTCGGCGCGTCGATGCGCTCGAGCGGCGGCTGGGCGTGAAACTGCTGCATCGATCGACGCGGCATCTGGGTCTGACCGAGCAGGGCAGCGTGTTTCTCGAGCAGAGCCGCAAGCTCCTGTCCCAGCTCGACAGCGCCGAAGCGCTGATCAGCGCTGGGCGCCACATGGCGACCGGGCATCTACGAGTGACCGCGCCGGCCGGCTTCGGCCGCAATCACGTCGCGCCGCATGGGCCGGCGTATCTCGCAGAGCATGCCGACGTCCAGATCTCATTCGACTTGACCGATCGCGTCGTCGATCTGGTGCGCGAGGGCTACGACATGGGCATCCGCATCGGCAGCGTGCTCGATCCCAATCTCGTCGCGGTCAAGCTGTGGCGCAACCAGCGCGTGGTGTGCGCCTCGCCCGAATACTTGAAACGGCACGGTACGCCGCGCACGTTAGTCGATCTCGAGCAGCACAACTGCCTTGCCTTCAATCCGCAGGGCGGGCAGCTCGGCGGCTGGTACTTTCGCGACAAGGGCAAGCTGGTGACTGTGCGTGTCCGAGGCAACCTCGATTGCAACGATGGCGAGCTGCTGCACCGGTGGGCAGCGGAAGGCCTCGGTCTCGCATGGCGCTCGACGTGGGAGATTCAATCGGAGCTCGCAAGCGGTGCGCTCGTCACGGTTCTCGACAAGTACGCGCTGCTCGACTACGACATCCGCGCCGTGTATCCGCAGCAAAGCCATGTGCCGGCGAAGGTGCGGTTCTTCATCGAGCACCTGAAGCGGGTGTATGCGGGGCCGGGGTATTGGATGAAGGAGTAGCGGCGAGGGGCGAGGGGGAAGCTGCCAGCTCGACGCTCAGCACAAATGGCCCATGGGCCTGGTTCCCTCTCCCACCGTTACGCGGCGCTTACCCGAAAGCCCACCCGCGGGAAATGCACGCACACCGTTCCGACGCGAGGATCATCGCGCAAAATCGCGATGCGCTCGCGATCGACCAGCCGGACCTTTCCGCTCACTGGCACTTCGCCGCTGTCGAGATCGGGAACCACGCTCACGGCATCGCCCGGCTTCAACCCTTGCGGATCGCGCGGATCGCCTTGCTCGGGTGTCGCCGTTTGATTCGATCGCGCCACCTCGATCGCCTCCGCCGACGTCATGGCGGTTGGCCGCCCATGCCCGATTGCTTTCACGCGTTGCTCCCACGCTTCAAGGGCCGGGAATTCCGATATCAATGCAGGCCCGCCTTGCCAGCGTCCGCGGATGAACCACACCAGGTAGTACGCCACGGCGTCGGTCAAACCGGGCTTATTGCCAAGCATGAAGTCGCGACCGGTCGCTATGCGCTGATCGAACCACCCGAACTGCGCGCGCAGCTGCGCGATTACATGCGGCAGATCCGTCTTGATCTTGTCGATGTTCCAGTTCGGACCGAAGAACAGCGGGCCACGATCCTGGACGAACGCGGGCGGCAGCTGGTCCGCGTTCGCCCCCATCGATATGCGCACGGCCAGATTGAATAGCTCATCGCCCCAGCGATTGATGCCCCACGGCAAACCATCGTTGCCGCCTGGATAGAACGTCTGCTCCGGGAAGCGGTGCTGCAGCTCGCGCAGGATGCATTGGCTGTCGCAGTACACGTCGGCGCCGATCTGCATGATCGGCGTGCGCCGGTAGCCGCCCGTGAGCGGCATCACGTCGGGCTTCGGCGGCACGCGCGGAATTTCGACCGAGCGCCACGCCAGCCCCTTGATACCGAGCGCGACACGGACTTTTTCGGATACCGGCGAGGCTGGATAGTGATGCAGGATGACTTCGTTCATTGTCTGCTCCGAGGCGAGGGTGTCGAGAATCGATGCCGATCCGAACTATACAATGCGCACATCAACCGAACAGGAATCGAACCGATGCGCTACGAGCTGTACTACTGGCCCGGCATTCAAGGACGTGGCGAGTTCGTCCGTCTGGCGCTCGAGGAGGCCGGCGCCGACTACGTCGACGTCGCTCGGCTGTCGCAGAAGCAAGGCGGCGGTGTGTCCGCGATGATGCGGCTGCTCAACGACGAATCGCTCAAGCATGCGCCGTTTGCGCCGCCGTTTCTGAGGGCCGGCAAGTTCTTGGTCGCGCAGACCGCGAACATTCTGCAGTTCCTCGGCCCGCGCCTGCGTCTGGTGCCGAAAGACGAGGCGAGCCGCCTGTGGGCACATCAGCTTCAGCTCACGGTCGCCGACTTCGTCGTCGAAGTACACGATACGCATCACCCGATCGCCGTCGATCTCTACTATCATCAGCAGAAAGCGGAGGCGCGGCGCCGGACCAAGCACTTTCTTGTTGAGCGCGTGCCGAAGTTCCTTGGCTACTTCGAGAGCGTTTTGGGCGCGAACAAGCGCGGCAAGGGCCATGCGATCGGCAAGGTGCTGACTTATGTCGATCTGTCCTTGTTTCAGATGATGGCCGGTCTGCAGTACGCATTTCCGAAAGCGATGAAGCGGATCGCGCCGGACTATCCGCGGCTTGCCGCCCTGACCGATGTCGTTGCGGCGCGGCCTAACATTGCTGCCTATCTCGCCTCGGAGCGGCGCATTCCGTTCAACGAGGATGGAATCTTCCGGTACTACGAGGATCTGAACCGTTAGAACTCACGAATCAGCGAGATCGACAAATCGACTAGAGCCGGTGCTCATGTTTTGGTCACTGGCCCACCGTAATCGGGCGATCGGGGTTGGGCGAATGTTAGATTTTGATTAGGCAAATTGAGCGAGGTGACAATCGTGAAAGCACCCCAAACGCTCCTCGGAGCGCTCCTGTTTCTGTTCGCAGCGACAAATGTCCAGGCCGCCACCTTTTCGTTCGTGGATTCGAGTACCGGTCTTGAGTGGCTCGAATGGCCTCTTGCCCCGGTTACCAACAACCCTGCCAACCCTCTCCCCGTCAATCCGGACTACGGCGTCGGCTGGCGCGTGGGGAGTCTATCCGAGTGGGCTATGCTGGTGACCGATTACAACGGCAAGTATCCCTGTGTGGGCAATGACGGCTGCGGTACGGAGTTGTTTACCCGATTGGGACTGGTCGACAGCGGCGGCACGTTTCCGACGATTGCTTGGCTTTCCGATGTCTCCGGGGTGCTCGGTCAGGCGGCGTTCGTGCTTCCCAGCACCCGGCGATACAGCAACGACACCGAACCCGTCGACACATCCGAAATCTCATTGCCTGTGGCGCTTGTTCGGGTAGCCGTTGTGCCTGAGCCGTCAACCACAGCGCTATTCGGTGTGAGCTTGTTGATCGTCGGGCTTGCCGCAAGACGGCGGCGCGCATAGTGGGCGCTACGCAGAAACCATCGCTCAGTCACGCGATGCTCGTTGCCGGCGCGGGAATCGTGGCAACGCCGCACAAACTACACAAAGCGCTGTAAGGAGGAGGGAATGCGGACTTACGTCATCGGCGCCGGCGCCATGGGCGGGATTTACGGTGGCTTGCTGTCGAAGTGCGGCTACGACGTCACGCTGATCGATATCCGCCTGGACCACGTCGGCCAGGTCAAGCGCGAGGGACTGGTGGTCGAAGGCGTGCGCGGACAGCACGTCGTTCGCGTTGCGGCGGAAACGGACGCCGCGGGCCTGCCGCCTGGGGATTTCGTGATCATCTTCACCGACGCGAACTCGACGAAAGATGCCGCGCGCACCGCGGCACAGATTCTCAAGCCGGATGGTTTCGCGCTGACCTTGCAGAACGGCATCGGCAACGTCGAGTCGCTCGTTGAGGCGCTCGGGCCGGAGCGCGTTGTGGCCGGTGTGACAATGAACAGCGGCGCGTTCCCTGGGCCCGGTCATGCCGCCTATACGAACGCCGGTGTCACATCGATCGGCGAGCTGGACGGACGCACGACGCCGCGTATCGAAGAAGTGGCGCGGATGCTGAACAAGGCCGGCATCGAGACAAAGATCGTTGCCGATCCGATGGCGGAGATCTGGAGCAAATTCGTGCTGAACTGCGCGATCAACTCGCTCACGGCCATCACGGGACTGCGCAGCGGCGAGATGTACCGCACGCCCGAAGTCAACGCGCTCCAGGATCATGTGATCGACGAGATTCTCACGGTTGTCGATCGCAAAGGCATAAAGCTCTCCGAGCCGCAGCCGCGCAAGAAGATCAAGGCGCACTGTCGTATCCGCTACAACCAGCCTTCGATGATGCAGCACATGCAGCAGGGCAGGCGCACGGAGATCGACGCGCTGAACGGCGCGCTTGTGCGGGAAGCCAAGACGCTCGGCATCGCGGTTCCCTACAACGAGGCCGTGGTGGCCGTGGTTAAAGGAATGGAGAAGAGCCGGCGACAGGCGCTGCACGAGCCGCCGCGCGACTACAAGAAGCTCGAAGCGGCAGCCGAGGCAGAGGTGCGGGCGGAGAAGGAAGGGAAGGGATAGTCAAGCGCAAATCAATCCCACCAACTCGCGCTATAGCCTCGAGAGTCCTCACCGTGGGATGGCTCCAGCGTCAAGCTGGCCGATGACGCGGCAAGCATGCCGGTCCTGGAGCATGCCCGTTGAGAAGCTGGGCGCGCCCGGGCGATGCGGTCGAATCGTCCCGGCTAAAGTTTCTCTCTGCAGCTCCGAAAACCTGAGTAGCCGGGTAGCGCCCCGGCGGCCCCGTATCGCGCTGTCGGAGGAAACGCCGTGCAGCAGAACAGCTCCTTTCTGCTCCAGGTCGAAACGAAATTCTTCAATACGCTCACCAAGAAGCTCGTCGGCTGCTTCACATTCGTTTATCTCGCGCAGCTCGGCGGACTGGTGGTCTATTGGCACGCGACCGCGGGCTCGGGGCCTCAGCACGCGGCCGCTGCAGTGATGGATGCGGTTAGCTCTACGGATGTGTGGTGGCTGATCGGCATTCAGTTTCTGACCGTAGCTGTATGCGTGGCCATGGTGTCGTATCTCCGCTTCCTGATCGTCCGGCCGGTGCGCGAGATCTCCCGCCTCTTCGTCGAGATCGGCGAGGGCAGGGGTGATCTATCGCGTGAGATCGTGCCGATTACTGTCGACGAGATACGCGACCTGTCGCTCAATTTCAACCGCTTCCTTGCCAAGGTGCGCGAGCTGATCGCGGAGGTGCGCCAGCTTTCCATCGGGGTTGCCATCGGCACGACGCGCATGACCAGGCTGATCACCGAATCCGCCGGCAGCGCCGGCCAGCAGCGCGAGCTCACCGATACCATCTTCGCACGCAGCAATTCCATGACCGAAGCGATGGATGGGGTCGCCGGTACTGCAGCTCAGGTCACCAGCTCTACCGGGCGCCACCTCGAAGCGGCGCGCGGCTCGTATCACGAGCTGTTGGAGGTGAACGATCGCATCAAAGGGATTCAGGACAGCCTGGCCCGGGTGAACGAAACGGTGCGCGAGCTGAGCCAGCACTCCCGCAGCATTCGCGAGATCGGCGAGCTGATCAACGACATCTCCGATCAGACCAATCTGCTCGCGCTCAACGCCGCCATCGAAGCCGCCCGGGCCGGCGAGATCGGCCGCGATTTCGCTGTGGTAGCGGACGAAGTACGGAAGCTCGCGGAACGCGTGAAGCAATCCACCGGCGTCATCGCCGAGCGGACCGAAGGCATGATCGATCAGGTCGAGCGCACCCGCAAGGAAACCGAAGGAATCAGCAAGGACGCCGGCTTGACGCGCGATGTGGTGGACCGTTCATCGGCGCGCTTCGAGAAAATGGTGACCGACTTTGGCCAGATGGCGGGAGAGCTGAGCGCAATCGCGGAGGCTATTTCCGGCCTGAAGAGCGCCAATGGCGAGGTGCACTCGCGCGTCATGGAGATCTACGATCTGTCGAGCGGCGTGTCGCGCCAGATGGGCGATTCGCTCAGCCATTCGAAGGATCTGCGCACGGCGACCGAAAAGCTGCAGGGCGTAGCGGCGCGCTACCGACTGGGCGAGGGCGGGCTCGATCGGATTACGTCGGTGGCGCAGCTCTTCCGCGACCGCGTCCAGGTCTATCTGCAGTCGCAAGCCGATGCCGGCGTGGACGTGTTCGATCGAAACTACCGGCCGGTCCCGCACACGAACCCGCCCAAGTACCGGACCTCGTACGACTCACAGTGCGAGGCCGAGCTTCGGCGCCTCGGGGACGAGGTCCTCGTCGAGATTCCAGCCTTGCGCTTTGCCTTCTTCGTGGACGAGAACGGCTACGCTCCGTCGCACAATACCCGCTACTCGAAGCCGCCCACGGGCGATCCGAAGGTCGACCTCATGGCGAGCCGGGACAAGCGCATCTTCGATGACGAGACTTCCAAGCGGCTGGCGCGAAACGTCGAGCAGGATGTGCTGCTGCAGTCGTATGTGAGAGATACCGGCGAGCTGCTGACCGACCTGTCGATGCCGGTATATGTATCGCAGCGTCACTGGGGTGCGGTCCGAATCGGCTTCGATCCGCAGACCACCCTGCTGGAAGCGAGCGATCGCGCAGCGGCCTGAGCTGCTCGGCGAGGCGTCGCCATCGAGCGTTAACCAGGCTGCCCTGCGCCTGAGAGCCGGAACGCCGCACGGCCCGCCGCTCAGCCCGCTAGCTTAGCGGCCAGCAAGCAGCTTATGCCTGCTCGACTGCTTGGGTCGAAAGAGCACCCTCTGCATCTGACGCCAAGACGGCCAGGGCGAACGGGTTCAAATCTTCGCCACCACGCGTCCGGAAATCGTTCCCGCCTTTAGTTCATCCAGGGTTCGGCTGACCTCTGACAGCGGCCGCGTCTCGATCGGAATCGGTTTCAGCTTGCCTGCGCGCGCGAGCGCCACGACTTCCTTCAATTCCGCGACCGTGCCCACACTCGAGCCCTGGATCGTGAGCGCCCGTTGCACCACTGCCACCAGGGACAGCGGAATCTCGCCGCCGTAGAGGCCGACCATGATCAGCCGGCCGCCCTTGCGCAGCGCAGACAGCGCCAGCGTTGCAGTCGCCGTGTTGTTGACCAGGTCGATGCCGCCATAGAGCGGACCGCCGGCGATCTGCTGCAGTTTCTTGCTCGCATCGGGATCCTTGCCGTCCAGCGTGGCCGCCGCGCCGGCCGCGCGCGCTGCATCGAACTTCGCGGGATCGACTTCGACGACAACGATGCGCTCGTGCCCCATCGCACGCAGCATACCGATCGCCGCGAGGCCGAGCCCGCCGGCACCGAGCACGACAACCCATTCATCGGGCGGAATCGGCGTCAGCTTCGAAGCGGCCGAATACGTGGTCAGTCCTGAGCACGCCAACGTCGCCGCCCAGGTCGGATCGATGCCACTGGCATCGACGAGATAGCGTGGATGTGGGATCAGCAGGTGGTCCGCGTAACCTCCGGGCCGCTGAACGCCGACCCAGCGCGGCGCCATGCAATGGTTGTCCATGCCCTCGAGGCAGCGCGCGCAAGTGCCGCAGCCGATCCACGGGCAGACGAGACGGTCCTGGCCCATCGGCACGTCGCGCGCCTCCGGCCCCGCGGCGATTACGGTGCCGTACGGCTCGTGACCCAATGTCACGGGCGGTTTCATGCCGCGATCGCTCATGTGGAAGCGCTTGCCGCCGCCCATGTCGAAGTAGCCGTCGCGGATGTGCACGTCGCTGTGGCATACGCCGCAGTACTTCAGTTTGAGCAGCACCTCGGTGCCGGTCGGCTTCGGGGTCTCGTGCTCACGCTTTTGCAGCGGCTTGCCCCATTCAACTACGTCGTAGCTCAGCATTTGTCCTCCGAAGTAAAACGCCCTTTCCCGTAGGCAGAGGGGGTGAGGTTACCTCAGTTGTGCAGCCCCACGTTCTGCCGGGCGGCCTGATGCTCCTGATCGATCTGGCGAACGCGCCCCGCAAACTCGCCGTAAGTCAGCTTGCCGTTGTACAGGTCGGCGATCGTGCGTGTGATGCGCTGCCGTGTCTGCACCAGCAGCGGTGATGGTTCGCCATACAGCGATTGCTGATGCACCTGAGCGAGCTCGCGCACTTGCAGCCACACCTTGATTGCCTGTTTCTCGGTCGCCGTGGGTAGCGTGTCGTTGGCGAGATAGGCGGGCGTGATCGCGCCGGGCCCGAGCCGCAACGGTACTTTGTCGCGGATCGGATCGAGGCGCGGATCGGCATATAGCGCCTTGAGGTACTTGTCCTCTTGCGGTGCGGTGACGCTGGGCGGCGACGTCGACGGCGGTTGTCCAGGCGCCGACGAAGGCGCGTGGAGCCCGTCGGTCGCGCAGCCGGCGAGCAGCAGCGCGGCGCTACACAATCCGGCTGCGCATCGCAACGCCGAGCGGGTTCGGCTGGGTTGCATACTGGTCTCCTGCGGTTACTCAGGGTTATGCCCCTGTTTTTCGTAAGACTACCTGCTCGACGCCAGGTTGCATAGAACGTGCATGCAACGGGTGTGGCAGAGCAGGGGCCGACGCCGCTCTGATAACATTCGACATCCTCGGCAGGAGCATAAGAATGACGACACAACTGACCGCACAGGAGTTGGAGCACTACCGGGAGCGCGGCTACGTGATCCCGCGTTATCGGCTGCCTGCACCGCTGCTCGCGCGCTTGCGCGGTGCTCTGGATCAGCTCCTCGCGAGCTATACCGACGTCAAGCAAGAAGATCTGGCCAATCCGCACATGATCCCAGCGAACGGCGCGGGCCCGAATCCGTTCCTGGAAGTTGTGCAGCATCCGGACGTGCTCGACATGGTCGAGCAGATTCTCGGGCCGGATCTGATCTTGTGGATCACGCGCGTGCTGTGCAAGCCGCCGGTGATGGGGCGTGAAGTGCCCTGGCATCAGGACGGCGAGTACTGGCTGATGCGCCCGCTGGCAACGTGCTCAGTGTGGGTGGCGATCGATCCGGTGTCGACGACGAACGGCTGCATGCGCTTCATTCCGGGCTCGCACAAGCAGGGCGAGCTGTATCGCCATCACATTTCGGACCGCAAGAATCTCGTGTTGAATCTGGAGCTGGACCAGGATCAGTTCGACGAGCGCGATGCTGTCAATGTCGAGCTCGAGCCAGGGCAGATGTCGATGCACGATGTGCGGTTGATTCATGGCTCGCTAGCGAACACGTCCGGCCAGCGGCGCGCGGCGCTGATCCTGCGCTACATGCCGGCCACGTCGCACTACGACCGCTCGATCGTGAAGGAGCGCAAGAACAACAGCCCATTCGATATCGTCGAGCAGCCGCTGTGGCTGATGCGTGGCAAGGACCGCACCGGCAAGAACGATTTCGTGCGCGGCCACGAGCTGTGGCACAAGCGATACGCGAGCGGGTTGAGCGTGGGGACTGGGAGTGTGGGGTAGAGATACGAGGGACTAGGGGCGAGGGACTAGGGGCGAGGGGCGAGGGGCGAGGGGGCGAAATTCGTGATGTCGTAACGCAAAAGTTCCCGTTCGTGCTGAGCGTGCGGCGTTAGCCACCGAGTCGAAGCAGCAGACGCCTGAGGCCCATTCGACTCTGCAGCTCGGCTGCGACGCTCAGGGCGAACGGATCCTCAGTCCCTAGCCCGTAATCCCTCGTCCCTAGCCCCTCGCCCCTAATCCCTAGCCCCTCGTCCCTCGCCCCTCGAGATACGGCGACCCCGCCGGCACACATTCCACCGGCACGCGCACCGTCACCTCGCCGAGCACGAGAAACGATAGCGACTTGCCGTGGCCGTCCAGCCCGAGGCTCGCGTTCACGCCGCCTTCTAGCGCATCGTCGATCACGAAATTCATCGCCGGCAGCTTCGGCAGGACGTACCGCTTCACCCGCGTCGCGCCCTTGTGCGCGAACGCCGCGAGGATGCGCTCCTCGGTCACCTGCTCTACAAGATGCTCGAACGTAGCAGGCAGATACGGAATCACGCTGATGTTCGAGCGATTGCCTTTGTCGCCGGCGCGAGCATGCGCGACCGCATGCAGCGGTACTTCGATCGTCTTCATGCGGGCTCCACGACGGTGACCGTGGCTTTGACCTTCATGCGATCGACCAGGATGGATGCCGTGCCGACCTGCGCCGTGACATGCTGGCGCACGCCGCAGCCTCCCGCCGGCCCCGAGCAATAAAGGCTCAGCACCTCGTCGGACACTTGTTGTGCGACTTTGCGACTCGCGCTGCGCACTGCCGCCCGGACCCGGTACTCGCCGTCGTTCGGCGGTGAGACTCGCACGCGGCGCCGCTGCGTGTTGTTGTCGAAGGTCGATTGGGTGCCCAGCACTTCGACCCGCACCGGATCGGCGACGCCGATCGCACGGCAGCGCGCGCGAACGACGGCTGCAGCCAGCTCCGCGCGCGCCAAAGCATTAGGACCCACGTACGAGATCTCGCCCTCGCCGAGCCATCCAGCGTCGACACAGACAGTCGCTTTGAGTGTCGGGGGTGGTGGCTTGCCGCGCGCGCCCTGAACGCGGACGCGGTTCGGTCCGACCTCGTCGACCGTCACCTCGCCGACGTCGAGCACCACATCGGGAGTGAGATAGTTGTGCGGATCGTGCATTTCGTACAGGATCTGCTCGATCACCGTGGCGCGGCTCACGAGGCCGCCCGTGTTCGCCGCCTTCGTGACGATCAGATCGCCGTCGGATCCGATCTCTGCAATCGGAAAGCCGACATTCGCGAGATCGGGCACATCCTTGAAACCGGGATCGGGGAAATAGGCGCCGGTCACCTGCGCGCCGCACTCGAGCAGATGTCCGCACAGCGTTCCTTGCGCGAGCCGATCGAGCTCGTCCGCGCGCCAGCCGTGAACATGCAGCAGCGGAGCCAGCGACAGCGCCGCATCCGTTGTCCGGCCCACGAGCACGACGTCGGCACCGGTCGCGAGCGCCCGGGCGACCGGTTGCGCACCGAGATAAGCGTTGGCCGCGACGATCGGCCGATTGCCGAGCGCGAGGCCCTCGATGATCGGGTATCCGCGCACCTCCGCTTCCGTCAGAGTCGCAAGCAGGTCGTCGCCCGTTACCGCGGCCACCTTGAGCCCTTTGACGCCGAGCTCACGCGCGAGCGCATGAACGCGTCTGGCAGCGCCCAGCGGATTGGCTGCGCCCATGTTGGTGACGATGCGGATACCGTGCCGCTTGCAGTCGGCCAGCACGAGCGGCAGGTAGGTGTCGAGAAAGGGCGAGTAACCCTGATCGGGGTTCGAGCGGCGCAGCTTTTGTGCAATCGCGAGCGTGCGCTCGGCCAGCACCTCGTACGTCAGAAAGCGCTCGCCTGGCATCCCGGCGAGCGTGGCGACGATGGGCACCGCAGCATCGAAGCGGTCTCCGGCGAAGCCTGCGCCGCAGCCGATGAAAGTTTTGCTCATTGAAACCGTCCCCAACACTTCATGAGCCGCCAGTTTAGCGTGCTGCTTGACGGCAGTTTCGCAGCCATGAAAGTATGCGGGTCGAACATCGACATGCGGGCCCGCATTCCTAGCGAGGCGCGCTTACAACATCGGGGAGGAGAACCCATGAGCTGGCGCCGTGGCTGGATCTGCTTGTTCCTGTTCACGCTGGCCATGATCAACTACGTCGATCGCGTGGCGCTGTCGGTGGCGTCGAAGCCCATCGCCGAAGAGTTCGGCCTGTCGCCGGTCTGGATGGGTTATCTGTTCTCCTCCTTTCTGTGGACTTACCTGATCTGCCTGATTCCGATGGGCATCCTTGTGGATCGTCTCGGGACCAAGACCCTCAACGCCGCCGGAATCGCGCTGTGGTCCGCGGCGACCATGATGACCGGCGTCGCGTTCAACTTCGGTTCGCTGATCGCCACGCGGCTTCTCATGGGCATCGGGGAGGCCACGACGTTCCCTGCCGGCGGACGCGTCGTGCGCGAATGGATCCCTGCTGGCGAACGCGGCATCACCAACGCTGTCTTCCTGGCTGGTACGCAAGCCGGCCCGGCGGTCGGCGCGCTGCTCGTCGCCTGGATCGTCAGTCAGATCGGCTGGCGTGGATCGTTTTTCGTGGTCGGGGCGATCGGATTCGCGTGGCTGGTGGCGTGGCTGGTGTGGTTCGACAAACCGGAGCGTACGCGGTGGCTCGGCGCCGAGGAACGCGAGAAGATCCTCCGTGAGCGCGATGCCGAGACCAGCGTGATGGAGCGCAAGACCAGCGGCACGCGCGTGCTGGATCTGCTGTGCACGCGGACGATGTGGGGACTGGCGCTGTCCGAAGGGTGTGCGGTCTACACGCAGTATCTGTTTCTGACCTGGTTGCCGAGCTACCTGCAGACGACGCGGCAGCTCACCATCCTCAAGACCGGTCTGTTCACGGCTACGCCGTACGCGTGTGCCGCCGTGCTCGGGATCCTGCTCGGACGCCTGAGCGACCGACTCTTGACCCACGACGCGGTCGGTCAAGGCCGGCGCCGCACGATGGGCGTCGTCATGATGCTGTCGTCCGCCGTTATTCTGTTCACGCCCTGGGTCGAGAACATCTGGCTACTGCTGGCGCTGTTCACGCTGTCCCTCACTGGAATGGCCACGGCGATCTCGCTGAATTTCTCGCTCGTGAACGATCTGCTGCGCAATCCCGAGGATAGCGGAAAAGCGATGGCGATCCTCGTGGTCGGCGGCAACACGTTCGGAATTCTGGCGCCGATCGTCACCGGCTACGTGATACAGATCAGCGGGAGTTACAACTGGGCGTTCGGCATTGCCGGTCTGTTGCTGGTCGCCGGGGCAACGATTTTGTTTACGATGACGCGCCAGCCGATCGAGATCGCGCCGGCTGTGCAGCTGAGTTCCACGTGAGGAGTCGAGTCACCATGCTGTTCGCCCCACCGAAAATCATCGAGCCCACGGTCTTCGCCCGTCTGCCCGAGGCGCTGAAGAACGCGGATCACACGAATGAATGGGTAGCGCGACAACCGCTCGGTACGCCGGCCGGATCGCTGCTGGAGGGGCCTTCGTTCGACAAGGAAGGCAATTTCTGGTGCGTCGATATCCAGAACGGCCGCGTCTTCAAGGTTACGCGCGACGGCGTGTTCCACATGATTGCCGAGTACGACGGCTGGCCGAACGGACTCAAGTTCCATCGCGACGGGCGCATCTTCATCGCCGACTACAAGAACGGCATCATGCTGCTCGATCCGGTGAACGGGAAAGTCACGCCGTTCCTCGAACGTGTGAACGTCGAGCCATTCAAGGGCGTGAACGATCTGTTCTTCGGCGCGAACGGCGATCTGTACTTCACGGATCAGGGCTTGACCGGGCTGCACGACCCGACCGGCCACGTGTTTCGTGTTCGCGCGAACGGCGAGATCACCTGTCTGCTCGACAACGTGCCGAGCCCGAACGGCCTCGTGATGAATCGCGACGAGACCGCGCTGTACGTCGCGGCGACGCGTGGCAACTGCATCTGGAACGCGCCGTTCCTGAGCAACGGCGGCGTAGGCAAGGTCGGGATGTTCATCCAGCTTTCGGGCGCCGGCGGTCCCGATGGGTTGGCTCTCGACGATCAGGGCCGGCTCGCCATCGCGCACGTGCGACTGGGGACCGTTTGGATCTTCGATCGCTTCGGCGAACCTGTGTATCGGATCAAGACGAACGTCGGCACGCACACGACGAACGTGGCGTTCGGCTGGCCCGATCGGACTAATCTGTATATCACCGAATCGGAAACCGGAACGATCTTGAAGGCCGAGCTGGATGTGCCGGGGAAGCTGATGTATTCGCATATGTGAGGGACGAGGGCGAGGGATTAGGGATCAAGGCCATTCGTCCCGAGCGTCGTAACGAATTGCAGAGTCGAGTGACAGGTCAACGTTGACCGTTCGTCCTGAGCGTAGCAGCGAAGCTGCGGAGTCGAAGGATCAATGACGCCGGATGCTTCGACTCCGTGACTTCGTCACGACGCCTCAGCACGAACGGGGATTTGGAGAATCATGGATCGGAGCAGAGCCAAGCAATGAAACCCACGCGCAGAACGCTCCTCGTGACGCTCGCAGCAGCCGCGCTGATGACTTGCGGCCTCGCTCCAGCGCAGGATAAGACCCCCATTCGCATCGGCCTCTCGATCGCGCAGACGGGCCCGCTCAGCGGTGCGGGCAAGTCCGGCCTGCTCGCGCTTCAGCTCTGGCGCGACGACGTCAACGCGCGCGGCGGTCTGCTGGGGCGGCAGGTCGAGCTGGTCGTCTACGACGATCAAAGCAGCCCGGCCATGACGCCCGGCATCTACACCAAGCTGATCGACGTCGACAAGGTCGACCTTCTGATCGCGCCGTACGCCACGAATCCGACCGCGCCGATCATGCCGCTCATCAAGCGCCGCGATCTGCTGCTGATGGGCAACTTCGCGCTCGACGCGAACGCCGAGATCCGGCACGACAAGTACTTCAACAATCAGCCATGGTCATCGGCGAAGGATGCCGCAGCGCCGTTTCTCGGTCTGTGCAAAAAGCTCGGCGCGAAGAATATTGCGATCCTCGCAGCGGATGCGGAGTTCGCGCAGAACCTCGCCAACGGCTTCCGCCAGGGCCTGAAGGAGCACGGCTTCGAGTCCGTATACGATCAGAACTATCCGCCGGCGACCATCGATTTCTCCTCGATGATGCGAGCGATCCGCGCGAAGAAGCCTGACGTCGTGTTCGTCGCGTCGTATCCTTCGGACTCGACCGCGATCATCCGTGCGGTCAACGAGATCGGCGTCGGCGACAGCGTGAAGCTGTTCGGCGGCGGCATGGTGGGGTTGCAGTACGCCTCGATCCTCGAATCGCTCGGCTCGCAGTTGAACGGTGTCGTCAACTATCACGTCTGGGCGCCCGAGAAGAGCATGGACTTTCCGGGCATCCGCGAGTTTCTCGCGCGCTATCAGGCGAAAGCGAAGCAGGCTGGTGTCGATCCGCTTGGCTTCTACCTGCCGCCGTACGATTATGCGATCGGCGAGATGCTGGCGCAGGCGGTCACGGCGACACGCAGCCTCGATCACAAGGTTCTCGCAAAGTACATTCGCGAGCACGAGATGAAAACCGTCGTCGGGTCGATCCGCTACGGGCCGACCGGCGAATGGTCGAATCCGCGCATGATCTACGTGCAATTCCGCGGCGTCACCGACAAGAATCTCGATCAGTTCCGCAGCGCCGGCAAGCAAGTGGTCGTCGCACCCGACGCATTCAAGACCGGCGAAGTGCTGCCCTTCGGCGAGGTCAGGAAGTAGGGCGTGCCCATCGAGCTGCTCGTCGAAGCCGTCATCGCGGGCGTTCTGCTCGGTTGCTTCTACGCAGCGGTCAGCGTCGGCCTGTCGGTTGCCTTCGGCCTGCTCGACATCCCTCATATCGCGCACCCGGCCTTTCTGGTGCTGGGTGCGTACGGAGTTTACGTGCTGGGAGAGCACGGCATCGATCCGCTGCTCGGTGGAATCCTCCTGATCCCGATCTTTTTTCTTCTGGGCGTCGCCGTCTACCGCTTCTATCACGCCGTGTTCGAAAAGCGCGGCACCGATGCGGGATTGCGCGGGCTCGCGTTCTTCTTCGGCGTCGCGTTCATCGTCGAGGTCGCGCTGATCCTGACTTTCGGCGTGGATCAGCGCATGGTGGATGCGCCCTACATCGGCAAGGGTCTGGCGCTCGGTGAATTCCGGCTGCCGCTGCGCATGTTGGTCTCGTTCGGCGTCGCACTGCTGCTGACGGCCACGCTGTCGCTCTATCTGTCCGCGACGTTCACAGGGCGTGCGATCAAGGCGGTCGCGCAGGACCAGACGGCGCTCGCTTTGATGGGCGCCGATCCAGTGCGCATCAAGCAATGGGCGTTCGGTATTGCGACCGGGACGTGCGCGATCGCGGGCGCGTTGCTCATCGTGGTCGGTCCGGTCGAGCCGGGACTCGGGCGCCTGTACATCGGCCGCACCTTTTGCGTCGCGGTACTCGCGGGGCTCGGGAGCATGCCGGGCACTCTGGCGGCCGGAATCATTCTGGGTGTCGCGGAGAGCGTGGTGCTCACCTCGCTCGGAGCATCCTGGGCGCCGGCCGTGGCGTTCGGGATTCTGCTGCTCGTGCTGGCAGTCAAGCCGGCCGGCCTGTTCGGCCGCTGAGCGCGAGCGTGAAGGGCTCGACTCTGTTCGCCACTGGTGCCGCCGCCAGCGTGATCCTGGCGCTGGTGCTGACACGTGTGGCTCCGAGCGAGTATTTCTTCTTCGCGGCCTACGTGGTGTTGCAGTTCATCGTGCTGGCGACGGCCTGGAACATCCTCGGCGGATATGCGGGCTACGTGAACTTCGGCTCGGGAGCGTTCTTTGCCGTGGGCGCGTATACCGCAGTGGTCCTGATCAAGGCTTTCGATGCGCCTCTGCTCTTGCAGTTGATCGCCGCTGCAGGCGTGACAGGACTGATGGGCTTCGCGATCGGTGCGATGACGCTGCGTCTGCGCGGGATCTTCTTCTCGATCGCCACTGTCGCGATCGCCGTGATCTGTGAGACGGTCGTGATCAACTCGGCCTTCGTCGGGGGATCACGAGGCATCGCCATTCTGCAACCGACCGCGCCGGCCTGGTTCGGCTCGTACACGAGGCTGTTGTTCGCGGTGATGGCGCTGCTCGCGGTTCTCGCCGTGGCGCTTGCACGCTATGTGCAGACCTCGTGGATCGGGCGAGGCCTGCGAGCCATCCGCGACAACGAGGAGGCGGCGGAGTCCGTGGGCGTTCCGACTTTGAAGCTCAAGCTGTTTGCAGCGACTGTTTCGGGCGCTCTGATGGGTGTGGCCGGAGCGCCGTTTCCGCTCTACATGAGCTTCATCGAGCCCACCTCGGCTTTCAGCTTGAACTATGCGGTGTCGGCGCTGGCGATGCCGATCATCGGAGGAACGGCGAGCTGGCTCGGGCCGGTGATCGGCGCGGTGCTGCTCGGCTCGCTGCAGCAGATCGTGACCGTGACCGTATCGTCCGAGCTCAATGTGCTGATCGTGGGGCTGCTGCTGGTGACGTTCGTGGTGGTGGCGCCGCAAGGCATCCTCGGTCTGGTGCGGAAGGTCGTCGGCACTGGAGCAGTGCGATGACACAGCCGTTGCTCCAAATCAACGGCGTCTCTAAGCGCTTCGGCGGCTTCACGGCGGTCTCCGATGTGAGCCTCGATGTTCGTCGCGGCGAGCGCCTCGGCATCATCGGACCAAACGGTTCCGGCAAGACAACGCTGATCAACTGCGTCTGCGGAGCGCTGCACAGCGATGCCGGCTCGATCACGTTCGATGGCACCGACGTGACCGCGATCGCGTCGTACAAGCGCACGCGGCTCGGCATGGCGCGCAGCTTCCAGATCCCGCGCCCGTTCGCGAGCATGACCGTCGCAGAGAACGTCGCGGTGCCGCTCGAGTACGTCACGCACCGGCGTTCGCTGCATACGGCCGATGTGCGGGGCGAAGCGCTCGCGATTCTCGGACAGATGGGCCTGGCGGCGCTGGCCGATGCGCCTGCCAGCGCGCTTACGCAAGTCGACCTGCGGAAGCTGGAGCTCGCGCGCGCCCTGGCAGCTCGGCCATCGCTGCTGATACTCGACGAAGTCATGGCGGGCCTGTCGTTG
>Ga0105237_10002498_pt1 | contig 22811 bp, 19 predicted proteins | sample KBSC24metaG_FD_81520 | JGI IMG/M metagenome (GOLD analysis project Ga0105237, IMG submission 81520) | Corn rhizosphere microbial communities from Kellogg Biological Station, Michigan, USA - KBS C2-4 metaG | ecosystem: Host-associated > Plants > Roots > Rhizosphere > Soil | place: Michigan, USA...
CATTGATGAGAAAGCTGCTGTGCGCGCCGAAAATTGAGGCAATCAGCGTGGCGAAGAGTGCGCCGATTAAATTTGCGATGACCCCGATCAGCGAGATGAGCGCATTGGCGGAAATGAGTTTTTCTGGCGCGACGATCTGCGGCAGCGCCGCCTGCCGGGCCGGGATGAAGAGGCCGTTGAGCGCGCCCATCAGGAAGATGACGGCGAAGACCGCGGGGAGATTGTGAAGCGTGAACCACAGGTAGAGCAGCGAGAGGGTCAATCCCACCCGGATCAGGTCGGCCCAAAACATCACCCAGCGGCGCGAGAAGCGGTCCACGATCCAGCCGTAGAGCGGGGCGAAGAGGAGCCCCGGAAGCATCGCGCAGAAGGTCACCCGGGCGCTGTCCTTGCCCGCCTCCATCCCGCCCTTGATCCCAAGTACGACGCTCAGCAGCGCGAACTGGTAGAAGCGGTCGCCCAGGCTGCTGATGATCTGTCCATACCAGAGCCGCGCGAAATTTTTTTCCGCCAGAATGCTGCGAAAGGTGGCGGGAGCGGGCATGGAGTGCGGGTTATTAAAGGCCTGTCATCCCGAGCTTGTCGAGGGATCAGACGCGTGTTCTCTATCCGGCCGACGGGAGAAATATAAAAAGTTCACGTAACGGATCATCTCCTGTCTTTCCCATTTCGATTGCGCGTCTGATCCCTCGACAAGCTCGGGATGACGAAAAACAAGAGGGAACCTTACCCGCGCTTGGCGCTGATGATGACCACCGGGGTGACGGGCACATCTCCGAAAGGACCCTGCGCGGTCATTTTGGTGCTGGTCTGAACCTGCGCAATCTTGTCGAGCACGTCGAGGCCCTTCGTGATCTTGCCGAAGACGGCGTAGCCGTCGGGGCTGACTCCGCCTGGATCGAGCTTGCTGGTGTTGTCGACGAGGTTCAGGAAGAACTGCGACGTGGCGCTGTTGGGATCATTGGTGCGGGCCATCGAGATGGATCCGCGGACGTTATGCAGGCCGTTGGACGCCTCGTTCTTGATCGGTGCGCGGGTCTCCTTCTGCGTCATGTCAGCGGTGAAGCCGCCACCTTGGGCGACGAAGCCGGGGATGACGCGGTGGAAAATCGTGCCGTCGTAGAACTTCTTGTCCACATAAGCGAGGAAGTTGGCCGTAGTTTCCGGCGCGTTCTTGGGATCGAGCTGGATGTCGATTTCACCGAGGCTGGTCTTGAATACCACCACAGGAGCGGCGGCGTGCGCGGGCTGGACCCAGGCGAGGGAAACGGCGACGGCCAGAAAGGCAGTCAGGCGGAGAAAGGAAAGGCGGTTCATCCTGCGAATTTCGCGGGGCCTCGTCGCCATGTCACGCGGAAAGTGGCCGAGCCAGGTTAAACCGCGGCAATCTTCATCCCTCCGCCGGAGCCGGGGCAATCCCCGCCTGTCGTTGCGGCATCCAGTTGATCTGCCCGCGCAGGAACGCTAGCCAGCCCATGACTGCGCCGAGCTGCCGCATGATTTGGAAGACGAATGGCTCCGTCAGCGTCGCGCCCAGCGACTGAATCCAGAGTTTACGCGAGAGCGGGATTCCGAGCCAACGCTGATAAAGGATAACCGAGTAAGCATGCAAAATTAGATCAAAGAAGAGCTTAGCAATAATTAGTTTAACGATAAAGCTATCCAATGAGTGCTTTAAAATAAGAATTTCGATCAAAACGACAGCTGCGGCCAAAGCATACACCGGCAGGAGGAGGTCGATTGTTTTCAGGCAGAGCATGTAGCGCCCCACGGCTCCGTAACGGCCATTGGCCACCATGTCGTGGTACTTGAAATGGGTGGCGATGAATCCGGCGAACCAGCGGCGGCGCTGGTTGAGGAAGGTTTTCGCCGCCGCTGGGGCATCGGTTGTGCCACGTGCGCCGGAGAGGGTTTTTACCGTGACGCGCTGCCTTCCCTCGAAGGCATTCCGGTAGACGCGATGGGTGAGCTCGTAGTCCTCCACCCAGCTTGCCGTGTCGAAGCCGCCCGACGATTCCAATACGGTCCGCCGGTAGGCGGCGAAAGCGCCCGAGATGAGGAGCAGCATGTCGTAGTGCATCCAGGTCAGCCGCCACAAAAAGCCGCGCGCATACTCGAAGGTCTGGAAGAACTGGAAGAACCCTGCCCACGATGTCCGCTGACAGACCGGCACCAGCACGCCTCCGGCAATGCCGAGATCGGGGTCTTCCTGGAATCCGTCGCGGATCGCGACCAGCGCTCCGGATTCGAGATAGGTATCGGCGTCGAGCGTGATCACGATTTCGCCCTGGGCCGCCTTCCAACCCGCATTGAGCGAATCGGCCTTGCCCGAGTTCGGTTTGCGCAAGACGCGCAACGCAGGCCAGCGCACGGAGCGGCCGAGAGAGAAGGTTCCCGCCGATTCGAATTCGAGCTCGTACTCGGATTTGAGCCAGTCGATCATCGTGTCAGTCGAGCCATCGTCGATGATGAGGATTTCCTCAGCCGGTTCGGTTTGCGTGGCCAGCGCGCGAAGGCATTCAGGCAGAACCAGCCGCTCGTTGCGAGCGCAGACGAGCACGGAGAGAGTGGGCCGTTTTCCTTTGGCCACGGGTGCGGGCGCTACTTTCTTCCGCCGCTCCTGTCGCGCCACGGCGATCCGGCTCGAGATGACCATGAACCCGAGCAGGAACGAGTCGTAGGCGATGTAAACCAGCCCGATGGTCCAAGCCGCGATGCCCTGAAAAATGAGTGAGGCGACGAGGCTGAAAATCAATAATCCCAGGACGGCGCCGAAGAGGAGAGGCCAGCGAAGCTTTTGCACGGAAGGGAGAGTATAGACTCAAATCGCCCAAAAGACGAACGTCATGGCCTTTCGACGCCGGAGCAGGTCTGCCGGTTCAACTTGCTTTGTGGAGGGCTTTATTAAAAAGTTTCCCCCATCCGGACCAATCGCAGGCCCGAAACCACATGAGCTCCAGCCTCGACGATTTCCAACAGCGCCTCGGCCATGCCTTTGCCGATCCGGCACTGCTGCGGCTGGCGCTGACCCACGCTTCCTTCGGTCATGAGAAGCGGCGGCGAGCGCCGGACAACCAGCGGCTCGAGTTTTTGGGCGACGCCGTTCTCCAGCTTGCGGTCACGGCGGAACTTTACCGTCGTTTTCCGGAACTTCCGGAAGGGCGGCTAACTGTCCTGCGCGCGCAGCTGGTGAACCGGAACCGGCTGCAGAGCCTCGCGCAAGAGCTGGGACTGGGGGATCATCTCATTCTGGGTCGCGGCGAGGAGAACAGCCAGGGCCGGGGTCGCGGTTCCATTCTGGCCGATGCGATGGAAGCGGTGATCGGCGCCGTCTATGCCGAGGCGGGCTGGGAAGTGGCGCGGCCAATCATTTTGCGCCTGCTTGAGCCTTCCCTCTCTGCACTCGGTGAGGAAAACGAGGCGGCGAATCCGAAGGGGAGCCTTCAGGAAAAACTTCAGGCCGAGGGGGAAAATCCTCCGGCTTACCGGTGCGTTTCCGAGACGGGGCCGGCCCACGCGCGAGTCTACGAAGTAGTCGTCGAATGGCAGGGCCGCGAGTTGGGCCGAGGCCAGGGCGCGAGCAAGAAGGAAGCCGAGACACGCGCCGCCCAGGCGGCGCTCGAGGCCCTTTGATCCGCTAGGAATTATCCAAAGCTCCCTGCTCGGACATGTTCCACAGGTATTGCAGGTCCTGGCTGGCGTTCCAGTAGCCGAGCAGGAGCACCGCGATCAGTCCCACATACATCAACGCCATGGCCGCCCGGGCGGCGGGATGCGTGGCGTAATAGAGCCGCAGGCTTTCCGTGGCGGGCTGGAAGAGCGTTTCCTTCATGCGGGGCAGGGCGGAGATAAGAACGAGGACGAGAATGATCCAGATTCCGACCCCGGCGTGGAAATAAAGGACAGCCAGGCCGAGCAGCACCAGGCCGAGGCACCAGAACCAAGGCGAGACGGCGGCGCAGATGCGTCCGCCATCGAGCGGCGGGATGGGGATCATGTTGAAGAGATTGATGACGAAGCTGGTCGAGGCGGCGGCGATGAGCCATTCCTGGTGCCATTGGAAGGCGACGAAAAGGCAGATCCAGCTCCCGATGCAGCCGGCCAGCGGACCGCCGTAGGCCATAAGGGCCTCGGTCCAGGCGTCACGCGGATTTTCCTTCATGAGGATGGAGGCGCCAATGAAGGGAATGAAAACCGGAGCAGTGACCGGAATGCCGAGCCATTTCGCGGCCAGGACATGGCCCATTTCGTGGACGAAGATGAGGAAGACGAGCGCCGCGGCGTACCACCAGCCGAAAGCCAGTGCGTAGATCCAGATCATGAACAGCATCGAGAGGCCAGTCTTGAGCGCACCGAAGAGCAGGAATTTGTACTTCGCGAAGGCGATGCCGATGCCGACGATCCACGCGCCGATCGTGCCCAGCCAATTTTTGGGCGGCGGCGCGGGCCGCTGGGGCGGCAGGACTTCGAAGGAAGGAGAGGTCTCCATGGGAAAAAGATAGGGCAAAACCGAAGGATGAAACGGAATTAACCGGAATTTTTTGGAAAGGCGGCCAGAATGGAGGCGCGGTGATTTTGCCACAGATGCCGTAGCGCGCCTGCGAATTGGCCGGGTGATTTTTCCATCCAGGCATCGAGTTCGGCGGGAGACAGCCAGCGGCCTTCTGTGATCTCTTCGGGGTGCAATTCGAACGGACCGGAAATGGGACCGAGCAGGAAAATCTCGATAAACTCGTAACCGGTGACGGGTGAAGCGGGGAGTTTCAGCAGCGGGCGCAGGGGCTGGGTTGTGTCGTGCCAGCCGAGTTCCTCGCCCAGTTCGCGGCGGGCGGCGGTGAGGTAATCCTCCCCGGCATCGACGTGGCCGCTGCACGACGAATCCCAGCAATCGGGAAAGGTATCCTTCTTGGGACTGCGCCGCTGGAGGAAGAGGCGACCCGCTTCGTCATGGACGAGGACGTGGACCGCGCGATGGATCAGGTTGCGGGCATGGACCTCGCGCCGGGGTGCCTGCGCAACGACGCGGTCGTGCTCGTCCACCACGTCGAAAAGTTCGTCGGGATCGGCCTTCTTCACCACAGCCACCAGCCCTTGTGCTTTTTCTTTTTGAGGGCGCCGTCGCCGACCTTGAGGACCTTGATCTCGACAGGAATGACACCCGGTTTTTTCATCTCCAGCATGATCGCCACCGCCTCGGAGACGTCGAGGATGCGGTCCTTTCGCCAGGGGCCTCGGTCGTTGATGCGGACGTCCACATGCCGTCCGCTAACCCGATTAGTCACCCGGATGACGGTGCCGAAAGGGAACGACCGGTGCGCGGCGGTGAACTTGTGGCGGTCGAATTTCTCGCCGCTGGCCGTCCGCGTATCCTCATTATACCACGAGGCGCAGCCCCGCTCCGTATCGCCTTCGTGGCACGATTTCGAGCTGGCGGCAAAAGCCGGAAGAGACAGGAGCAGGAATGAAAGGAACAGCGCCGTCCGGTTCAACTCAATTCCTCGTCGGTCAACGCGTTGACCAGCTTGAATTCCTCGAAGTGGAACTTGGCGTTGACGCGGAAGCTGAGGCGGCCCTGGAACTTGCGCTCGAGGTCGATCAGGATTTCCTCGTCCTCGCTCTTGAGGCGGTCGAGCACGTCGGCGTTGAGCAGCACGCGCACCTCGCGCACGCCGGGGTGGAGGCGCATCACGCGGGTGAGGGCGCGCTGGATTTCCACGCTCATCGTCTCGGGACTCTTGATGATGCCCTTGCCCTTGCACGAGGGGCATTCCATGTAGACGGCGCGGCTGATGCTTTCCTGCACGCGCTGGCGGGTCATCTCCATCAGGCCGAGCTGCGAGATGGGCAGGACGTGGGTCCGTGCCTTGTCGCGCTTCACATGTTCCTTGAAGAAACTGTAGACCTGCTTCTGGTCGCGCGGGTGACGCATGTCGATGAAATCGAGCACGATCAGGCCGCCGATGTTGCGCAGGCGCAGCTGCCGGGCGATTTCTTCCGCTGCTTCGAGGTTGGTCTGGAGGATCGTCTTGTCCTGATCCTTGCTGCCCTTGTTGCGGCCGGTGTTCACGTCGATGGCGACGAGCGCCTCGGTCTCGTCGATGACGAGGTAGCCGCCACAGGGGAGCCAGACCTGGCGGCGCAGGGCTGCATCGATCTGCTTGTCGACATTGAAGCGCTCGAAGATCGGGACCGCGTCAGCGTAGTGCTTGATCTTGCGCTGGGAACGCTTGGAGATCACGCCGACGAGTTCCTTCATGCGGTTGGTCGCATCAATATCATCGACGAGAATGCGGTCGACCTCGTCGGTGAGGAAGTCGCGCACGGTGCGCTCGATCAGGTCGGGCTCGGCGAGGAGGAGCTTCGGGGAGCGGACCGTTTCGAGATCGCCCGCGATGCGCAGCCACTGCTCGAGGAGCACGTGGAGGTCGCGCACAAAGAAGCGGGCCTTCTGACCTTCGCCCACGGTGCGGATGATGACACCCATGCCGTCGGGCAGATTCAACTCGGTCAGGATGCGGCGCAGGCGCTGGCGTTCCTTCGGATCCTCGATCTTGCGCGAAATGCCGCACTGGTCGGAGTAGGGCATGAGGACGAGATAACGTCCGGCCAGGCTGATATTGGTGGTGATGCGCGGGCCCTTGGTGCCGATAGGCCCCTTCGTCACCTGAACGATGATGTCGGAGCCGGGCGGATAGATCTTCGGAATATCATTCGCGGTGATCCGCTTCTGGCTCTTCTTTTTACCGCTTCGTTCGATTGCCTCGACGCCCGGATCGAGCGCGGCGGGGATCGCGTCCCAGTAATGGAGGAAGGCGTTTTTATCGAGGCCGATATCGACAAACATCGCCTTCAGGCCGGGCTCGAGATTCTTGACCTTGCCTTTGTAGATGCTGCCCGAAATCTGCCGGTCGCTGTCGCGCTCGATGGAAAATTCCTCGAGGCGTCCCCCTTCGAGGAAAGCGACCCGTTTTTCCAGCCGCTCGCACGAGATAACGATTTCTTTTTCGTCGCCCTTTTTCTTAAGACCGAGAAAGCCGCGTATTTTGTCTAAAATCATAATGAACCTGTCTCAAAGTAGTATTTCCTGGGCGTGCCTGGGCGATGTCGAACGGAAAGGGGATAATCTTCATAGTCGCTCGAGATTTTTATGGTGAACCCAAACGCTTTGCACGAGGCCCATGGCCGCCAAGCACACAATGAGGAATGTGCCGCCGTAACTGACGAACGGCAAGGGGATTCCGGTAATCGGGACCACCTCCATGGTCATGCCGATATTCACGAAGATGTGCGAGAAGAGCATCGCCATCACGCCCACGGCAATCAGGGCGCCGGTTTTGTCACGCGAGCGCGCGGCCACCGTCACGCACCAGATCAGGACCAGTCCCTCGCAGATGATGAGTCCGGCCGCGCCGGGAAAGCCGAAGTTTTCCCCGATCACGGGAAAGATCAGATCGTTGTAGCTGGTATTGCGGGGAAGGTAGCCCAGCACGGTCTCCGTGCCCTGCCGCCAGCCCTTGCCTTCCCAGCCGCCGGAGCCGAGAGCGAGCATGGCCTGGTCGATCTGCCAGCCTGCGCCCTGGGGATCGAGCTCGGGGTCGAAGAAGACCTTGATGCGGTAGACCTGGAAGTCCTTCAGGAATCGGACCTCATGGTTGAAGACGGTAACGTGGCCCGGCTTGTCCCAGACGTGGAACCAGTAATAGGCGAAGACCATCACGCTTGCCACCAGCGCAATGGGGATGAGCAGGTGGTGCAGCCGCGCGCCCGCGACGAAGAGCATGGCGAAGCAGATCGGGAAGAAGACCGAGGCGGTGCCGAGGGCGGGCTGCTTCAGGATGAGGAGGAAAGGTACCGCCGTGATCAGCCAGGCGAGCAGGACGGTGAGAAAACGGTGCATGTGCTTTTCCCGCAGCCGCAGGAACCAGGCCAGCGCGAGGATAAACGCAACCTTGGCGAATTCCGCCGGCTCGAAGCTGAAGCCGGCGACGCGGATCCAGCTCTGCGCCCCGTGCGAGGCGTGGGCCAAAAAGACGGCCACTAGCAGCACCACGCCCACGAAATAGAGAAAGGGGGATATCCGCACCAGCAGCCGGTAGGGAGTCAATGCCACCGCCAGAAATACCATGAACCCGGCGATCGCATATTTAAGCTGGGTGACCGGCGCGTCCTGAAGCCTTTCGTTCAGGAAGGTGGCGCTGGTAATGGCCAGGTAGCCGAGGGTGCACAGGGCCAGCAGGATGAGGAGAATGGGAAAGGCCGATCCCACGCCAGCCAATTTACGAAGCAACAGGCGCATGATGAGGGTTAGCGGGCGCCTTTCGAGCTCGCGCTCGGGTTGTGAACATTGTGGGCGGGGGGCATGTCGGCGGTCGGGGTGGCGGAGCCGTCGAGAGAATCCACCGTCGTGCCGCTGCCGTCGACCGGCTTGTTGGAATTGTCATTCGTCTGCATATCCACTTGGCCGACGCCGTTGAAGTTGCCCTGGGAAGGCTGGAGGAACGCGATGTTTTCGACCGTGCCTGCATCCATGGCGAAGAGGCGTTTCATGATATCCTGGGCGATGGGCGCCGCCGTCGTGCCGCCCCAGGTTCCACCTTCCACCAGCACACAGCAGACGTAGCGGGGTTTCTCGAAGGGACCGTAACAATAGAACCACGTCTTCAGATCCCGCCGCACTTCGCCATCGAGCTTGATGTGGGCCTGGGCTGTGCCGGTCTTGCCCGCGATGTCGTAACCGGGCACTTGGGCCAGTGTGGCCGTGCCTTCCTTCACCACCTCCAGCATTCCTTCCTGCACGGCCTTCATATCGGATGGCTTGACGCCGAGATTGCTGTAGACCTGCCCCTCGGGCATCTCGGCCTTGATGTCGCCCTTGTAGTCGAGCACCTTCGAATAGAGCCTGGGCTGGTAGACCGTGCCACCGTTGGCCACGGCGCAGAGGAAGGTCGCCAGTTGGAGCGGGGTAACGAGCACGAAGCCCTGTCCGATGGAGGTATTCGCCGTCTGGGCGCGGCTCCAGTGATCGATGTTCTTCGTCTTCTTCAACCACGCATCGTTGTCTTTCATCCATTGGGGGCCGGGGAGGATGCCCGCGTCCTCGTCGGCGTTGCCGAGGAGGCCCCACTTGTGACCGAAACCGGCCAGCTTGCCCATCGCGTCGATCGCGTCGATGCCGGCGCGGATGCCGTACTGGTAGAAGAAGACGTCGCTCGAGACGCAGATGGCGTGCACCAGGCTCATCGTGCCCGCGTCGGTGCTGTCGGAATTATGGAAGAGGTGGTCATCGATCTGGATCGCGCCGGGGCAATCGAACTCGGTGTTGACCGTGACGTTGCCCGACTTGAGTCCGGCGAGCGCGACCATGATCTTATAGGTCGAGCCGGGCGGCTGGGTGTGAAGGGCGCGATTGTAGAGCGGCGCGGTCGGATCGTTGTTGAGCGTGTCGAAGTCCTTCGCGGTGATCCGGGGGATGAACTTGTTCGGGTCGTAACTAGGGACAGAGACCAGCCCCAGGACGTCGCCGTTGCGCGGGTCCATCACCACCACCGCGCCGCGGCCGATCCCGGCGTTGCGCATGGCCGTCTCGGCGATGTACTGGACCCGGGCGTCGATGGTCAGGTAGATCGAGTTGCCGACCGTCGGATTGACCGTCTGCAGCGGCTCGCCAATATAATACTGCTGCGAGGAGACGCGCCGGATGATGCTCCCCGGCTCACCCTGGAGTTGCGGGTCCATTACCGCCTCGATGCCGTGGCGTCCGATGGTCTCGTAGGGTGTGCCGTCCGCCGACAGATGCTCGTTCTGGTTCTCGGGCTTTCCGACATAGCCGAGGATGTGGGCGGCGAAGGCGCCGTAGGTATAATAGCGTTCCGGGTTCTGCGAAACGGCGATTCCTGCCACGCCCAGGTTGCGCTCGGCGAACTGCGCCACCGTGGCGAAGTCGAGATCGGTCATGTAATGATAAGGCAGGTCGGGATCGGTCCGGAAATGTTCTCGGATGTCCTTCGCGTCCTTGTCGCTAAGCTGGCCCTTGAGTCCGATCGTCTGGCTGATCGGCTGGATGCTCTCCCTTACGATCTGCACGATGTCGATCTCGGCCCGCTTGCGGCCGTTCTTGCCGTCGGGCAGGGGAATCTTCGGCATTCGGCCCCGGTGGCTTTGGGCGTAATCGCGGCGAAGATCGTCGAGATAGAGATCGATATCAAAACTCGGGCGGTTCTCCGCCAGCGGCACGCCGTTGCGGTCGCAGATCTCTCCTCGGGCTGGGGCGATGCGGGCCTTGACCGTTGTATGCGCCTCTAAGGTATGGCGCGCTGCCTCGGAATTGATGATCTGGATGCTCCAGAGGCGATTGAGCAGGATGCCCACCGCGGTGAAAATCAGCAGGACCAGCACCCCGAGCCGCCAGCTGGGGACGCGGACATCGTCTTTAACTAGCATAGGAGCGCTCGCGTAGTTCGTGGGCGGGTCTCCAGCCACAGCAGCGGGGGAGGAAACCGGCCAGGTAAAAGAAGAAGGGGGCCAGGGCGAGATTCAGAAGAGAGGCAAAGGTGATTTTGCTCCAGACATCGAGCGGCCAGTACCACCGCAGTGTCTCTAGGAGCATGCAGGCGTAATCGAGTACCAGAAAGGCGAAGGTGCCCACCAGCACATAGATCAGCTGGAAGAGCCAGTGATGCGACTCGGGCTTGCGGGCCTGGGTGACGATCAGCGCCGAGAGGCAGGTCAGGATCAGGACCGAGGTGCCCAGCCGGTGCGAGGCGGTGATCAGGTCGAGGAGCAGGCCGAGGATCGCCGCCAGCAGGGGTGCCCGTTCGTCTCCCAGCTCTAGGCTGGCATAAATGACCACCAGCGGAATCAGCGCCGAGCCGAAGCCGACCACGTTCAGGACTTGGAAACAGACCGGCAGGATCATCTGCGCCAAGAGGGCCAGGACGCCGATGAGCAGGAAATAAAGAACGATCAGGACAGGCACGGTAGTCTAAAATAAAGGCTGAAGCCTATCTCCTAGCGATAAATTCGTCTCTTTTCCACGGTTTTTCCCGGCTGAGCCGTCTTCTCATCGCCTTCCCGCGTCGGTTTCTTACCAAAAAAGACCGGGCGGCAACCCGTAGTGAGCTGCCGCCCGGTCAGGGGAGGAGAATGAATGAACCTAACAGAGGGATAGACACGGCGGGGGCGAAGACGTTCAAAAGGATGAGAAAATTCTTTTGTCACGCCGTAATGGCGAAGAGGGCTTTTGAGGGAAATTACCTCTCAAAATCAGGCATTTCCTGGCGTTCAAAAAATTTTAAAAAATTTATTGACGGATAGGGCGCATTCTTTATTGTGGGCCGACGAGTGCAGAAGCCAGCCGTTACTTCAGGATGTACGGTAAAGGCGGCTGGCCTCACTAACCGACCGAGCCGGATGTCCCAGGAGAGGGGCGACCGGTAGAGTCACTAAACCAAGGAGAAAAGAGCGAATGAAATCAGTAATCAAAGCATTCAGCGTCCTCGCCGTCTCGGGAGTCATGGTTATGACTGCGCGCGCCGGTGACGACCAGAAGGACCTCAAGAAGGTCATCGAAGATCAGGGTATCAACTACGTCGAGACCGCCCAGAAGGGTATCACCCTCAGCGGCTACGTCGACACCAGCTACACCTACCAGTTCGCCAGCAAGGGACAGTATGGTAACAACAGCCCGACCCCCACGGGTATTGGCGGTAACTCGGAAGCCCAGCTGCGCCAGTTCGATACCGATAACAACGACTTTAACATCAACGCCGTCAAGATCGCCTTGGAAAAGGCTCTTCCGGACAAGAACGAGTGGGCCGCTGGCTTCCGTATCGACACCATGTACGGTGAAGATGCGAAGATCCTCTCCGGCACTGATCTCGGAACCGGTTCTGCCGGCGACGGAATCTACCTCGAGCAGGCCCTCGTCAAGTTCCGTATCCCGGTTGGTAACGGCCTCGACATCTACATGGGTAAGTTCGTGACCTTCCTCGGATACGAAGTGATCGAAAGCCCGGCTAACCTCAACTTCAGCCGCGGCCTTCTCTTCACCAACGCGATCCCGCTCACCCACACCGGCGTTTATGCCGACTACAAGTGGAATGACACGATCGAGACCAAGTTCGGCATCGTGGACGGTTGGAACAGCTCCGACTCCCCCACCATGAACACGCCTTTCGGCAACTCGAACAACCTCGGTAGCTTTGGCAAGGCGCTCACGGGCCAGATCACCATCACCGCCCCTGGCAAGAATGCCAACATCACCCAGTCGTTCATCTACTCGCCCGAAGGCGAGCCCGGCACCCTCGCTGCTTATCCCAGCGGCTTCGCTGGTTCCTTGGACAATGGTCCGGTTGTTGTGTACGACATCTGGGGTAACTGGAATCCGACGTTCGTGAAGGACAATGCCCTTCTCCTCGGTTTCAACATCGACCTCGGCTACAACGGTGCCTCTGGCGTTCCGGCGACATTCTTCCCCGGCAACCTCAAGAACGACAGCAACACGTGGTGGGGCGCTGCCCTCTATGCCCAGTACAAGTTCAACAAGGTGTTCAGCCTTGCTGGCCGTGCTGAGTATCTCCACTCCGATCCCGCGGTGGCTCCTAAGTTCGGTGATGATCTTCTCACCAACGGCACGTTCCACAACCAGGATGACTTCTCCTGGACGCTCACGGCGGCCTTCAACGTCTGGGACAACCTCCTGACGCGCGTTGAATATCGCTATGACCACTTCAGCCCGAGCCTCTCTGGCGATACGGTTGGTGGCTTCACGAGCTCGACGGATCAGCATGAGATCTCGGTCAATGCCGTGTACTCGTTCTAATTGCTAAAAGCTAATTAGTCTTCGAAAACCCCGGGCGCCGAAAGGTTCCCGGGGTTTTTTTTTGTCTTGGAGAGATAGAAAAGGGTTATTAGTTAGAGCGGTCAAAAAGCTCCACTTGTCGCCCAAAATCTTATTCATGTATAGATTGAGCCGCTACGGCGGCCTACTTTGATCAAAAGAAAACACCTTCCGACAGAGAATGAAGCCGAAAAGGTTTTTTCCTGAGGAGATTGCACAAAGCATTTGTCTCTGGCATGCTCTCTGCTAAATACAAAAACCCCGCATCAAGACGGGAGTTTTAACCATTGATCATTACCCAACCCCAAGGAGAACCTTTCATGTCCCTGCGTAAGCTCGAGGCCATCATCAAACCCTTTAAATTGGAAGAAGTTAAAGAAGCCCTAACCGAATTGGGCATCGAAGGCCTTACCGTTAGCGAAGTCAAAGGCTTCGGCCGCCAGAAGGGACATACGGAAATCTATCGTGGAAGTGAATACACGGTCGATTTTCTCCCCAAGGTGAAGATCGAAGTCGTCCTGCGCGAAGATCTCGTTCAGCGCGCCATCGAAACAGTCCAGAAGGCTGCCAAGACCGGAAAAATCGGCGATGGCAAAATCTTCATCCTGCCTATTGAGGAAGCCGTTCGCATTCGTACCGAGGAACGGGGCGAAAAGGCCGTTTAACTTTTCTGCGAGTCAAAAGGCTCGCCACATATTTTCCGCCTGCGGACATCACACGCAGGCGGATTTGCTTTTGCAGTAAGAGGAGTGGATGCGGTCGCGTCCAAAACTCCTTGATGAACGGTGCCCGACTGGGATATTACTTAAGGCTCTCTTCACGGGTCGTTAGCTCAATGGTAGAGCAGGCGCCTTTTAAGCACTTGGTTGCTGGTTCGAGTCCAGCACGACCCACCCTTCTTTTCATCTTACAGCCGGGAGGCTTTGAGCACGTAATCCTGAATGGACTGGGAAATGTTCTATTCTGGCCCGCTTGAGTACAGCGAGAGATTGTCGGAGAGTAGGAAGAGCCGTTTCTTTAGTTAGGTACGACTAGTCGCGGATTTTTAACCTTAACGCATCGGAATTGACGCTGACGGGAGACAGGGTCGGGTCATGACGAATCTTTTCACGGCAGAAGGCTGCATGGTGATGGGCCTTGCCTTGGGTGGGCCAAGTATCTTGGTTCTTTTTTATCTCGCTTTGCGCCGACACCTGAAATCAAAACGTCGTCGGATCTATTAAAGAACTATTCCGGTAATCTCGCTTCCGCTTCAAGTATCGATATGCGGCTCATTACTTCTAGTCCGGTCTAATTGAGGAGATTATGTGACTGCGGGTGCGCTGGCCAATATCATCACCATTCATGACAAGCTCGTGAGATTGATCCTGGAGGAATCCTCTCCCAAGATCCCCCTGGGTTCGAATGTCGTTCTCCTCGGAGCAGGTCCTCGGCATTTGGGCTGGAATGAGCAGACGCTGGAAATATTCCTCAAGGGGCCGGTGCAAGCCAAGTTCGGCGTTACGGTGTCACGGAAGGCCATCAAACTGACGTTAAATGGAGCGGACCCGACCGTCGGTGACCTATCGATCGCCATCTTCAACGCGATTTATAAACAGCAAAGACCGCGCATTTCGTCGTGGGTCGCATGAACGGAGCCGTGCGGCCAAACAGCGCAAGGGCATTTAATGATAAATGTCTTTTTCGTGACGATTTATCCGTTACTAAAAAGACATTTAACGGTCATTTTTAGATAGCGTAATCTATATGACATAGAATCGTAACATAGAATGTCATATAGAAATCATCGAATTCCCATGACACGCGAATGTAACCATTAACTGCTTGAGGGCAGTTGGCGGCTCCATGATGCTTCAGCCTTCAGTTGAGGCACGCGCCAATGAATTCACGGAATAATCGATGCGAAGGAAAATCGCGCTGTAACACCATCGAAAATGGTTTGGTGGCCTTGGCCTTCTTTTTTTCATCGATGATTTTCTGTTACGTCCCGGCAACGCCAGTGGAGCAGGGACCCGCAAAGGACGAGCGTCATTTCTATATCAAAGAATACCGGGTGCGAGGGGGATCTCACCTGTTGCCGCAAGCCGATGTTGAGGCGTCGGTTTATCCCTACCTGGGACCCTATCGCACGCCAGACGATGTTGAGCAGGCGCGCGGGGCATTGGAGAAAGCCTACCGGGACAAGGGATTCCAGACAGTGGCCGTGCAAATTCCGGCGCAGCAGGTAAAGAGCGGTGTGATTGTGCTGGAGGTGGTGCCGAACGCGGTCGGCCGCCTGCGGGTGAATGGCGCCCGCTATTTTTCAGTTGAGGAGATCAAGCGGGAGGCCCCGTCGCTGCAGGAAGGAAGAATTGCCAATTTCAACGACGTGACTCGAGACTTGGTCGCCCTCAATCAGCTTTCGGATCGGCGAGTGACTCCAACGCTGAGCGCGGGGCGACTGCCAGGCACGGTGGATGTCGACTTGAACGTGAAAGATTCATTCCCACTACACGGCAGCGTGGAGGTGAACAACCGTTACAGCGCCGATACGACGCCCCTGCGAGTCAATGGCTCTGTCAGCTACGATAATCTCTGGCAACTGGGGCATTCGATCGGGGGCAGTTTTCAGATTGCTCCGGAGAATCCCAACGAGGTGAAGGTTTTTTCCGGTTACTACCTGGCACGCGTTCCGGGTGTCAATGGCTTGAGCCTGATGTTGCAGGGGACCGACCAGAACAGCAACGTGTCGACGCTGGGTGGAATCGGCGTGGCGGGGCGGGGCGATACGGTGGGGCTCCGCGCCATCATGGCACTTCCGGCGCAGAAGGATTTTTATCACTCGCTCAGTCTTGGATCTGACTACAAGCACTACGAACAGGATGTGCTGCTCGCGGGAACGCACACCACGACGCCGATTACTTACTACCCGTTGAGCGCGGCCTACAACGGCACCTGGGTGGGTAAGGGTTCGGAGACAGACGTGAATGCCGCGGTCAATCTGCACCTGCGTGGCATGGGCAGCAGTCAGCTCGAGTTCAACGACAACCGGTTCGGCGCGGACGGCAGCTTCATTTATTTCCGGGGAGATTTTTCCCACACGCGTGAATTGCCCGAGGGCGTGCAATTCTTCGGCAAGGTTCAGGGACAGGCGGCGGACCAACCGCTGGTTAACAGCGAGCAGTTTAGCGGCGGCGGTTTGGGCTCGGTGCGCGGTTATCTCGAGTCAGAGGAACTCGGCGATAACGCACTGCTCGGTTCGGTGGAAATGCGTACACCGTCCCTGGGCGGCTGGCTGGGCAAGTCGGTCGATGACTGGCGTTTTTATGTTTTTAGCGAGGGAGGCGTACTGGCGATCAATGGGGCACTGCCCGAACAGAAGACAACGTTCACCCTGGCGAGCGTCGGGGCGGGAACGCGAATCAAGTTTCAGGATCATTACAACGGTTCGCTCGATTGCGGCGTGCCTTTGGTGATGGGAACGCAGACCAATCCTTACGACATCCTCCTGACCTTCCGGGTCTGGGCCGAATTTTAAAGAAGCCATGAAACGTCATTTCTCTCTCTTAAGCCTCCTGACGATTGGTTGGATGGTCTTTTTCACTCTGACGAGCACAGCCCAGGCCTGGTGGAACGACGACTGGTCGATGCGCAAGAAGATCATTCTCGATGCCTCGCCAACCGGCGGCGCGATCACCGATCCGATTGGCACAACTCCCGTTCTGATCCGGTTGCATGATGGCGATTTCCAGTTCGCCTCGGCGAAGGACGACGGCAGCGATCTTCGCTTCATCGCCGATGACGACAAGACGCCGCTCTCTTATCACATCGAAAAGTACGATTCGCTTCTCGGGGAGGCATTCGTCTGGGTCAAAGTGCCGAATCTCAAGCCGAGTGCCCAGACCACGCTTTGGCTCTACTACGGTGGCAACATGAGCAAGCCAGCAGCGGGCGGACCCGACGCCAAGGCAACCTATGATTCGGATGCGGTGCTGGTCTACCATTTCGCCGAGCATGACCAACCTCCCCAGGATGCGACGGCTTCGGGCAACAACGCGCAGAATGCCGGTACTGGGGTGGATAGTTCTCTCATTGGTCCCGGCCTGAGGTTCGACGGGAAGGGGTCGGTGACGATTCCCGGGGCGTCTTCGCTGGCGTGGATTGACGGCGGGGCGATGACTTGGTCGGCCTGGATCAAGCTGGGCACGCTGCAGTCGAACGCGGTGATCTTCAGCCGTCGTGACGGTGGGAAGGATTTTCTCATCGGCGCCGACAATGGGGTTCTTTTTGTCGATGCGAATGGAATCCGCAGCCAGGGCGGTACGGCTTTGGCAGCCGGGACGTGGCATCACGTGGCTGTAACTGCCAATGGTGGCAAGATCACGCTTTATCTCGATGGCGACTCTTACGCGACGTTGAGTGCTTCGCTCCCGGCGTTGAACGGGCCTTCCCAAATTGGTGGCGACGCAGCCGATGTACCGGTGGGAACGACGACCGCCCTGAACGGCGAGCTCGATGAGTTGGAGATTTCCAAAATCGCCCGTCCGGTCGGGTTCATCAAGCTGGCAGCGATCGGTCAGAGCGGCGACAAAGCGGCCAAGCTACTTGCAGTGGGACAGGACGAGCAGCCGCCCGCCGGCTGGCTCAGCGGGAGCTTCGGCCTCTTCGGCGTGATTCTTAAGTCGGTCACGGTTGACGGTTGGGTAGTGATCGGTGTGCTGGCAATCATGGGGATTATCAGTTGGTACGTGATGGTCACGAAGTTTTTCCATCTCAACGTCGTCCAGAAGAGCAATTCCGACTTCCTCAAAGAATGGCGGCACGTTGCGACCGATCTCACCGTGCTCGACCACGGTGAGGGTGAGGCGGCGAAGTCGATGGGGGGCCGTCTGAAGCGCGGGATGCATAACGCGTCGCTTTATCGAATTTATCACGTTGGAGTGGAGGAAATCGGACACCGCATGGCCATTCCGAACGGTCCGCGCATTCTCTCGTCGCAATCCATCCAGGCGATCCGTGCCAGCCTCGACGGTAGTTTCGTTCGGGAAAATCATTCCCTTAACGCGGGCATGGTGTTCCTCACCATCTCGATTGCGGGCGGTCCCTTCATGGGTCTGCTCGGCACCTGTATCGGCGTCATGATCACCTTCGCGGCGATCGCGGCGACGGGCGAGGTGAACATCAGCGCCATCGCACCGGGACTGGCCGCCGCGCTCGTGGCTACGGTGGCGGGTCTGCTCGTCGCGATTCCCGCGCTGCTCGGTTACAACTACCTCACCTCGCGGATGAAAACGGTGTCGAGTGACATGCAGATCTTCGTCGATGAATTCGTCACCAAGATGGCCGAGTTCTACCGGCCCAACATCGACTAACCCCAACTGAAGATCCTGCCATGTCCATGAAAGCCGATTCCGAGGGTAAAGCGTATGACGACATCAACGTCACGCCGATGGTCGATCTCTACCTCGTGCTGCTCCTTATCTTCATCATCATGACGACAGCGGGATTGCAGGGCCTGAAAGTGAACCTGCCGAAGGAGAGCGCGGCGCAAAGCGTGGCCAAGAAAAAAATTCAGGCCATCACCATCGCGAATGACGGAAAGATCTGCCTCAACACGGTGCCAGTCACGCTGGCGGAGCTGGAACAGCACCTGACACAACAGAAGGCGCAGACGCCTGATTTTCCCGTCGTCGTGCGTGGGGATAGCGCGGCCCAATACCAGGGGATCATGGATGTGCTCAATGTCTGCGCGAAGCTCGGCATCACTGAGGTGGCGCTTGCAACCAAGCCGCTAAAGGGAAATTAACCGGCCATGAGTTCCTACGATTACAACGATCACGACGAGCCCGGTTTTTTCCAGAAATACGGAGTTGCCATTGCTGTGGCTGTCGTCGTTCTGCTCATCGCGGGTGTGGGAATTTCGTTTTATCTTTTCGCCGGGAAAGTGACGGCACCGAAGAAACCGACGGAGATCGCGGTGAAGCTTTTGCCGCCGCCGCTTCCTCCCCCGCCTCCGCCACCCCCTCCGCCCCCGCCCAAGACACCTCCGCCTCCCGAGCCGAAGATGGTTCAGCAGCCTCCCGTCAAACCCGATGAGGCGAAGCCGAAGAATGAGCCGAAAGTGGCCAAGGCGCCCGGTCCACCGGGACCCAAGGCGAGCGGTCCTGCTTCCGACGACGGTATCGGCGGAGGAGGTGGCGGCGGTGATGGCATCGGTGGCGAGGGTGGCGGTGGAGGCAGTCGCTGGGGGTGGTACGCCGGAAAAATCCAGGAAACGATCGTCGCGGCGATGCGCCGGAACGAGAAGACTCGCAACGCGAGCCTGCAGGTCAAGGTCCGCATCTGGTCCGATGCCTCGGGACGCGTCACGCGTGCCACGCTGGCCGGATCTTCCGGCGATGCTTCGGTGGATGACGCTATTCAGAACCAGGTTTTAACCGGGCTTATTCTTCCGGAGGCACCGCCTTCGGATATGCCCATGCCGATCGTCCTGCGCCTTCATGCGCAACGCCCCAACTGATTTTTCATGTCCTTTTTAAAAGCAATTTCCTTTTCGTCGATGGCATTGATATTTGCCGTTGCGGTTCCATCTGCTTTTGCCGCAGATCCAGCCGAGGATGCGTTGCCTTCGCTGGTCATGGCTAATGCTCCGGCGGCGCACACATCGACTCCCGATCTCCGATCTCCTGATATGGCTGACGCGTCTGCATCTTCTTCGGTAACCGAAGTGGCAGCCAATTCCACTCCCCCTCCCTCACCTGTGGATTCTCCCTCCACACCTCCTTCGCCGGCTGCGACTTCGACCAACGTGACGATCAACCTCATCCATCTGATGGTAAAGCGGGGCCTTCTACAGCAATCCGACGCGGACGATCTGGTGAAGCAGGCGCAACAGGAGGCCGATGCCGCGCAGGCTCAGGCTGCTGCCGCACAGGCGGCGGCGGACAAGGTCAATCTTGTTGCCGACCAGGCGCAGAAGGCCGTCGCGCAAGCTGCTGCAGCCACGCCTCCCGCTGCCAGCGACGATGACATGCGGGTGACCTACGTTCCCGACGTAGTCAAGAACCAGATCCGTGATGAGGTGAAGCAGGATGTCCTGGCCCAAGCCCATGAAGAAAATTGGGCCACGCCCAACGCTGTGCCGGACTGGGTGAAACGCTTTCGAGTCAGCGGCGATATCCGCGCGCGTACGGAGGAGGACATGTTTCCTTCTGGAAACGCCACAGGACAGATATTAAATTTTAATGCGGTCAACAGCGGTGGGCCCATCGGTTTCGCCAACGGAGTGACTCTGCCCGGCAGTCCATTTCCCGCGTATAACGTCGATCAGGACCGGTTGCGATTCCGTTTGCGCGCCCGGATCGGAGCGGAGATCGACCTGACGCAGAATTTCACCGCGGGTCTGCGCGTCGGGTCAGGTTCCGACAATTCACCCGTCTCGGAGAACCAGACTCTCGGTGGCACCAGCGGGCAAGGAGGCAACTTCAGCAAGTATGCGGTCTGGATCGACCGGGCTTTCATCCGTTACGAATTGGGCGACGCCGACCGGCATTTCTCTGCGACGGTGGGGCGCTTCGACAATCCATTCATGAGCACCAGCATGATCTGGTCGGACGATCTCGCCTTCGACGGCATCGTGCTGAAGGGCAAGTACAAGGTTTCCGACAGCGTGACCCCGTTCCTGACGGGCGGCGCTTTCCCGGTCTTCAATACGGATCTTAATTTCGGTACCAACTCGACCACTGGTGGCGCAGCTTACCGGAGTTATGATAAGTACCTCTACGCCGGGCAGGCAGGTACGAGTTGGAAGATCAACAAGGACTTCGATTTCAAGGGCGCGGTCGCCTTCTACGATTTCGAGAACATCGAAGGACAAGTCTCCGATCCGATCAGCCAGGACGATGCTCAGTTTCCGTCCTACGTCGGACCCACTGATGCCAGCCGCCCCGCCTTTGCGCAAAAAGGCAACACTTACATTTTTCTCCGGGACGTCCGACCCGATGCGGCCCTACCCGTGAACACGCCAACCTATCAGTATCTCGGTCTCGCTTCGCCTTTTCGAGAAGTGGCAGTTACTGCGCAGCTCGATTTCAACCGGTTCGATCCATGCCATGTCTGGCTGGTCGGCGAGTTCGTTAAAAATGTCGCCTTCAGCAAAAGTGCGATCGAGAACAACGGTCCTGCGAATCTCCGCGGACCTGTTAACAATAATGGCTCCGACAACCTGGGCGCCTTCAACGGGGGAGACACTGGGTACAACATTCGCCTGAACGCGGGCAAGGTGAGCCTGGAGGAGCTCGGCGATTGGAATGTGGGGCTGACCTATCGCTATCTCGAATCGGATGCAGTTGTCGATGGCTTCAACGATTCCGATTTCGGCGGAGGCGGCACCAATCTCAAGGGCTACATCATCGGCGGTAACGTGGCGCTTTCACACAACGTCTGGACCGGCTTTCGCTGGATGAGCGCCGAGTCGATCGCCGGACCGCCGCTCAAGGAAGACCTCTTTCAATTCGACCTCAACGCCAAATTCTAACCCATCCCACCTATGTCCATATCCCGATTCCTTCATCTCTCCCTCAGTCTATTTGTGATCGTTCTTCTGTCCGGCAAACTGCAGGCCGACGATGCCGCCGCCGGGACCGAAACCAAGCTCCGCGAGGCACTGAAAAACACCATGCTCCAGCTGCGCGACGCGCAGAATCAGGTTGCCACACTGCAGGCGGCCAAGGATCAGTCCGACAAAGATAATGCCGATCTGAAAACGCAGCTCGATGCCGCCAACGGTACGATCAAGACCCAGTCCGAAGCGACCGCCAAGGACAAGGCCGATTGGGACACCGCCCGGTCCGATCTCAACAGCCAGATCGAGCAGAAAGACCGCGAGCTTGCCACGCTGAACGATTCCATCACCAAGTGGAAGGCCGCCTTCGCCCAGAGTGATTCATTGGCCAAGGCGACCGAGAGCGCACGGCAGAAACTGGCGGGGCAGGTGATCGAACTGCAGCGACTGGTTTCCGATCGCGAGACGAAGAACCTCGAGCTTTTCCGGGCCGGGAACGAAATTCTTGTCCGTTACGAGAAATTCAGCCTGGGCGAAGCGCTTGCTGCCAAGGAACCGTTTGTCGGCATCACCCGGACGAAGCTCGAGATGCTGGTTCAAGGCTATCAGGACAAATTGTCGCAGGGCCGGGTGTCCCCCGCTCCCGTCACGGCCATGACCACGCCGAAAATCCAATAGGTCTTCTGCAACGATTGCGTAACAAAAGGCCTGCGTTCATTTACTCCCCAGCTTCCGCCCTTAAAATTGACTGTTGTGCATCACTGCCACTTGACCTTTCTGGCACGGCTTCCGGGATCGGGTAAAATCCTGAGATCCTTCGGCCTTGCCATGGCAATGGCTTTGAGTCTGGCAGCGTCCGCGTCTGCCGTTCCTCTAACGCGCAACGGTTATGCCTCGCCCGGAACTCCGGCGGCGGGTGGAAGCAACGCCAATTCGACCTCGGGTGACGCGCAGCTCAATCAGTCGGCGACCGCCGCTACCCAGCAGACGTCGCAAAGTGCTGCCGCTTCGACTCGCGCGGCCGATTCGGTTCGGCGACTGGGTAATGCGGCGCAGCTTTTGCAGGCCCAGCTTGCGGCGCAGAACGCGGCGCGAGCCCAGGCGGTCAATGCGCTTAACGGCGCCACGCCGATCGATCCGAAGACGAATCAGCCCATTGTCGGTCTGATCGACGGCGTGGGACCGGGTGGACTTAATCCCGCGGGCGGTGCCATCGTCGATCAGGCCCATTCAGGAATCCAAAGCGTCCAGATCAAGGGAGCCGGGGGCGGGGTTGCGCTCGCGAACGGGGGGGAAGTTTCGCTGGCCGCGGGCACCGGCAGCGGAAAGGTGAGTGCGAGCGGCGGGGGCACCATCAGCTCCACCGGGGGAACGATCACGGCCACCAGCGGCGGGATCGTCGTCACGACTTCTTCCGGTGGCACCTTGGCG
>Ga0105237_10002499_pt1 | contig 22801 bp, 20 predicted proteins | sample KBSC24metaG_FD_81520 | JGI IMG/M metagenome (GOLD analysis project Ga0105237, IMG submission 81520) | Corn rhizosphere microbial communities from Kellogg Biological Station, Michigan, USA - KBS C2-4 metaG | ecosystem: Host-associated > Plants > Roots > Rhizosphere > Soil | place: Michigan, USA...
GGCGCGCGCAGGCGCAGATGGTCCGGTCGGATGCCCAGGCTCGTGTACCACAGCTCGCGCTCGGTCAGCCAGTGCTCGAACCAGCGCTGCGCTTCCTCGGGCGCCACGAAGAACTCCATCTCCATCTGCTCGAACTCACGTGTGCGAAAGATGAAGTTGCCCGGCGTGATCTCGTTGCGAAAGGACTTGCCAACCTGCGCGATGCCGAACGGCGGCTTCTTGCGCGAGAACTGCAGCACGTTCTTGAAGTTGATGAAGATGCCTTGCGCCGTCTCCGGGCGCAGGTAGGCGACCGAGCCCGACTCCTTCACCGGGCCGACCGTCGTCTCGAACATCAGGTTGAAGTCGCGCGCCTGCGTCAGCTCGCACTCGTCCGTCTCGCCGGGGTGCTTCGACGGTTTGCGACCGCACTCGAGCTCCTGCAGGTGGTCGGCGCGAAAGCGCTGCCCGCACGTCTTGCAGTCGACCAGCGGGTCGGTGAAGCCCTCCAGGTGGCCCGACGCCTCCCACACGCGCGGGTGCTGCAGGATCGCCGAGTCGATCGCCACGATGTCGTCGCGCTCGGTGATCATCGCGCGCCACCACTCGTTCTTGACGTTCTGCTTGAGCAGCACGCCGTAGTGGCCGAAATCGTACGTCGAGCCGACGCCGCCGTATATCTCCGAGGAGGGGAAGACGAAGCCGCGCCGCTTGCACAGCGCGACGATCTTCTCCATCGTCACCACATCGGTTGTCACGGGGGTGTCTGAATCGCTCATCGGTTCTCCGGCAGGTCCGCGGCGATCATAGGCCACGCCCCCTAAGATGCCGCGCCGTGGCGCGAATCCTGATCGTCGGCGGCGGCTGCCGGGGCCTGCGCCTGGCCACGCAGATGGTCGCGCGTGGTCACGCGCTGCGCGTGACCACGCGCAGCGACGCCGGACGCGCGGCGATCGAGGCGACCGGCGCCGAATGCTGGATCGGCACGCCCGATCGCCTGGCCACGTTGCGCGGCGCGCTGGACAACGTCACCGTCGCCTGTTGGATGCTCGCCGGCGCCGGCGGCGATCGCGAGGAGGTCGCGGCGCTGCACGCCTCGCGCCTGGAGTTCTTTCTCTCCCAGGCGATCGACACGACGGTTCGCGGGCTGATCTACGACGCCTGGCCGTCGGGCCTCGGCGGCGTCTGCGCCGAGACGCTGGCAAGCGGTCGGCGCATCGTCGAGTCCCTGACGCAGCTCAACGCGATCCCCGCGGCGGTGCTTGCCCCGGGCGCCGAGTGCGCCGGCGGCGACGGCCGCTGCGACGACACAGACGAGGCTTGGCTCGCCGCGGCCTCGCGCGCGGTCGACTCGCTGCTCGGCCTGGGCGATCGCTGAGCGCGCCGCTCGCGCGAGCAGGCCTGTCGCTGGCCCGGCGGCTGTGCTCGAGCGCCGGCGCAGCGTGCGCTTTCGCTATCCTGGATCGTAATCTCCGTAAAGCCGATCAGGATTCCTCCCGGATGCTCGGCGACCACTCAGCGACGGATCTCCGCCGAGAAAGGAACGCACAAGATGACACTGAAACTTGGCGACGTAGCCCCCGACTTCGAGGCAGATACGACCGAGGGGCGCATCAAATTCCACGACTGGATCGGCGACTCTTGGGCGGTGCTGTTCTCGCATCCCAAGGACTTCACGCCGGTGTGCACCACCGAGCTCGGCTACATGGCCAAGATCAAGCCCGACTTCGACGCGCGCGGCGTGAAGATCATCGGCCTGTCGGTCGACAGACTGGACGACCACGAGACGTGGGCCAAGGACATCGAGGAGACGCAGGGCGTCGCTCCCAACTACCCGATCATCAGCGACAACGACTTCAACGTCTCCAAGCTCTACGGAATGCTGGCGGCCGACACGTCCGGTGACGTCGGCGAGCGCACGCCCGCCGACAACCAGACCGTGCGCAACGTGTTCGTGATCGCGCCCGACAAGACGCTGCGCCTGATCCTCGTCTACCCGATGACCACCGGGCGCAACTTCGACGAGGTGCTGCGCGTGATCGACTCGCTGCAGCTGACGGCCAACCACAAGGTCGCCACGCCGGCCAACTGGAAGCCCGGCGAGAAGGTGATCATCGCCGGCTCGGTCTCCAACGACCAGGCCAAAGAGGCCTACCCCGACGGCTGGGAGGAACCGCGCCCCTACATCCGTCTCGTCCCGCAGCCCTAAAGCCAGGCGCTCCTACCGCCCGCCGAGCGTCAGGCGGCCGTCGCTGGCCCGCAGGCGCTGCAGCAGGTCGGCGAGGATGCGGTAGGTGGCGCCCCAGATGAGGTGCCCGTCGAGGATGTAGGCGTCGGTCTCGAAGGAGACTCCACGCCTTTGCATGCGCGTCCTCGTCCTGCTCTGCTGCAGGTCGCGCAGCGGCAGCTCCAGCACCGCGTCGACCTCGCGCGGCGAGACGCGCCAGCGCTGCCCGGCGGGGATCACGCCGACGAACGGGTGGATCAAATAGCCCGTGGCGAACGTCGAGATCGGCGGCAGCTCACCGATCAGCGTGACCACGTCGCGCGTCAGCCCGATCTCCTCCTCGGCCTCGCGCAACGCCGTCTCGGCCAGATCGGCGTCCTCGGGGTCCTGACGTCCGCCGGGAAACGAGATCTCGCCGGCGTGGCGGCGCAGGTCGGCGCGGCGCCTGGTCAGCACGACGTGCGGCGGCTTGGACTCGGTGGCGGTGAACAGCGGCACGAGCACAGCCGCGCGGGTCTGCTCGCCGGGTCCGCCGCCGGACTGCGCCATCACGTCGCCGACGGCTTGCGTGCGATGACGTCCGCGCCGTGTCTCAGGCGGCCATGTGGACGCGCTCGACGCGCTCCAGGAACATGACCTCGCCGTCCAGCGCGCGGTGCACCGGACACTTCGCCGCGATCGCGCGCAGGCGTTCGGCCTGCTCGTCGGGCAGGTCGTCGGGCAGGCGCATGACCAGCTCGAACTTCGTCGGGCAGCCGCGCTCTGCCGGGCTGTACTCGACGGCCACCTCGACGTGTCCGATGTCCCAGCCCTTGCGCGCGGCGTACATCTCCATCGTGATCGCCGTGCACGAGGCGAGGCTGACGGCGAGCAGCTCCTGCGGGTTGGGAGCGGTGTCCTGTCCGCCCGCCTCCAGCGGCTCGTCGACGGTCATCTGATGATCGCGCACCTGCACGGCGTGCCTGAAGCCGCTGCCTCCGTCGCGTCGCGCGGTGGCTTTCATCCTTGTCAGCCCGTCCGATCCACCCATTTCGCTCCTTTCGAGAACCCCTCGGGAACCCTCATTTACATGGTACTGCGCCGACCGGTCAGGACAGCGGGTCGAACAGCAGGCCGGTCAGCAGCTTGGGGAAGAAGTAGGTCGACTTCGGCGGCATGTTCTCGCCCTCTGCGGCCACGTCGCGGACCTGCGCGATCGGTGTGGGGCGCATGAAAAACGCCGCGTCGTACTCGCCCGAGCGCACCTTGGCGATCGCCTCGGCCGTGTCGCGCGCGTAGAACAGCCCGTTGAAATGCGAGATGTCGTCGTCGGAGAGCCCGAGCGCGCCCTTCAGCAGCAACGTCTCCAACACGCCCGTGTCCAGGCGCCGGTAGGCCTCTGAGCGATCGCCCAGGGCCGCGTCGGCGATCGACTGGTCCCTCAGCGTCAGGCGGTAGGCGCGCTCGTCGCCCGCCTTGATGTAGCCGAGCTGCAGCGGGCCGTCGCCGGGCGCCGGCGCGACGTCGTCCAGCGCCACCTCGGCGATGTGGAAGTCGCGCTCCAGCGCCTGCGCCAGCGCCGTGCGCGCGGCGTCATCCAGGCGGTTGACGAGGCGGTGCGTGGGAAAGACCGTCAGGCCGGGGTCCTGCAGCGCGACCAGGCACATGAGGATGTAGCGGTGCTCGCCGTCGCCGCCGACCTCCTCGGCGTATGCCTGCATCGTCTCGTAGCGGTGGTGACCGTCGGCGATCAGCAGCTCGGCCTCGCGCGTCGCCGCCTGCACCGCGGCGATCGCCTGCACATCGGACACGCGCCACAGCCGGTGGACGGTCCCGTCGGGGTCGCCGACCTCGCCCCACGGCGCCTGCGCAGTGAACGGCTCGAGCGCCGTCCACGCGCTGTTGGAGGGGTCCGAGAACAGCGAGAAGATCGGCGAGACGTTCGCGCGCGTGGCGCGCGTCAGGCGCAGGCGGTCCTCCTTGGGGCCGGGATGCGTTCGCTCGTGCGGGCGAACGCGTCCCGCGCCGTAGCCCTCGATGCGCACGCGACAGAAGAAGCCGCGCCTGCTGCGCCGCTGGCCGTCTGGGCCGGTGTAGTCCTGTGCGTGCGCCCACAGCGCCGGCTCCGTGTCGCGCACGATCGCGCCCTGCAGCTGCCAGCTCTCGAACAGCTCACGTGCCGCCGCGTATGGATCCCCCTCGCCCGCGCCCTCGCCTCGGGGCAGGTCGACCGCGACGACGTTGAACGGCGAGCGCGCGATCAGCGCGCTGCGCTGCGCGGCGTCGATCACGTCGTAGGGCGGCGCCGTCACGTCCTGCAGCGGGCCGGCCACGGCGGGGTCGTAGTGCAGGGCGCGCAGGGGTTGGACGTCGGCCATCAGCGGTGGCGCAGGCTAGCAGCGCGCCTGGCGGGGGCACCGGCCGCGGTTGCACGAGCGACTTCGGTATGCGAACATATGTTCGTATGGCGCACTCCCGATACCTGCGTGACATGACGCGCCTGCTGCGGGTCGAGCGCCAGCTGACGGTCGACCAGCTGGCCAAGCGCCTGGCGCTGCCGCGCAGCACGATCTACTACTGGGTGCGCGACCTGCCGCCACTCGATGCGCGCGGCGAGGAGCACGCGCCGGCGGCGGCGCCCGCGGACGTGGCCTCGGCGCCCGAGTCCGATGCAGTGCCGCCGCGCGAGCAAAACGCCTACGAGGAGGGGCTGCGCAGCTTCGACGACCTCGCGATCCAGCCGACGTTTCGCGACTTCCTGGCCATCTACATCCTCGACGGCTACAAGCGCGACCGCAGTCGCGTCGCGCTGGCCAACGCAGACCCGGCGGTGATGCGCCTGGTCAACCGTTGGCTCTGGCGCCTGACCGACAAGTCGCCCTCGCTGTCGGTTCACTGTCACCCCGATCAGGGCGTCGGCGAGCTGCGGCGCTTCTGGAGTGAGACGGTTGGCGTCGACAGCGCCGCGATCCGCGCTCGCCACGCCGCGCAGGGCGAGCTGGCGCGACGATCGCACCAGTGGGGTCCGCCGCCGCTTCACGGCGTGCTGACGATCACCGTCGACGACACGCTGTTGCGCGCGCGCCTGCAGGCGTGGATGCGGCGGATGCGCGAGAGCTGGCGGTAGACTCGGCTGGCATCGGGGCGTGGCGCAGCCTGGTAGCGCACCTGCTTTGGGAGCAGGGGGTCGTGGGTTCAAATCCCGCCGCCCCGATTGCCGTTCGGCCGCTCAGCGAGGCAGGCGCTCGACCGCGCGCGGTCGCCGCGGCGACGTGGAGCGCATGTCGGCGGTGCGCCGGCGCAGCCTGCGCATGAGCTCTCGCTCCGCTTCGGCGGCCTGGCGCGTGACGGCTCCGGCGATCTGCTCGGAGCCGCTCTGCACGACCCAGTAGCCGGTTGCGGTCTGCTTGACGGTCAGCTGCTTGTCGTCTTGCATCTCATCCCACCGTATCCCAGTGACGTTACTCGCCGGTTGCCAGCTTGTAAACGCGCTTTGTTCGCACAATGCGCTCTTTTCGGCCGTTCGCGGGGTTCTCGTGACCGTTTTGGACGGACGTTGCAGCGTGGCGTGGTTTCTCGCGCGCGACGGCCGCGCGCGCAGGCTCGCCCGGCGCGCGGCGGAGCGGGCCTGCGCCGCCCCTCGCCAGCGGCTACGGTGGTTCGATGCCCGCCCGCAGCGATGCGACGGTCAAGCGCGTCACGCTGGTGGCCTGCATTTTGGGCTCCGGCATCGCGCTGCTGGACGGCACGGTCGTCAACGTCGCGCTGCCGACGATCCAGCGCGCGCTCGGCGGCGGCCTGGCCGCACAGCAGTGGGTGGCCAACGGCTACCTGCTGACGCTCGGCTCGCTGATCCTGGTCGGCGGCTCGCTCGGCGACCTGTACGGCGAGCGCAACGTGTTCGCGGTGGGCGTGGCGGCCTTCGGCGCCGCGTCGGGCCTGTGCGCGGTCTCGCCGTCGATCGGCGTGCTCGTGGCGGCGCGCGCGCTGCAGGGGATCGCCGGCGCGCTGCTCGTGCCGAGCTCTCTTGCCGTGATCGTCAACACCTTCCCGGCGCCCGAGCGCGGCGGCGCGATCGGCACGTGGACGGCCTGGGGGGCGATCGCGGGCGTGCTCGGCCCGCTGGCCGGCGGCGAGCTGCTGGCGATCGCGTCGTGGCGCTGGATCTTCGTGATCAACGTGCCGCTGGCGGCCGCGTGCGTGTGGTTGATCCTCTCGGTGATCCCGCCCAGTGCCGCGCGCGATCGCGACGGCAGGCGCGTCGACTATCGGGGCGCGCTGCTCGCCGCGCTTGGCCTCGGCGGCCCGGTGTTCGCGCTGATCGAGCAGCCGCGGCTGGGCTGGTCCAGCCCAGCCGTGTACGGACCGCTGATGGCGGGCGCGCTGCTGCTCGCGGCGTTCCTCCTCTACGAGTCGCGCGCGAAGGACCCGATGCTGCCGCTCGTGCTGTTTCGCCGGCGCAACTTCTCGGCGGGGAACGTCGAGACGTTCGCGATGTATGCCGGGCTGGCGGTCCTGTTCTTCTTTTTGGTGCTGTTCCTGCAGCAGATCGGCGGCTACTCGCCGCTGAACAGCGGCCTGGCGATGCTGCCGGCGACGGTGACGATGTTCTTTCTCTCGCGGCGCTTTGGCGCCCTCGCCGATCGCTTCGGCCCGCGCTTCTTCATGGGCGCCGGCCCGCTCGTGGCCGCGGGCGGCCTGCTGCTGTTTCAGACGACGGGCCTGAAGGCCGACTACGTCTCAGAAGTGCTGCCGCCGCTGTTGATCTTCTCGCTGGGCCTGTCGATGACCGTCGCGCCGCTGACGGCGGCCGTGCTGGCGGGCTCGGAGAAGGAGGCGGGCATCGCGTCGGGCGTCAACAACGCGATCGCGCGCGTCGCCGGCCTGCTGGGCACGGCGGCGGTGGGCGCGGCGATCGCCTCGTCGTTTGCCTCGTCGATGGACAACCGCCTGTCGGGCACGGCGCTCGGCGGCACGGCGCGCGCGGCGGTCGCCGAAGCCAAGCGCCTGCCGCTGGGACGCCCGAGCGTCCGGAGCCTGCCGCCGGCGCAGGCGCACGCGGTGACGATCGCCGCCGAAAGGGCGTCGCTGCACAGCTTTCACATGGGCATGATGATCGCGGCGTTGCTCGTTGCGCTCGGCGGGCTGGTGGGCGCGGCCGGCATTCGCAACCCCAAGCGCGAGGCGATCCTCGCGGAGCGCTGCGCCGGCGGCCAGCTCGTCGGCGCGAGCTCGGACATCGACTGGCAGGACGCGCCGCAGGCGCCTCAGCCGACGGGTTCGCCGGCGTAGGCGCGCATGGCGTCGATGATCGGCCCGAGCCGGCGGCCGCGCTCGGTCAGGCGGTACTCGACCGTGGGAGGGCTGGAGGGGATGACGGTGCGCTGCACCAGGCCGGCCGCCTCGAGGTCGCGCAGGCGCTCAGAGAGCATTCGCGGGGAGATGCCGGCGACGGCCTCGGCGAACTCGTTGAAGCGCAGCGCGCCGGTCAGCGCGGCGTAGATGATCGACAGCTGCCAGCGCCGCTCCAGGAGGTCCGCCGTCTGGCGGACCTCCGCGGGCACGGGCTGACAGCGGTTAGGCGTGCGCGACATCGCGTGCGGGCTCCAGTGCGCGGTCGAGCACCTCCTGCACGGTCATGACCGGATGGAAGCTCATCTGGTCGCGAACCTCCTCGGGGATCTCGTCCAGGTCGCCGCGATTTCGCTCTGGCAGGATCACGTCGGTCAGGCCGGCGGCGTTGGCGGCGAGCGCCTTCTGCTTGAAGCCGCCGATCGGCAGCACGCGGCCCTGCAGCGTCACCTCACCGGTCATGCCCACCGTGTGCTTGACCGGGCGCCCGGACAGCAGCGAGGCCAGGGCGGTGACCATCGTCACGCCCGCGCTCGGCCCGTCCTTGGGGATCGCGCCGGCGGGAACGTGCACGTGGAACTCCTTGTTCTCGAAGGCGTGCTCGTCGATGCCGAGCTCGTCGGCGTGTCCGCGCACGTAGGAGAGGGCGATCTTGGCCGACTCCTTCATGACGTCGCCCAGCTGGCCGGTGAGGACCAGGTTGTTGGCGCCGGAGCTGCCGCTCTTCATCGCGGTGGCCTCGACGAACAGCACGTCTCCGCCGGCGCCCGTGACGGCGAGCCCGGTGGCGACGCCCGGCGTGGCGGTGCGCGCGGCGGACTCCTGAAAGACCTTCTGGCGCCCGAGCGCGTCGCGCACGGTCTCCAGGTCGATCTTCACCGGCTTGGGCTTTGCGGCCCTGGTGGCCTTGGGCTTCTTGGCGGGCTTCTTGGCGTCCGCCTGCGAGACCTTGCCGTTGCTGTCGGGCGATGACTTGTCGGCCTCCGCGCCGTCGGCCTTGGGCTTCTCGTCGGTCGGCGCCTCGCCCTGGTTCTGTGCCGAGGCGATCTTCGTCGCGGTCTTGCGCAGCACGGTGCCGAGCTCGCGCTCGAGGTTTCGCACTCCGGCCTCGCGCGTGTACTCGCCGATGATCGTGCGCAGAACGTCGTCTGAGATCTGCACCTCGTCCTCGCGCAGGCCGTTGCGGTCGCGCTGGCGCGGCCACAAATAGCCCTTGGCGATGGCGAGCTTCTCTTCGGAGGTGTAGCCGTCGAAACGGATCACCTCCATGCGGTCGAGCAGCGGGCCTGGAATCGTGTCGGCGACGTTGGCGGTGGCCAGGAACATCACCTGGCTGAGGTCCAGCTCGACGTCGAGGTAGTGGTCGCGGAAGGAGTGGTTCTGCGCGGGATCTAGGACCTCGAGCAGCGCCGCGGAGGGGTCCCCGCGCCAGTCCGCGCCGACCTTGTCGACCTCGTCGAGCAGGATCACCGGGTTCATCGTGCCGGCGTCGCGCAGCGCCCGGACCAGGCGGCCCGGCAGCGCGCCGATGTACGTGCGCCGGTGACCGCGGATCTCGGCCTCGTCGCGCACGCCGCCCAGCGACATGCGCACGAACTCGCGGCCGGTCGCGCGGGCGATGGACTCACCGATGGACGTCTTGCCGGTGCCCGGGGGGCCGATCAGCGTGAGGATGGCCCCGGACTTGGGGTCGGCCTCGATGCCGCGGTCCTCGCGCAGCTTGCGCACGGCCAGGTACTCGGTGACACGGTCCTTGACGTCCTCCAGGCCCGCGTGGTCGGCGTCGAGCACGGCGCGCGCGGCGACCGGGTCCAGGTGCTCGTCGGAGCGCTTGCTCCACGGCACGGCGATCAGCCAGTCGAGGTAGGTGCGGATCATGCTCGACTCGCCGGTCTGATCGCCCATGCGCTCGAGGCGGCCGAGCTCCTTCAGAGCCTGCTCCTGGACGTCCTCGGGCATCTTCGCCTCCTCGATCTTGGCGCGGTACTCCTCCGCGACCGAGGCCTCGTCGTCGCCCAGCTCCTTGCGGATCGAGTCCATCTGCTTGCGCAGGAAGTACTCGCGCTGCTGCTTCTCGGCGCCCTCCTGGACGTCCTCGCGGATGCGCTTGCGCACCTGCAGCTCGGCCAGGCTCTCGCGCTGCAGCTTGACGGCCAGCTCGAGGCGGTCGGTGACGTCGAGCGTGCGCAGCAGCTCGACCTTCTGTTCGTAGGACAGGTTGGGGGAGTAGCCGGCGGAGTCGGCCAGCGCGCCCGGCTCGGCGATCGCGCGCAGGAAGGCGGCGATGCGGCCGTCGTCGCCGCGCAGCTCGAGGATCTCCTCGACGACGGCGCGGTATTCGCGCTCGAGCTCGCGCGTGCGCTTGTCCACGGGCACGTCGTCGGGGCGCTCCTGCACCTCGACGCGCAGCTCGCCTTCGGCGCCGGTCTGCGCGGCGCCGATCAGCCCGCGGTGCTCGCCGGAGATGGCGACCGCGCGCCCGCCGCCGGGCAGGCGGATCTGCTCGGTGACCTCGGCGATGGTGCCGACCTCGAGGAACTCGTTCTCGTGGCGCGGAACGAGGATCACGCGCTCGTCGTCGCCGACGTCGATGGTGAGTGTGATGCCCATGTTGGGGAAGACGACGGTGTCGTCCAAGGGAATCAGCCGCAGCAGCTTCTTCGGCTGCAGAGGCTCTGTCTGGGGGCTGTCAGCGGGTGCGGTCATCAGTTATGGCTCCATATGAGCTTACGAAAGTGTAGTTAGTATAGCGCGCTGTCGTTGCGCGCGCAAGCACTTTGGGGATGACCCCGCAGATGGCTTGCTGGAGCCGAATATCAAGATGAAAGGGGTAGGCAGGCCCGCATGCGGGCCTGCCGCGCGGGACCGCACATGTGCGGTCCCGGCGGACGGCGCATGCGCCGTCCGCGACGCCGGGCCGCATGCGGCCCGGCGCAGTCAGGCGCATGCGCCTGACTGAACCACGAAGCAGAAGCCTCGGCCGAACGTCGCATCCCCGGCGAGATGTAGAAGGGGTGCATGGCGGATTCGATCGAGCAGTTGAGCTTCAACCTCGCCATCGGCGAGCTGGCCGAGCAGGAGCGCGCGCTCGCGACGCTGCGGACATGTGCAGGCACCGTCCTGGCGGCCGCATCTGTCGCCGGCTCGTTCCTCGTGGCGGCGACACGTCACGGCTCGCCCGGCGTTATCGGCGTCCTTGCAATGGTCTCGTTTGCGCTGTGTTCAGGGAGCGCGATCTGGGTGCTCCTTCCCCACACTTTCGTGTTCGCCTTCCGCGGTCAGGCGCTCCTTCGCGCGAGCGATCGCACGTCCCTGCCGAGCGTGGCCGACGCCTATCGCGCGGCAGGAGCCTGGATCGAACCGCTCGTGCACGGCAATCGGACAAAGCTGACGGGGGCTTGGCCGAGTGCTTGACGCTGAGCTGTGCGCTGCTCGCGTTGGAGGTGATCCTGTGGACCGTGATAACGATCGGATAACCTAAAGCCATGGCAGACAAAACCCCTCATCCCCTGGACAGGCCACGGCCCGCAGTCGGTTTTCCGGCGACGGCTCCCCCTGACTTCGCGGTGCCTGAAGAACTCACTCGATTTCAGCTCGGAGCCAAAAAGCTCTTCCGCCTGATCTTCCGCCGCAAGTAGGCCGTCAACCCGGAGGGCGCCGGTGGGGCTCCTCGAAGCTGACCTCGACGCTCTGTTCCTCGACTCGCTCCTCGACCTCGGCCGATGACGTGAGCGCGCGCCGGTCGGCGTCGAGCAGCGGGGGTTGAAAGAAGCTGCGCGGCCACAGCCTGCGCAGGCGCACGACGTTGATCTCGGCGGCGAAGATCGTCAGCTGGGCGCCGAGGTAGAGCCAGGCGAGCAGGCCGAGCACCAAGGCGAAGACGCCGTACAGGGGCCCGGTGTGCTTGAGCTCGTGATCGATGTAGAAGCCGCCCAGGTGCTGCAGCAGCTGCCAGCAGACGGCGGCGACGATCACGCCGGGCAGCAGGTCGCGCCAGCCGACGTCGACGGCGGTCAGCAGTTTGAAGGCGGTCATGAACAGCGCGATGTTGAGCGCGAACGCGACGACGATCCCGGCGACGACCGCGACGGCTCCGTGCGAGCTCGAGCCGACAAAGCCGGCGACCGTGGTGGAGACGACGCTGAGCGTGCCGAGGGTCGCGAGCATCGCCAGCCCGCGCAGGTGCGCGAAGACGAAGTTGGGACGGTTCTTGAAGGGCACGCTCCAGATGCGATTGAACGCGTTCTGCGTGGCGCCGGTGATGCCCATGCCGGCCAGCAGCGAGCCGAGGACGCCGATCGCCAGGCCGATGCCGCTGCCGGTCAGCGAGTGCAGCTTGAGCTGGTCGCTGACGATCGGGAACTGCCCGAGCGCGCCGTCGAGGATTTTCTTCTGCTCGGCCGGATCGCCCTGCAGCACGAACCCGAGCACGGTCACGAGCACGAGCAACAGGGGAAACAGCGAGACGAACGCGTAGTAGGCGATCAGCGCCGCGAGCTGCCCGGCCTGGTCGTCGGCGAACTTCTTGACGACCGCCGCGATGAAGCCGAGTCGCGCGCTCTGCTGCTGGCGGCGGTCGAGCGCGTGCAGCGTGTCGGTCAGCCCCATCGGACGCGAACCAGCGGATCGGGGCCGGCGCGAGCGTCGGCCCGGCGAGCGAATTGGCGGGGGGGTCTGCGCACGGTCGCGAGCGACATCCCTGTGTGTCTACCCGATGTGGGGCCGAAAGACGAGGCGTGGGCGGCGAATCGCCGCGCCCGCGAAGCGCCCGCGCCGCGGACGTGGCGGAGGAGATCGCGGTCGTGGCCTGCGCACGGCGCGCATTGCTGCTCGCGGTCAACCGCCATCGGCTGCGCCGAGAGGACCTCGAAGATTGCTACAGCCAGGCGACGCTGGAGCTGATCTCACAGGCCCGTCGCGGCGCTGTGTTCGCGAACCGCCTGCACATCGCGCACGCGCTGGAGCTGCGGTTCGTCTCGCGAGCGCGAGACCGCCGCAGGGCGCTCGGTGGGCGCAGTCCGATGGAGGCGGCGCTCGAGCAGGCCGCGTCGCTTGCACATGCCGGACAGCAGAGCATCGAGGTGATCGACCTGCGGGCCTCGGTAGAGACGCAGGTGCTGGTTCGAGACGATCTCCGCACGATACGGCGCGCAGCGCGCCGGCTCACGAGCGATCAGCGGGCGGTGCTCGCCTCCCAGCTTGCCGGCGAGGGGTGCGCAGCCTGCTGCATGCGGCTCGGCTGGTCACGCGAGAAGTACCGCAAGGTCGCGCAGAGGGCGCGGTTGCGCCTGCGCCGCTCGCTGGCGCCCGACCAATTCGCTGTCCCCTCCGGCGCCGCCCCGTCGGAGGAGATCGCAGGACCGGCTTATGGACATCTCTCTCGCTCATAGGCCCGTCCAGCAGGGACGCCGGCCGTCGGTTGAACGGACGACGACACGGCGATGCCCTTCCGCGCGCAGGCGACCGGGAGCCGGGTATCTCCCCGCTTGGCTTCCGGTCGTTGGCGTGCGCTCACGGGAGCGCTTTCGGGTCGTCTCCGAGGACGAGTTCTTTCACGGCGTTGGACTCGACTGGACGGGTGCGGCGGTGCGCGCGCCGCGCGCCGGCCGGCGCAGGCGGATGACGGGCGTTGCCATGCTCATTGGCGCGGTCGGCGCGACCGCAGGCGTGAGCGCAGCCAGCCTCTCCTCGCGCGCAGCTCATTCGCTGCGCCAAGGCACGATCGCCGCGCCGTCCCGAGCGCAACGGAGCGCGGGGGCGCCGCGGGCCCGCGACCTGGTCGCGAGCGTCGCATCGCGCGTCGCCTTCCGGCGCGATCGGCTCGGCCAAGGGCGCCGCACATGGCGGCGGCGGGCGCGCGCCGCCCGCGCCACAGTCGCCGTCCACGCGGCAGGCGCCGTCCACGCGGCAGGCGCCGTCCGCGCGAGGGACGCTGTGCGCCCTTCGCGCGTGCGTCCGATGCGAAGCGGCGCCCAGGTGGCGATCGACGCCGTTGGGCCGGCGGTCGCCGAGCACGCGGTTGCCCGTCGCGAGCTCGATGCGCCGACGTCCGCGGGCGCAGCATCGCGCCCGCGCACGCGAGAAAGCGAGTTCGGCTTTGAGCGCTGAGCGGCCCGCAATCTCGCCCCGCCGGCGCACGCCGGCTGTGAGCATCGCGACGCGACCGCTCTGGCGACTTCGCCTGGCGCGCGCCGCGCCCCGCTATCTGCTCTACGCCGTCTGTGCGTGGGGCTTTCTCGCAAGCGCGAGGTTTGCGATCTCCCCGCCTCGCCCGCATGCGAGCCCGGCGCGCGCGGCGGTGCGGCGGGCGCCCGACCGTGCGGCCGAAGGCTACGCGTCGCTGTTCGCGCGGCGCTATCTGACGTGGGACGCCGCGCAGCCGCAGGCGAGCGCGGCGCTGCTGGCGCCGATGACCGGATCGGCGATCGATCCCAACGGCGGGTTGAGCCTGCCGGCGACCGGGGCGCAGCACGTGCTGTGGGCCGAAGTGGTGCAGGCACGCGAGCTCGGCGAGGGCAGGCGCGTGTACACGGTGGCGGCGCAGACCGACACCGCGGGCCTGCTCTACCTGACCGTGGATGTGGTGCGCCTCGCCGACGGCAGGCTCGCGCTCGCCGGTTATCCCGCCTTCGTCGGTCCACCCGCTTCTGCGCCCGCGCAGGCGCCCGCGCGCGCGAGCGAAGTGACGGACACGGCGCTCGCAACGGTCGTCGAACGCGCTCTGCGCAACTACCTCGGCTCGTCGCCTGAAGAGCTCGCAGCGGACCTGTCGAGCACGGCGCGTGTGGCCGTGCCGAGCGCCGCGCTGACGCTCGAGTCGATGCAGCGGCTCGACTGGACGACCGACCGACGATCTGTGCTGGCGGTCGTCGAGGCGACCGATGGCCGCGGCGCGCACTACACGCTGGCCTACGAACTCGACGTGGTCGAGGTCGGTGGCCGCTGGGAGGTATCGGCGATTGGAACGGACCCCGACTCGTGAGCAGCCGCTCAAGACGTCGTCAACAGCAAAGGAGCGATGATGCAAGACGTCCGCAACGGTGGGGCTCGGCGATGCGCGTTCGCCCGTGGCCGCAATGTGTCGACGGCCGCCGCGCTGTGCACTGCGGTGGCGGCGCTCGGCGCGTTCACGCCGTCGAATGTCGCCGTGGCGAGCGCGGCGGTCTCCGCGCCGCACGGCGAAACGGCCGAACGCGCCGGTGCCGCTGACCGAGGAGGCAGCTCCCTGGAAGCGGCCGCAGCGAAGGCGGGCGACACGGGACGCGCGGTCGCGATGAGCCTGATCGGCCTGGCGTTCGCAGTCGCGGCCACCGTGCTCGCGTTCCGCCGTGACTTCAGGGAGGCGGCGGGCGTGTTCGCGGTGGGCATCGTGGCCGTGCTGCTGGCGACTCCGGCCGGCGTCAGCCTGCTGCGCGACACCGTCAACTCGCTGTTCGGCGCCCGGTGACCGAGGTTCGCTCCTACCGCCGGGTGTTCGATCTCGAGCGGCGGATCTACCGCGTGGATCGTCTGCGCCTGAATCCCGCAGGGGTGCCGGTTCGCGGCGTCGTCTACCTGCTGGTGCTGCTCGCGGCGGCGCTGGTTCTCGCGCGCTTGCCGTTCGCGGGTATGGCCGTGAGGGAGCTTCCGTGGTTCGTCGGCTACCTGGCGATACCAGGTTTGACCGCCGCGCTGCTCACCGTCGTGCGCATCGAGGGGCGGCCGTTTCACCTCGCGGCTCGATCGCTCGTTCGCTTTCGGATGCGCCGGGGGCGTCCCGCCGGCATGCGGATGGCTCGCGGCGGTGCGGCCAACGGCGCGCGCTGGACTCCCTCGCCGATCCTGATGCTTCCCGACGGCGCCGACGGCACGCGCCGCCTGCGCTACACCGGGCCCGGCGCGCTGCTGGTCAGCGTCGCCCACGAGCGCCAGAGCGCCAACGGCCTTCGCGTCCGACTCGGGCTTCGTCCGCATGTGAGCGTGCGCCGCCGGCCGAACGCCGCTCGGCCGTCGAGCGGCACGGTGATCCTGCTCGACCGCGCGGCGCGGCTGAGCGTGCGCTGAGATGCGCGCGCCGATCGCTTTCACGTATGGCAACTGCGTCTTCGCGCAAGGCCTGACAGACGCATGGGCGGCGTTTGCGGTCGAGACGTCGTCGTACCAGTGGCTTGCAGACGACGCCAAGCAGACCAGGTTCGCGGCGCTGCTCGGTGCGCTGGAGGCGATCGAGGCCGACGTGCAGATCCTGCGCGTGGGGTCGCGCGCCGATGTCACGCCGTATGCGCCGGGGCTCCTTGGCGCCGCTGGAGGGGCGGGCCGCCACGAGCGTGCGCGGGCGCGGTACGTAGCCGAACACGCCTGCCGCCTGCGCGAGCTCGCCGGCGCCGGGGTGGCGTTGTTCATGTTCGTCAGCCTGCGCGATCCAGAGCGCGACGTCGCCACGTATGTCTCGCGGCTCGCCGAGCAGGGGCTTGGCGATTGGTGGCGGTCTCTGCGCGGGCTGTTCGCCCTGCGCGACAGGCGCATGCTGCGGGCGTCCGAGCTGGAGCGAGTTCGCGTGCGCGCCGATCGGGCTCACGCGCGTCTTTCGGATTTCCTGTCCGTTCGCGAGGCGCGCGGCGCGGAGCTGCAATGGCTGGTCCGCAGGATCTACTGTCGCGGCCTGGCCGAACCGCAGGTCGACGCCCTGCACGAGCCCAGGGCGCTGGTGTTCGAGCGCAACGGCGAGGCGGTGCTCGCGCCGCTGGAGGGAGACGTGCTCCGCTGGATGGACTCGTCGGTCGAGCATCGCGGCCGCTGCTTGCGCATCGACTCCGAGAGCGGCACGAGCTGGCAGGCCCAGCTCGTGCTGGGAGCGCTGCCCGAGCGCTCGCAGTTCCCCGGTGCGCGCGCCGAGTTGATGTTCGCGCCGGCCGAGAGCCTGCCGTTCGCGATCGACCTCTCGCTGAACGCGCGCTACCTGCCCAACGACCTCGCGCTGCGCATCGCGCGCAAGCGCATCCAGGACGCCGACCAGATCGTGCGCGCCGAGTCCGACGGCGAGCAGGGCATCTCCGATCTCGGCTACGCGCGAACGCAGGAGGCGCGCGACCTGCTCGCCTACCTGCAGGCGTCGAGCCGGCCGCCGCTGCTGCGGGCGACGCTGGCGGTCGCCGTCGCGGCCGCGCGAGAGCAGGAGCTGGAGGAACGCGTGGAGATGTGTCGCCGTGCCTTCGGTGAGATCCGTCTGCATCGCCCGCTGGGCGACCAGCTGGAGCTGTTCCTGCAGCACCTGCCCGGGCAGCGCACGCGCGTCGCCGGCTACGACGACACGCTGACGCCGGAGCAGGTCGCGGCGATGATGCCGACGGCCACGCACGAGGCCGGGTCGCGCGACGGCTTCTACCTGGGCTGGACGCTGTCGGGCTCGCGGCGGCCGATCAGGTTCAACCTCAGGGAGGGCTCGGACAGCGATCGCAACACCACGATCCTCAGCGTCGGCGCGCTCGGCTCGGGCAAGACGACGCTCGACCAGAAGCTCAAGTACGAGGGCTTTCTGCTCGGCGCGCGGATCGTCGACTGCGATCCCAAGGGCGACCATCGCTTCCACCTGCTCGAGGACGTGGCGCCGCACACCGAGTGCGTGACGCTGCGTCCCGATCCAGCGCTGCGCGGGATGCTCGATCCGTTCAGGGTGGCCCCGGCGCATCTGCGCCAAGACGCCGCGGTGTCGTTCCTGCGCGACCTGCTTCCGGCAAGGGCCGAGCCGACCTGGGAGACGGCCGTGGTGGGGGCGGTCGATCGGGTGGTCACCCGATCGCGCATGCCGACCTCCCTGGAGGTCGTGCGCGCGCTGCGCGCCGGCGACGCGGTCGAGCAGCAGGTGGCGAAGACGCTCGAGGTCTACGCGCGCTCGGGACTGACCCAGCTCGGGTTCGCCGATCCCCAGGTGAGCCTCCCGGCGGTCGGCCACCGCCAGGTCACCTACCTGCCGATTCGCGACCTGCCGGGCCCCGAGCCCGGTATGCCGCGAGGCGAGTACTCGCAGTCGGAGCGCATCGGCGAGCAGATCGTCCGCCTGATCGCGATGTTCGCGATGCAGCTGATGCGCACCGAGCGTGCCCGCCTGAAGCTGTTCTCCTTCGACGAGGGTTGGCGGCTGCTCGGCGATCCGGCCGGTCGAGCGTTGCTGGCGTCGCTGCAGCGCATGGGTCGATCCGAGCTGGCGGTGCCGATCATCAGTACGCAGCTGGTCAACGACACGCTGATGGGAGATCGCGAGTCGCTGGACAACCTGATCGGCGCGACGTTCGTGTTCGGCATGCGATCCGAGGCGGAGGCCGCGCGGGCGCTCGGACTGCTCGGGCTCGATCGCGACGATCGAAGGATGCGCCGGGCGCTGCTCGAGCTCGACGCGGGACGATGCCTGTTTCGCGACCACCTTGGACGCATCGAGGCGATCCAGGTGGACGTCGTCGTGCCGTCGCTGCTGCGCGCGCTGTCGACCACGCCCGCGCGAGCTTGAGCGCCCGCCGGCTGTTCTCGATCGCGGCGGCGCTGGCGTCGTGCGCCGCGCAGTGCGCGACGGCCGACGCCGCCGTGGGCACGAGCGCTCGCGCCGGCGGGCCCGCGGCGTACGGCGCGCGGGCAAAGCTCGCCCGCCGCGCGGACCCCGCCCCGCAGACGAGCACGCGTCAGGCCGATTCACCGCCGGTCGGGGAGCGGTCGATCGGCAGCGCGCACCGAGCGCCGCAAGACCCGCCGCTGAGCGGCGCGCCATCGGCTGTCGGCGGGGGCGCAAGCGAGGGCGGAGATGAAGCCGATGCGCCCGACGCGACTTCGCCCGAACTCGATCCATTGGCTGCGAACGGACTTGACAGTCCGCTGTGTCGTGGGGCGCCTGGTGGCTCGCAGCTCTCGCGTGCGAGCGCGAGCAACTGTCAGACGTCCGGGTTCGTCGCGGCGAGCGCGCCGACGAACGACTACGGCATCGACGTGCACATCGACACCGGCGCCTTCGGCCTGAGCGGCGCGGAGCTGCTGTCGATCGTCCAGGAGCTGTTCGTCACGCCGGTGTGGACGGCGCTCGTCTGGGCGGTGCACGCCCTCGTGGTGATGCTCGAGTGGTGCTTCACGATCGATCTGCTGGACAGCCCTTCGGTGGGCGTCGGCGTGGCTCGCGCGCTGCGCCAGGTCCAGGCGACGTTCACCGAGCCGTGGCTGGCCACCGTGCTGGCGGTCGGCGCGGTGCTGGCCGCGTACAACGGGCTGATCCGACGCCGGGTCGCCGAGACGGTCGGCCAGGCGCTGCTTGTGCTGGCGATGATGGTTGGCGGCGTGTGGGTGACGCTCGATCCCGTGGGGACGGTCGGAGCGCTGGGCAGCTGGGCCAATCAGGCCGGCCTGAGCACGCTCGCGGTGACCGCGCGCGGCACGCCGGCGAAGGGCGGACAGGCGCTCGCCGACAGCATGGGCACGGTGTTCTCCGCGGCCGTGGAAGTCCCCTGGTGCTATCTGGAGTTCGGCGACGTCGGATGGTGTCGCAATCCGGCGCGGCTGGACCCTCGACTGCACGCGGCCGCGCTGGCGATCGCGGCGGGCGAGCTCGCGTTCGCGCGCTGCCGGCGCGACAGCCCGGCGTACGGGTTGTGCGCCGCGCCTCAGAGCGCGCAGGCCCAGGCGCTGGAACGCAGTGCGCGACTGCTGCGCGCCGCGCGCAGCAACGGGGCGGTGTTCCTCGCGCTCCCGGCCAACGACGCGCAGCGAAACTCGATCAACGACCCCGAATCGCTGCTCAGGGCGATCTGCCTCAGCGAAAAGGCGACGAGCTGCCGGGGGCCCGCATCGGCGCAGGCGGAGTTCCGCACCGATCGCGGGACCTGGGCGCGGGTGGCGGGCCTTCTGCTGATCCTCGCCGGCGTCCTGGGAATGCTCCTGCTGCTCGGCTTCCTCGCGCTGCGCCTGCTCGCGGCGGCGCTCATCGGCCTGCTGTACCTGATGCTCGCGCCGGCCGCGGTGCTCGCTCCGGCGCTCGGCGACGGCGGCCGGGCGGTGTTTCGCAGCTGGGCGACGCAGTTGCTCGGCGCGGTCGTCTCCAAGCTGTTGTTCTCGTTCCTGCTGGGCGCGATCCTCGCGGTGCTCGGCGTCCTGCAGAACCTCGAAGCGCTTGGCTGGTGGACGCAGTGGCTGCTGTTGTCGGCGTTCTGGTGGGGCGCGTTCGCCCACCGCCACAAGGCGCTGCAGGTCGCCGGCGGGGCGATCGGGCAGGCCCAGGAGCATGAACGCCGAACGCTCGCCCGGCGTGCGAGCGATGCGCTGGAGGCGCCGCGCAGGCTGCTGAGCGACGCTCGCGCCGCCAAACTGCGACACGAACGGCGACGCGCCAATCGCGCGGCCGAGACGGACCTGCGCGCGACGGTTCCGCTGCGCCCTCCGCGCGCGAAGCCGGCGGCCGGCGGCGGATCGCGGCTCGCAGCCGAGCGATCGCGCAAGCTCGCCGCAGCGCCCGCCGACCGCGGCGCGAGCGCGAGCGCGGCCGCGGCGGAGCAGGCCAGGCGCACCCTGCAGGCCGACTATCGCGACGCGCGGGCGCTCGTCGACGGCGCGCCCGCCGCCGAACGACGGCTGGCGACGACGCGCGAGCGGCTGGCGCGCCTGCGAGAGCAGCAGGGTGACGCGCTCGCGGCCGAGGACACGCAGCGCATGGCGCGCCTGGCGCACAGGGCGCAGCGCATCGAGGGCGACGCCGAGCGCGAACGGGCCGATCTTGCCGCCGCGCGGCAGGTCGTCGCGGACGGCCAGTCGGGGCGTGGCGCGGTGTTCAGCGCCGAGCGCATGCGCAAGCGCGAGCGTTTCCTTGACGCTCAGGCGGCGCTTGCGCCGAGCGGACATGCCGGCGGGCGTGCGGCTGACGCACGAAGAGACTATGCGGCGCTGGCCGGCCTGGCCGGATACGCGCCGCGCGAATTCGCGCGCCTCGCGGCCGCCGACAGGCGCGCAGCGCGGCTGGAGATCGACCGTGAGCTCGAATCGCGCGCGCTCTCACGCCGCGGCTCGGGCGCCGGCGAGGCACAGGCGGGAGCGGGCCTGCGCCGAGACGCAGCATCCGAGCGCGGCGGCGCTCGCGCGGGCTCGCGGCGCTCACCGGGCGCGCTCGACGATCCCGTCGAGCGGATCGCGCGAGACGCGGCGAGTCGCCGTCACGAGCCGTCGATCGGATTGGAGTCGAGCGTGATGGCCGACATACGAGAGGTCGCGGCCAGGCGCAAACGGCAGCTGGGGAGAGGTCGGCCGTGATGCGTTGACGCTCGGCTCCGCAGCGGTCGCGGCGCGCCACGGCGTGCGACCCCGTCGAGCGGGCGCATTGGTCGCGCTCGCGCTCGCGCTGGCGGCCCTGATGGGTGCGGCGATCGTCGTCGCGACCGTGGCCGGGATCGGCGGCGCATCGCTGGACGCGGGCGACTACGGCGGCGTGGCCGATCGAGGCGCGACCCCTTCGGCGCTTGCGCGGGGAGAAATCCCCGCTTCCTATCTGGCGCTCTATCTGCAAGCGGCGCAGCGATACGGACTGGACTGGGCGATCGTCGCGGGCATCGGCAGGGTCGAGTGCGATCACGGACGCGACGCGGACGCGTCGTGCTCGCGTGAGGGCGCGGTCAACCCCGCGGGCGCGGGCGGGCCGATGCAGTTCATCGCCTCGACGTGGGCGCGCTACGCGGTAGACGGCGACGGAGACGGCGTGTCCGATCGGTGGGATGCGGCGGATGCGATCTTCACCGCGGCGCGCTATCTGGCGGCGTCGGGCGCGCCGCGCGACTACCGCCGGGCGATATTCGCCTACGACCACGCGAGCTGGTACGTGGCGGACGTCGAGTCGTGGGCTGCGCGCTACCGCGGGTCGACGCTCTCGGCGGCGACGGACGGCGAGCTGCCGGCGGGCGAGCAGGCCGCGGACGCGCGCGGCGCAGACGCGCGCCTGCAAGCGGAGACGATGACGCCGGTGCGCTTCGTGTCGGGCGGGCGAGCGAGGCTGTCGCCCGGCGACGGGCACGTCGCGCTCGTGCCGGCCGGCGCGCCGGGCGTGGTGCAGGCGATGGTCGTGGCGGGCAACGAGCTGCAGCAGCTTCCCTATGGCCCGGCGGGTCATCCGGACCCGCGCGGCGCGTTGCAGGAGGACTGCTCGAGCACGATCAACTACGTGCTCTACCGCTCGGGCGTCCGTCCGATCGGCGAAATCCTCGAGGACAACCCGCTGGCGCAGGACTACGTGCACTGGGGCGACCCGGGGCCGGGCAGGTGGGTGACGATCTACTCCACGACGAGCCCGACCGACCACACGTTCATGACGATCGCCGGCCTGCGGTTGGACACAAGCCACGACGGCACGGACGTAGGTCCCAACGCCGCAGAAGACGGCCCGCGCTGGCGCGTCCTCGACCGCATCCCGACTTGGGCTCACTGGTCGGTTCGCCACCCGCGGGGGTTGTAAGGTGCGCGCATGCCTGCCCGCAAGGTCGACTACCTGCTGATCGGCGGTGGCCTGGCCTCGGCCAACTGCGCGCGCTGGCTGCGCGAGGAAGGCGCCGACGGCGAGATCGTGCTGGTCGGCCGCGAGCCGGACCCGCCTTACAACCGCCCGAACTGCTCCAAGGGCTACCTGCAGGGCAAGGAGCCGCGCGAGGAGGCCTACTTTCGCCCGGATGAGTGGTGGGGCGAGCAGCGCATCGAGCTGCTGACGCGCACGAGCGTGACGGCGCTCGACGCCGATGCGCGCACGGCGAAGCTGTCGAACAAGCAGGAGATCGAGTTCGACAAGGCGCTGATCGCGACGGGCGCGAACGTGCGCCGGCTGAACGTCGACGGCTGCCAGCTGGAGCAGATCCACTATCTGCGCACGCTGGGCAACGCCGACGCGATCCGCGAGGGCACGGCGGACGCGGAGAACGTCGTGCTGATCGGCGGCAGCTACATCGGCTGCGAGGTGGCGGCGTCGCTGACGCTGCTGGGCAAGCGCTGCACGATCGTGATGCAGGAGCAGCACACGCTGCAACGCGGCTTCGGCGAGCAGGTGGGACGATTTTTTGAAGATATGTTGCGTGCGCACGGCGTGACCGTGCACGGCGGCGACGAGCTGGAGCGCTTCGAGGGAGACGGCAGGGTCGAGAAGGTCGTCACGCGCGCAGGGCTGGAGCTCGACGCCGACGCGGTCGTGATCGGCGCGGGCGTCACGCCGGACGTCCAGCTGGCCGAGCGCGCCGGCCTGAAGATCGGCGAGCGCGGCGGCGTGACGTGCAGCTCGCGTCTTGA
>Ga0105237_10002500_pt1 | contig 22789 bp, 16 predicted proteins | sample KBSC24metaG_FD_81520 | JGI IMG/M metagenome (GOLD analysis project Ga0105237, IMG submission 81520) | Corn rhizosphere microbial communities from Kellogg Biological Station, Michigan, USA - KBS C2-4 metaG | ecosystem: Host-associated > Plants > Roots > Rhizosphere > Soil | place: Michigan, USA...
AACCCAAAGGTCGCTGGTTCAAATCCAGCCCCCGCAACCAAATCTTTCAATCACTTACGAGATTTGGCCACTTCCGGTAAGTCCCCGTTATCCCCCAATAGGAACAGACTGCAATTTACTGTACGGTCGCAGTGGCCGCATCTGCGGGCAATTCCTACGAGTTGGGGCCGAAAACGAGTCCCACGACCTGACTGTTTGCACGGCGTTTCGTTTCCGTCATGGCCCGTCCATAGACGTTCATCGTCGTCTGGATTGAGGCGTGACGCATCAGTTCCTGCTGCACCTTCATTGGAGCACCCGTCTCATCGAGCCAGGAGCGATAGCTGTGGCGGAAAGTGTGCCACCCGATATCCTCCCCAAGCCCGGCGAGCTTCGCAGCCCGTTTGATCTGCGATTTCTGCAAGCTCTCCTGGTGGTACGGCCTCCCTGTGACCGGATTGGCAAAAAGCCAGTCCTCGTCTCTTGGGAAGACCGTAGCGTGGCGCCATTGCAACAGCACCTCCGCAAGACGAGCATCGAGCGGAACATCGTCTCTCGAATACTCCGTCTTCACATCGTCTACCCTGCCGCCCACTACGCTCCTCTGGACCAAGACTGAGCGATCCTCGAAATTGAAATCGCCCCATTGCAAGCCCAGAATTTCGCTGATGCGAAGGCCCAGGCATTGCGCGACCAAAACCATTGTTCGGTAAGGTTCGCCCAAATGCTTGAGCAGTTCAAAGAACTCGTCCACGGTGAGAACCCGTGGCCGCTTGAGCCGCTTGCTTCCATTCTTCACGCGCACCAGAGAGACAGGGTTCTTGCCGAGTTCGACAATGCCCCACCGCTCCGCGCATTTGAAGACCAGGTGCATGATTCCCCGCACATGAGTCTTTGACTTTGGGGCCAGCGGCAAATCGCGCAACCACTGTTCCATTGCCATCGGCTTCAGCTTATCCACGGGGTGCTCTCCCCAACGTGGTCGGATGTGGACTCGGATGTTTGACAGGTGCGACTTCCGAGTCGAGTAACGCTCCGAGAGTTCCTGCTCAATATAGCGGTCGAGCAAGGCTCCGAAAGACGCCGCCTCCACTTCCGCGCGTGGAGATTCTTCATTGAGACGAAGAAGAAGAGCTTGCGTGGCCTTCCGTGCTTGGGTCTCCGTTGTGAGCACACCGCGATCTCCAAGGATCACGCTCTGCCGTTTACGGTTTCCCTGAGAATCCGTCTCGTAATACCGGAACTCCCACACATCCGGTCCGCGCTCGCGCTTCCTCAAGCGCAGACTTCCATATTGATACCGTGTCCGAACTAGCAAGGATGTTCTCCTCTCTGGTTACGGGCACGAGTGGCTGTATCCAGCCTACTGTGCCCGGTCGTCGTCGTCGAGATGGTCCTTCTCGCTGATGAGGGGAGAGAAGAGATCAGAAGCGCGGAACCGCCAGAGCTTTCCTACACGTAGTCCGCACACAATGCCGTTACGTGCGTATCGTTGAAGAGTCTTCGGGTGAACCTTGACTATGGCCGCCGCTTGCTCGCTGTCGAGCAAGTTTTCTAGAACATGGGGGAAGTCGGACATGGCTCGTATACTCCTTGAACCCACAATGAATGGAATCGAAATGCATGTCTACCCCAGCAAATAGGGCTGTTTTTCATCTCATGGTGGGAACCATCCGGGACTCTTCGGAGCGGAGAGGAACGATCGGAGCGTGCAGGTACCTGGAGGTTCTAGAAGGAGACTTTTTCCATGACCCGGAGGAAGCGATTTTTCGATTTCATGAAAGCGAAATTGGATTTCGAGCCAGTCTTGCACTGGACAAACCCGCTGACATTCCCCGGATAGACGGAGCATAGCCGAGGCGCGGGCGATGTCAAGGGCGGCTGCGCCGCCGCTTACGCGGTCATAACCCTTGACACCGCCCTCTCCGCCTCGGCACACAATCCCAATATCCGGGGAATGTCATTTTCATGAGGAACCCGCCTGCTCCCAGCTCAACTAGCGAGTCGAACAACAGTCAGTCGAAGCCGAAGTTGCCGATCGCGTACCGCCACGTCGCATAGAAAACTAGAGCCTTGTCGCCTCCTCCAAACGCCGGTCAAATCTGGGAAGCTCACTGACGTCATACTTGCGGAGGCAGGCCTGCGCCTTTTGCCGCTATCCTCGCAATATGACTCAATTGGATGTCAGCCTTACCGATTATGGCGTCGCGGCTGAATGCGTTTGCTTTTCATACCTGACCGCCCGCCGCCAACCTGAGGCGTTTAAGTTCAAGAGCCAATTCATCACATTCTTCCTGTCGGTTGCGGTTGCGGCTGCAGCAGGCGGCACAGTCCATGGCTTTTTCTTGAACGAGAGGTCGTTCGAACACTTAACTCTGTGGCCTTTCACACTGATCGTTATTGGGATCACAGCTTTGACCGGAGTTCAAATAGGAGTAGCTCTCCAGTTATCAGGAACGACCGCGGCTTATATAAACCGGTTTGCACTGGCGCTCTTCCTTGCATATATCGTTGTCGTGCTATTTGTTCGGAGGGATTTTCTGGTTGCCATAATTGATTACCTTCCCGCCTTGGCTTTCATGGGCAGTGGATTTTTGCTTGCGTATCGGCGACTTAGGAGACCTCGGCTTTTGGTAGGATTTCTTGGCGTCTGTCTTATGCTTTTCGCAGCAGCCGCGCAGCAGGCGAAGCTCGGAATTGACCCCCGATATTTCGATCACAACGCGCTTTACCATCTTCTTCAAGCCATCGCATTGTTCATGGTTTTTCTCGCTGCGCAAGAACTTACCATTTCGAAGGAGCCTATCAATTGATCAATCGACGCGAGTTCCTTGCTGGATCAACTGCGTTCTGTCTCGGTTCGCAACTCTCCTTCGCCGCCGCAAACGATCCCCTGCTCGTCAATGACATCCATTCGCAACTCAATCCCACACAAGTCAACCGCATCCTGAAGCCTGAAAGCATTAGCGATCTCCAGGCTGCGGTGCGAACTGCGAAGGCCGCCAGGAAGCCGTTATCGATAGCTGGTGGTCGTCATGCGATGGGAGGTCAGCAGTTTGGCACTGACATGATCCTCGTCGATATGACAGGTCTCAACCAGATCATCAGCTTCGATCCTCAGAGCGGATTGTCAGAGGTGCAGGCGGGGGCATTTTGGCCCGAATTTATCAGGGCTTACCTCCAGCGCCAGCAAGGTGCGTCGCGGCAATGGGGTCTCGCTCAAAAGCAGACCGGTGCCGACAACATTAGCATCGGTGGAACTCTGGCAGCGAACGCTCACGGACGCGGTCTTTCCATGCAGCCGTTCGTTAGCAACGTCGAGTCATTCACGCTGGTCGATGCCGACGGCAATCTCGTTCAATGCAGTCGTCAGCAGAATCCGGAACTTTTCCGTCTGGCAATCGGCGGATACGGACTGTTCGGGGTCGTTTCTTCAGTGACCCTGCGTCTGGTGCCAAGGCAAAAAATTGAGCGAGTCGTAGAGGTGCGAGAAGTTGACGGCTTGATGGATGCATTTCGAGAACGCATCCGTGGGGGATTCCTATACGGCGACTTCCAATTCGCAATCGATCCGGCGTCGGACGACTTCCTGCATAGAGGAGTCTTTTCCTGTTATCGCCCCGTCGATCCGGCGACCCCGATGCCGACAGGCGAGAAGAGCCTCTCCGATGAGAACTGGAGAATGATGCTTTACCTCGCGCACGAAGACAAGAAGCAAGCATTTCGCCGCTATGCGGATTATTATCTTTCGACGAATGGCCAGCTTTACTGGTCGGACACGCATCAGATGGCCATCTACCCCGTGAACTATCATCTGGAGATCGATCAAAAAGAACATGCGAAGAGTCCAGCCACAGAGATCATCACGGAGATCAACGTGCCTCGAGACGCATTGAGTTCGTTCTTGGCCGAGGTTCGAGATGACTTTCGCAAGAATAATGTCGACTTGATTTATGGAACGATCCGGCTCATCGAGAAGGAGAACGAGACCTTTCTACCTTGGGCGAAGCAGTCTTACGCTTGCACCATCTTCAATCTTCACACAGTCCACACGCCGGAAGGAATCGAGCACTCCGCAGCAGCCTTCCGCAGACTCATCGACATGGCGGTGAAGCGTAACGGAACTTACTACCTGACCTACCATCGCTATGCGCGGCGGGAACAGGTGCTGGCATGCTATCCGAACTTCACCGAGTTTCTCAGGTTCAAGAAAAAATATGATCCATCCGGGCGCTTTCAGAGTGACTGGTATCGGCACTACCAAGCCATGTTTGGAGAAGCGGTGTGACCGAAGCTCCGCTTGTCGATCAATCTAAAAATCGTGGGGCTCTGAAACAGCGTTATTTCTGGACGCTCGCGACGCTGCTATTTCTGTTCTGCCTCCGTGTTCTGGGCCAGGTGCTGGTGGCATTCCTTCATGTCTCTTTCCTTCCTCCGATGGAAGAGTGGATGTCGGGCGTTGTACCATACCCCGAATTGCTCACTGCCCAAATTCTCATCATTGCGCTCTACGGAAAGGTCTGCGTCGATTTCTTGCATGGAGATGGATTTTTCTCTACCCCTCGCAGACCGCTAGGCACTGGTCTCCTAATCTTCGGATCTCTGTATTTTGGCGTGATGGCAATTCGATACACCATTCGCATGGGCCTTTACCCCAACGAGCGGTGGACGGGGGGATGTATCCCAATCTTCTTTCATTGGGTACTCGCATCATTTGTCCTCGTGATTGGCAGGTACCATTGGCGAACAACGCCAAGGCCGGCGAAACCCAGTGTCGGCAAACTACTTCTTCGGGGCACTGCAACAGTTGCAGCGCTGCTGTGTATCGTCGCCTGGGCGACCTACCAGATGGGCCCTTCGCTTCTCGCGCATCGACTCGGGCTTCGCCGATCCCAATTCGCTGTTCGCGAACAAAAGGGAGTCGCACTACTTACCTCAGATGGCATTTCACTTGTTGCTGACATCTACCATCCTCAACACACTTCCCGTACTCCAACTATTCTGGTACGCATTCCCCTTACCAGGGACTTCAAGAATTCCCTTTTCGCCAGCATGATCGGCAAGATGTGGGCGGAGCGTGGCTACACAGCAGTTATCCAAGGGACGCGCGGCAGGTTTGGTTCAGGAGGCAATTTCTATCCATTGCGAGGGGAAAGGCAAGATGGAATCGACACCCTGCAATGGATCGCCAAGCAACGATGGTTCGATGGTCACATCCTGACCTGGGGAGGGTCAGCATTCGGTCAAACACAATGGGCGATCGCCGATCAGTCTGCTCCGGGCCCGTCCGCGTTTATGGTTTACTTCGCCAGTACGGATTTTCACGATATGTTCTATCCCGGCGGCGCATTCTCGCTTGATAGCGCCCTAAGTTGGGCGATACGAAGCCATGGCAGCAGGGACCGGGCCGATTGGCCCTCAGCCGAAGAGGTAACACGGGCGGCCACAGGCTTTCCGCTCCTTGCTGCAGACCGGCGGGCGACCGGCGCCAAAGTAGACTTCTTCCAGGATTGGGTTAAGCACGCGGACCGAGATGCCTTTTGGGCGGATATCGATGGTCAGAACCGAGCGCAATCGCTCAAAGCTCCCGCACTGCTCATGGCGGGTTGGTACGATCCATTTCTGCCAACACAGCTAAATGACTTCATTCATATTCGACAATCATCGGAGCACTTCGTGGCCACCCGGAGCCGATTAATTATCGGGCCGTGGACGCACGCCGGTGAGGTCACATTTCCAGATGGAACGAAGGCTGAGAATTTCAGACTACAGAGCTTGGCTGTCAGTCTCCCGTGGTTTGATGAAAACTCGGGGCAGGCAATGCCATCATCGGCCAGCTCCCCTATCAGACTTTTCGTGATGGGCAAGAACCAATGGAGAAGTGAGCAAGAATGGCCGCTGGCCAGAACACAGTACGTCCCGTATTTCTTGAACAGCGGAGGAAATGCGAATAGCGCTAATGGAGACGGAACGTTGAATACCATCGCACCATCAGCAGGTACGCCACCCGACTCCTATATATACGATCCTTCACTTCCTGTGCCCACGGCGGGAGGAGCCATGATCGGGCCGGCTGCCGGCATAGCACGTCAAAATGACGTCGAGGGCCGGCAGGACGTGCTTGTATATACCACCTCGTTGTTAAACCAAGATACGGAGGTGACAGGACCTATTTCATTAAGTCTGTATATCTCGACAACTGCGTCCAATACGGACTTCACTGCCAAGCTGGTCGATGTCTATCCGGACGGGTCTGCCTTCAATATCTCTGACGGCATTTTGCGACGTACTTATCAAGCTGCAGAAGGTCCAGCAGCCTCCGAACGAGTGCAAGAAATCCATATTGAGCTTTGGCCGACAAGCATGGTGTTTTTCAAAGGACACCGGATCAGGCTTGAGATCTCAAGCAGTAATTTCCCGCGCTTCGATCGCAATCCAAATACCGGTGACAGAATCGCGTCGGAAGTGAAGGTCATCTCTGCGAAGCAGACAGTAAGACACGATCAGGTGTATCCCTCTCGCCTTATTCTACCGATCGTCCCACCACGCTGATGAGAGGCTTGGACCCGAATCGGCCAATGGCACGATCGCATTCAGACGCCCATGCCTATATCGTGCCCCAAAGCAATCTGATTTCGAGGCATCGGTGGGTCGATCTGACCTGCACCAACTTCTAGCGTAGCTATTGATGAGGCATCGAGCTTACGACGAAGTACTGAGGAGCGATGACGGCGCTCAGATCCGGATTGTAGTAGTCGACCAGTTTGGCCGGTGCTGCCTTGGCGCGGATCGAATAGCGCGGAGTAAAGCGGAAGCTGAACTTGTCGCCCTCCGCAGCCGATGACCAGAGGTAGAAGACGATTCGGTCGGGCTGCAACTCGTAGCGGCTGATTGTCCAGGAGTCAAGCAGCCTGCCGAGTGAAACGCGATCCACATCGGCGCCGGGTGGCAGGCCAACTTCGGCCAGCATCATGCCGTAACCTTGGGACCCGAAGCGCCGTGCGCTCACGGTGCAATTGATCGCCTGACCAACACTGGCATTCGCGGCGTCACAGGTATAAGCGAAGTCAAGTCCAAAGCTCTTGCCGGGAACGGTTGTTTCCGTCTTGCCGGCTGCATTTTGTGCCCAGGGCACATAGAGCCAAGCGGTTATCTGGGCGTTGGCAAAAGTCGCGTCGGTCGTTCCTGCGAATTCAAGGGTGTTTGTCCCGCCATGAATCATCGCAGAAAGATCGATGCTGCGAGGTGCGTCGAGGAGCTTGCCATCGACCTTTAGAGCAGCCGCCAGTTCTTCACTCAGTGGCTTACCATTCACCGTCAGCGCAAAGTTACCAGTTGCGGGGCCCTGAAGCTGACGAAGTGCGACAGGCAGAATTGACTTCAGTACTCGTACGGTTGCCTGGCCGCTCATCCACACGCCGTATTCGTCACGACTTTGCAGCAGGTACAGAAGGGCATCGTTTTCGAGAGTTTCATCGGCCTTGTCGCCCGCCGCCTGTAATGCGGCTAACGCGAGCGAAGTGGTCTCGAGCCTCCCGCCTGTTCCCCATCCATAAAACGGCGAGTAGCCGTCGAACTCCCAGTGGACTCCATCTTTACCGCGCTCGACATTGGCGGTCAATTCTTCGCGAGCACGAGCCAGCGCGACTGAGTCACGAGCCCGCACGGCCAACAATAGCCGCAGTGCGTTGGTGTAAGGATCATGCAGCGCCAGCACGGAGGTCGCAGCATAGGCATTGGCCTTGACAATCGCCTGCTTCACGCGTGCCTGAAGGCCTGCCGGAACGAAAGTCGAAAAGTCCTTGGCCTCGATTGCGGTTTGGAGAACATTGGCGACGTATAGCGTCTCGCGCGCGGAAACCGCGCCGTAGCGAGGCCTCCAAGAGCCGTCGGTGCTCTGTTGCGAGAGGAGCCACTGGATTGCTCCCGCGATACGGGAGCGGTCGACAGAGACGAAAGGCTCCGCCTCGGTCAGAAACTCGACTCCGTATGCTGTCAGCGCAGAGTCACCCGTGGTGTCGTTGCCGCCCCAGTAGGTCAGTCCGCCAGCGGAATTGAAGTAGCCAAGGAGGCGATCGTTCCCCAACTGCAGAAAGCCCTGGGCTTTGTCCTTCTCCGGCGATTCGATTTTTGCCGCCGTTGCCAGTTCCAGATAGAGCAGGCTTGCATATGCAGTGGAGATGGTCTGCTCGGCGCAGCCGTATGGCCGCTCCAGCACTGCCTTCATGGCGTGGGCCACATTTGCGCCGAGATTCGGATAGAGAAGCAGCTCTGTGTGGACCGAACCGGGGATGGCGTCCTTCGGAAGGTCAAAGTGAATCGTGTTAGCGCTGCTACCGTGGAGGAGCGAAGAGGCGGTAATGGTGCGCGGTTCACCGTCGGGATGTACCTTGACTGTCTTCTCGACCGCGTCGCCATCGTGCGCGTTGGCGGCCGTGATCTGCAGCGGGCCAGCATCTACGGCCGAAGCTGAGTGCAGCCCGACCAGGACAGACCTTGATCCGTTCGGCACGACTGTGGCACGCATGTCAGTCGGGGTCGAAAGCGTAAACCAGTCCGCGGGCTTCACTGTGACGGGGAGTGTGATGACGTGCGGTGTGTAGTTGCGCAGATTTACTGGCAGCGTAATTTCGTCGCCGACGGTCAGCACCTGGGGTGCATCGAGATCGACGAAGAAAGGCTGAAACGTTTTGAAGGTCTGATCAACCTCCGTCAGGCGGCCATCGAGGGTTGAGCCGACGGCGTGCAGCTTCCAGGTCGTTAGGCTGTCGGGCAGCGTAAAGTTGAACGCAGTGCGGCCGGAAGTAGTCGTTTCAAGTGAAGGCGCCCAGTAGGCCGTCTCCGCAAAGACATGGCGCAGTCGCGGTGTCATGGTCTGCTCGGTGATGGTAGCGCTACCGTTGGGACCTGTGAAAGTAGACTTCTTTCCTGGGCCGACAACTCCAGGAGAAATCGATGCTATGGAGGCACTGTTAGTGCTTAGCGTCGAGATTTGCTGAGCGCTCACCTCCACTGTCTCAGTTGCCGCTCCAATTCGCAGCATGACATCTACTCGTGTCAGTGCCGAAGACGAAACGTGAACGTCCGTGAGTGAGAAGCTTTGAAACCCCTTGGCGTCAACCCGCACTTTATAGAATCCTGGGGCGAGGTCCGAAACAATGTAGGAGCCGTCGTCCTTTGCCGTCACACTTGCTGTTGCATCGTCTTCAACCCTCGCGATCCGAACCACCGCGCCAGCCACTACCGCGCCGCTCTGGTCTGTTACCGTTCCGCCAATAGCGCCCGAGTTCCCCTGGAAGAGTCCGGAGTCCACTGCGACCGGCTTCAAATCGCTTCCACTTTGTTGAGACACGGTGTGCGCGAACCGCGCTACCTCATCCACATCGCCGGAGGACACACCCTTCTCATCGGTGCGCAGAACCTGGATGACTTGCGCGACAATCGTGACCTTGTCGGTCGCGCCTTGAATCGAATTTCCGGCTTTGACTCGGTCGATGCGGGCATATGAGAGCTCGCGCTTTGCTTTGAGTGCGAAGGAACGCCCAAGCGGATCGCGGAGACTGTCAAACTCGACTCCCGCCGCCATGAATGCCTGATGCGCATCGGCTTCCGTCTCAGGGAACGGGTGCCCTGCTGCTGCCCAATGCTCGAGCGCAGCGTTCAGCCTTTTCTCAGTCGTCCCAAAATAATCGATCCCGTTGCTCTGCCACACGGTCTCGGCATTCTCCCGCTGAACCTGTATGGAATATGACCGTCGCACAACATCGATTGCGTAGCTATACGGCTTACCCTTGCGGTCAAGCGTGTGCTGTTCCGCGGAGTCGAGATCGAGGCCAACCTCTTTGGTGAGCGACTTCAATGCGGCTACCGTCCCTGGCAGTGGCTTTCCGGACTGTGCCGCATTCTTGAGCAGCGCATTGAGCCGTGTTCCCGGTACGGCGAACACATTCCGCTCCACGAGCGTGAGCGTAAAATCGTCTGCAGTTCCAAAGTGCTTGTCAGGCCCCGCACTGCGAAGGGACACAATATCCGTGTGCCACCCTTCGCCTGTCTCCACCTTGTACGGCACATTCCAGGGGTCAAGAAGAAATCCCGCGTTCAACTTCGCATCCGCAGCGAACCTCTTGACCTCTTCAAATGTTGCAGGGAGATTCAGAGGGCCCGCCGCCAGAATCGCCTGGCCCAGAGGCTTAACTGCTGTTTCCATCTGCTGCTGGTACTCGCTACGGATCGCGCTCTCATCGTTCGATTCAATCACCAGCGGTTCCGAGGCGGAATTTAAGAGCACGGCTTCCGCTGCCAAGTCGAGATCGGTATCGATCGATTTCGATGTATCGGTCTTATTGAGGCTTTCCCGAGTAACGTCACCGACACTGGCGCCTCCCAGCCACCACCATCCGCGCCCAAACCAGCGATCGTTTGCTTCCGCCTCAGTCTCCGCACGCCGCTCTACGGCCGAATCGAAGACCGACAAACCAAAGACGCCCGTAGCCGCTCCCTTGTCGGCGCTCCGAAGCGACAACTCGCCGCTGACCTTTGCGCCTGGTGCGTAGGAAGCGGCGAGGTTCTTGACGCTTGCGCTCATCGAGTGATCTTCCGGATAGAGAACTGAGCGTGCAGTGCCGTCTCGTTCTCCGTACCAGCGGCGCTCACGCGCTTCATCCCGCAGGTTGTATCCCCTGAGCGTGATAAGGCCATGGAAGACCGGATTCGCTGGAATTGAAAATGGCTGCTCATTACCGCTCACCCGAATCTGCCAGTGTCCAACAACCGCTGTTTCCGAAAGAACATCGATGTCCACGCTTGTTCCGGGCCTCGCGTGGATGGTTCCTTCGATGGGTTCTCCCGGCCGCATTAGCGTATGCGCCATAGAGAGCCAGATTCCTTCGCTCGCGCCCGTCCATAGTTGGTCGTCAAAGTGAGAGACTCTGCCTTCGGGATCGCGAGCCGTGACGCGGATATTGGGCCGGTTATTTTCCTCACCGGTTGCTTTTGACGGAAAGTGGAGTGTCACCTTGGCGAGCCCATAGTGGTTTGTCTTTACAGTTGCGGCTCTAGTTGCTCGCGATTGCGCGTCCATCCAATCTAACGTCACCCGGCACGGCGCAGGCGTTCCGTCAGCGAATGCAGTGGAGATCAGGTACTCTCCCTCGCGCTCGCTCGATCCTATCGGGTTGAGATAGATGTGGACGGGTTCTTTGGTCAGCCGTACTGTGAAGTTGCGTGGCTCTGTTCGGCCGGTTGTTGCATCGGTTACCATCGTCCGGTATTGCACATCCCGATAGCGCTCCCAACTGTTGCTCTTGAGCTCATCAAACTCATCCCCCACATTCAGCGAAAATGTGGCGTCGCCATTTGCATCCAGTTGCGTCTTGTCCTCAACTTCCTTTGGCTCATCGTACCGCCCCGTCTTGGGATTCCACTCCGCGCTATCAGCGCGCACCAGCCGAACGCTACCCGCTGCAACCGGCTTGCCAAATAGATATCCGGCGTGAATCTTCACCTGCGGATGTTGGGAGGCAAGGTAAAAGGCGCGGTCCGGCGTGGCCGTTACGCTAAACTCTGGCAGTACGTAGCGCTGGATGCGTACCTCTTGCGTCATATCGCCGCCGGTGCCGGTCACATTATCCAGATCGAACTTCACGTCGTAGTCTCCGGGCGGAGTTTGTTCGGTCGTCTTCCAGTCGTAGGCCACAATCCCGAAGCGGTTTGTCCTCAGTGCCGTTTCGGCGAGAGTCTTGTTGTCGGGGTCAGCGACGGTCACCGTGACGGGTTCATCCGCTGCGACGCGGCCACCGTCTCTAAAAGCCAGCGCACGAAGATGGACAATCTCTCCAGGCTTGTGTAGCGGTTTGTCCAACTCCACATGCATGCTCCCGAGGTCCATCACTTCCACGTCTCCGTTCACCGAGTCCCGTACCAGCGCTCCCCCCTCTCCCGTGAGCGTTCCCTCGATCATCAGATCTAGCGAGTCGCCCGGTTCGCCTAGGGGCGCAAACGTGAGGATCGCCTCTCCATCACGTTTGGTCGTCGCCACGTGCGTGAAGCTCTTCTTCTTAGAGTTGTCTTCGTCATCAGAGAGTGTGGCCTTGAGGGTCACACTCGGCAGCGCCTTCCCGGTCACTGGATTGACGGCAATGACCCGTGCGCTCAACCCGTGGGCATGCGCGATCATCTTGGGGTAGGCAACTCGCAGTTCCAGGAGATTGGCGGTTATCGCTCCAACCGAGAGCACTCCATGCGAACGCTCGTTCGCGCCCTCTTCGACGCGATATCCAATGCGGTACCAGCCGATATCTTCCTCGCGAACGCCGCGTGCGTCCTTAGGCCAGGGAAGAATGGCCGAAGTCGCCCGACCTTTGGCGCTCACAGTAGCAAGCGTCTCGCTGCTTCGCACATCCTTGGGAGAGGCGAGCCAGATAGTGACTCTAGCCTCAGGGCCTAGCACCGCGGTCAGCGGCAACGTTACGTGAATCGTGTCCTTCTCAAACGTCGCTTTGGCCCCGGCCTCCAGCACCTGCGGGACAGCTGCTTCAGTCCCGGAGATCGGGCGGGGTTGGACCCTCGAAACTTGGCCGAATGAACCCAAGGCAAATTGCAGAAATGAAACAAGTAAGGCTGCACGCCGGATCATGGTTAGCCATCCTAGCACAGAAGAATTCCTGCCCGACTGAGCTTGTTATACCCATCGTGTAGATCGTTTCTTGAAGGATAGACGGATTCGATACTTTTTGGCTCATGAGTTATGTGGGCTGCATTTCAAGGTGCTCTCGGATTGCGGCGACTAACTTAGCAGGATCATGTCTTTTAGAGGCCCATTCCCATATCGTGCCCTAAAGCGATTTCGTTCCGAGGCATCGGCGGCTCGATTTTCTGCGCCGGTGGATGAGCGAGTCCACGCTTTTGTGCAGGATCGATGTAGGCCTGCTCCCTTGCCAGTTCGGTCGCTGACGGGCGCGCCGAGGATATACCCAGCGATTCGCGCAACTGGTCCACATTGGAAGTGACGATCGTAATTCCGTCTCGGCCACGGGAGGCGGCGACGTAGAACTGCTCCTGTTTCATCATGTCGCCGGAAATAACGACGGAGTCAACGGTCTTTCCTTGGCTGCGATGCGCGGTAATGGCGTAGCCGTGATCGAATTCCCGATAATTCGCTGGCAAGGTCCGGCCATCGTCAAGCTGAATGCGGCCTCCCTCGATAGCGCGCACCTTAACCAGTTCTCCGTTCGTCGCGCGGAATTCGGCCTCCCGGCGATTGCCAGTTAGCAACAACCGGTCACCAGGTGATATTTCAATCTGGCTCCGCTCCTGCACGGAGAATGAGCGCGCCTGTGTCGGGCTCACCATGCGCTCCGCCCCGTTCAAATCCCTGGCGATGATATGCGACCTGTCTGAATGCTCAACAACGAGCGCATCGTGTCGGGCGATCCCGTGAGACGAGCGGTGGAACAACAGGACCTGGCCATGCTGATAATTCGACAGATCCTTCTTCTGCGCTTCAGTCCATTGCAAAGGCGTATGGCGTTCGAAAATGTATCCAGGTCCCAAGTCTCCGCTTTGTTTCATTCCCTCGCGAATTGAATGAGTAATCCTGCCAATCTCTTCATGTGTGCCAGCAACGACAAGCACTTTGCGGTTCGGATCAGTCGTCAGCTCTCGATAGGCCGACGCCACCGCCTGCGGACGTTCCAAGTAGGGAACTTTGCGTATGGCCCCGAGCTGCTCGAGTTTCTGAAACCCATGTTCGGGCGCTTGCCGCAACGTCTGAATCGCATCTCGATATTCAGCCTGCGTCTGCCGTTGTACGCCAGTAAGCGAAACGCTTTTCATATGCGATTCCCGCTCCAAAATTCGCAAGGCGTCCGATGCTTCGACGCTCTGGATTTGCCGTGTATCCCCGGAAAAGAGAACGCGCGCACCCTCACGCTCTGCTAACTTGAGCAGTCCTTCCATCTGCCGGCCTGAAACCATGCCCGCCTCGTCCACGATCAGCACCCTCCCGAATAGGGAAGGTTGGGTGGTATTGGCCTCTAGCAGGCGTGAGATTGTCGTCGCATCATGAAAGCCGACACTCCGCAATTCCTCAACCGCGCTCCGAGTCGGGGCGACGGCCACAATCTCACGGCCTGCCTCGCGGAGGCCGCGGTAGATTTCATGCAGAGTCGCTGTCTTGCCGGTTCCCGCTGCCCCGCGCAAGTTAATTGCGAAGTCTCTGGAGGCCAAGACGTGATGCACGGCCCGCTCCTGCTCCTCCCGCAGTCGGTCAGTGGGATGGAATTCCCGCTCGCCGCCCAACGGTCCATATCGCCCGATGCCCCGATCTACGACCGCAATCATGCGCTGCTCGCGTTCGAGGCTTTCGCGCGTAGCCAGATTGTTTCCAGTCCCGATAAGGCTGCCCTGCGCCAGTTCCACTTCAAGTGCACCGCGCAGTTGGCCCGGGTCAATCTGGCCGCGACCATAACGCAATGCTTCCGCCATCAACTCGTGATCGCGTACAACAGAATTGCGCTCAAAGAGATGTTCCTTTGCAAAGTGAAGGGATTCTGCCGCACGGGATGGTTCGTGGAGAATGCGGGGAGTCTCATGGGAGTCCGAGCGGAGATTCTGCAGCGTGTGCCGTTCGTTTGGAGCAAGTCGGGCTTGTTGCTGTTCTCTCACCTTCTCCGTAGCGATTTCCGCCAGCTTGTCTGCGCGAGTTTCGCGGACGAGGACAGCAACTTCGTTGTCCGTTGGCTTGCGGCCATGCTCCGCTGTGAATCTTTCGATTGCTGCGTCCCGCTGTGCGCTCCGTACGCTGTATCTTTCGAGCAGTTCAGTGGAAATACCACTGATCTCGAAGCCGCGATCCTTGCCCTTCGGATCACGGTGCGGCTCGATTTCGTATCCCAGGCCGCGCACCTCACGCGCCAGGGCGTTCCGGTAAACCTCCGTCAGATACGCCCGCCGTTCATACAGCCCTGATGCCTGGAGCGCCTTCCAGCGGCCCTCGACTCCGTCATAGGTCAGGTTGGCGGCAACGGCATGTGTGTGGAGTTGCGGGTCGAGCTCGCGGCTCGTGTCGTGGCGGTATGTGGCAACGATCCAGTTGGCGGTTGTGCGATCTTCATTGGCACCTTTCAAGCGGACACGTGCGGCAGTGTGGCTCTCAGCTTCCGCCAGGGCTTCGCGGACAGCTTTGTCATGGGCAGCAACCAGGCGGTCGTCTCCACCGACAATGGCTTGGACGGAGACTGATTTTGGCGCAGAGACAGTTAGATCGTAAAGGGACCGCGCCTTGCTCTGCTCACTTCCGTCAACATTCGTCCGATCCGAACTATGACGCGGGCGCAGGAACTCGCCGCTTTGAGGATGTAGCGCTTCCCGGACGGCCTCGAACTGTTCACGCGTGACAGTCCCGCATAGCCCGAGCAGTACTGCTCCCTGGCCGTGCCACTCGCCTTGCACTTTGCGGTGTTCGTCGTAGTAGTCGCTGTGTTCCAGATGCCGCTGGGCATAGCCAGCGCCGCCCGTCATGGCCCGAATGGTCAGCACAGCCCGTACCCTAACTCTGTTCGAAATTGCGATGCAAATTTTCGGGCGCCAAGAGAATTTTGAGGAACACTCGGGCACAAACAGGAATCACGATTCCGAACAGGGTTTACCATCGAATTTGTCGAGGATTCTGCTCGACACAATATCCTAAAAGTGGGATAATCATGACACGGCCACCCGTACCTGGCGAAAAGCCGCTCTATTGGATCGGCTCTTCGTTGAAGGACATTGCTCGATTCCCGTCCGACGTTCAGCGGAGCGTCGGATTTGCCCTGAGCGCCGCGCAGTACGGCGGGAAGCATCCGGCAGCCAAGCCTTGGAAGGGCGAGGGACCGGGAATTCTGGAGGTTGTCAAGGACTTTGACGGCGACACATACAGAGCGATCTACACGGTTCGTTTCGCCCAGGCCGTCTATGTTTTGCACGTCTTTCAGAAGAAGTCGCCGCGCGGGATCGAGACAAGGCAATCTGACGTTGTCTTGGTTCGTGAACGACTCAAGGTAGCGCAAAGGGACTACGAGGAGAGGCATGGCTAAGAGAACCACAGAGCGAGTGATACCGAGCAGCGGCAATGTCTTTGCAGATATGGGGCTGCCCGATGCGGCTGAGCTCGACACCAAAGCTCGCCTCGGCGCTGCGATCAACCGGATTGTGGAACGACGAGGACTTACCCAAGCTGAAGTTGCGACTGCGCTGGAAATCAATCAGCCCAAGGTCTCCGCTTTGCTGCACTACAAGCTGGAAGGCTTTTCCGTCGAGCGACTGATGCGCTTCTTGGTCGCTCTCGGTCAAGACGTTGAGATCGTCGTGAAAGCGAAGCCCCGGTCCCGTTCCGCTCGCATCGCCGTCTGCGCGGCCTGATCCTGCAAGCATGAATTCGACACGACGCGCCGCATTGCCTTCTCGCAGCGCTCGTTCTGAAGATAGACACCATCCCTAAGCCTGACGGCTTAGTAGAGTCGGCAATCGTTGACCGACTCGCACTGGTTCCGGACAAGACCGATCACAATTCGGTTGCCGTTCGAAGATGATTCGAAGCATATTCGAAATCTCAGGTTCACGAACCCTGTCCACTATCACTCGCGTAGAAAGCCCCAGGGTTATGGAGACTTTGGAGTTCCCAAAAAGACCAACTTTAGGCGACTCGTGAAGGCGTCGATCCCTCGTAGCGTGTCGTATAGAGTCCAGTCTGATGTATAAAATGCAACCCGTTCTTTTCTCTGAAGTGAAAACGCCAGGCACGAAGTCGCCACCATTGCGTCACCGCTCTTAAGGTTTCGTTTCTTCACCACACCGGCGAATCGAATTAAATCACGAGCACGGATAAAGTCTCTCCCTGACAAATTGACCACGCTGAGACTCCCGGAAGCCACATCTTTTAGAAAATGGCCGTTCAGCAAATCGAATTTCTTTATTGAGAGTCCCTTTCTGGAACGGTTTGCAAGGGCACTTGCAATTTCCAGAACTGACCATTCTGAAATGAAGCATTGACATGACACTCGAGACACGAGCGAGCGGACTCGGCGGGAATACGCGCTATCAATGTAACGATGCTGCAACGCACAGGTGTCGAGAAAGTGGAGCGACATCGATCATTTTCCTTGCTTACGTTTGGGAAGAGCAGATGCTGCTTGCCTGGCACCTTTGATCGATTGTTTGCCTGGGCTAATCATGCCACTCGCAAGCTTCTTCCAATCCGTTGAAGATTCTTTATCGGTAAGGGCGTTGATCGCGTCAAGAATGCGATTTCCTGCGACCGGCTTGTGCAGATAGATATCTGCTTCAACTTGCTCTCTCAGCTGCGTTGTGATCTGCTTCTCATCTATGTTCGGATCCAATTTCCCAGAAACAACAATCGACTTCACATTTGGTTGAAGTTTACGTATACGAGCGAGCAGCTCGAGTCCGTTGACTCCAGGCATGATGAAGTCGAGGATTACAACATCGAAGCTATGCGCTTCGCAAAGCTCTAAGGCAGAATCTTGGCGGGCAGCTGTGTGTACGTGATGTCCTGCCAGCCGAATTGTGCGAGCCAGTGCCTTTAGGAGAAGGGGTTCGTCATCGACAATAAGAATGCTCTGGTTTGCCATCAGTCCTCCGAATCCTCCATCACAACAGTGAAGGTAGTGCCTGACCCGGTGAAAGTCCTGAAAGAAATCTCGCCCTTCGCCGCAGCAAGCATATTGTGGCAAAGGTAGAGTCCAAGGCCCATTCCTCCAGTTTTGCCTGTGTTGAAGTGAGTGAAGATTTTCGGTCTCTGCTCCTCAGGAATTCCATCTCCATTGTCTGTGACCGTTAGTCGATGCCGTCGAGCATATTCATCTAACCTTACTTGAATCTGCCTCTTTTGAGGAATTTGGGAATCCTTTAGAACATCAATCGCATTATGTAAGAGATTCAACAAAACGATCTGAAGAATCTTGCCGTTCAGGAAGGCCTCTTGTTTATCTGGCACTTCAACCACTAGCTCGATCGCGGCAGCAGAACAGCGCGTTTCAACATATGAGCAGACTCCTCTCACTAATTCTGAAAGGTCAACGACAGAACTGGCTTCAAGGTCGCCCGTTGTAAGGGAGGCGATTGTGCGGATGTTCTGCTCGATTCTCGCAACGCCTTCTTGAATGTTCTGCTGCGCCTCTAGGATCTCGGGGTCCTCAATTCCCAGTTGATGAAGGCGCGTGACTATGTTATCGGATTCAAGGCTGAGAAGCTGTAGGGGCTGCCTCAGCTCATGCGCCAACCCAGACGACATCAGGCTCAGTGCCTGGAGGCGCCCTTGCTCCAAGTTTGCTCTCTCGCGCTCGCGGTTTTCCTCCCAGCGAGGTTCATCCACTGCCGACTGAATAATTTCTTCAAGAGCTGTCAACTGCTCCTTCAACAAGCTAACTAAGGAATGTGACGCTGACGTCTCAATTAGAGCCTCACGGCTTGTCGTATCGACAAGGAGAGGGTTGCGGATGCGTGACAAAGACACGAAGCCGAATAGTCGTGTCGGCACAATGTGTGCATGACCGGCCCTTTTAGCGCGCTTCTCCGCGATCCCCAGCCAATCGGCTGCCGAAGATCCCAGCGGTTCAATTCTGAAACCATCGCGATACAGGCGCACACCGGAATCTAAGCCACTGCTCTGCTCACGACTCGGCCTTTTGTAAAAATAGAAAAGACGACCAGTGATACCCGCAAGTTCAGGTTCATAACGAGAAGTCTTGACCCATTCGCCTTCTTTGGCGGTCGGATGTTCCGTACCTCTGATCCGACGCGAAACCACTCCGCTGCCATCTACCTTGAATCGAAGTTCGAGATCAGGGCCAGAAATTGGAGATTGAGAAATCGTCCCCGAAAGCTTCTCTGAACCAACCACGGTCAGATCAATTGAGAAATTAGCCGGCTTTTCGTATGGATTGAGAAGATCAGCTAAAGTTCGGCGCAGGGAAGCGGATTTGGTTCGTCCCCACGGCTCCCGCATCTTGCTAATCCTCAGGGTTGTGCCACTTCCTCCATCGAGGATGTCGTTACTCTTTTCGTACCGGTGCGGTACCGTGATTTGGTTGAATTCCTTCCGTCGATCTTCGAATGCCCGCCAGTCTATGTCAACGAGCAGTGCGCGGGATGCTGCCTTCACCCTAGTAACGACGCTGAGAGCGGAACCGAGCCGGTCGCTTGCGAATCTTCCTATTCCCTTTTCGCCTGTTGGAACTCGCGTCGCTGTCTCGACTTCTTCGGGCCGGCTGCTGAAACCGGCAAACATAAAGGTTTTCCGGAATTTATCCAAGTCCATTCCAGAGCCATTGTCACGTATGACTATCTCTCCCGGAAGGCGGTCCGTAGCAGGCTGAATAGTAACTTCGACTTTACTCGCCCCCGAGTCATAGGCATTCTTGACGAGTTCCAAGATCGCTAGCTCATCGCTTCGAAACAGTTCTCGACCAATCAATCGTTGGAGGTGGGCCGATGCCTTGAATCTCAGCTCGCTTTCTTTAGGCATTTGGCTTCCTCAACACCACAACGGACTCGCGTAGGAAATGATTGCCAGTCAAGCGGCGCTTCAGGCTGCGCGCAATATTCAGCGTCATCACCTCAAAACCGATGAGAGGCGCCATCGATGCTATAAGCAAGTCACTTGGTAATAGAAAGGCGGTATCACCCGAGCCATGAAGTGAGTTTCCGACAACCAAGACTTCGTGACCACCAGGGCGAAGCGCCACGAAATGGTTCGAAAGCGCCTCGAAAAGGTCGGCGCAGTAGCCGAGCAGGAGACGCCTTATCGACAAATCGTTTGATCGCTCCATTCGCTGCAACAGTGGCTGCAGCAAGTTGAGAATGGGCCGCGTAGCTGGCAGGTTTAGAAACGGCGAGTCTTGAGGTAAGGCTGCCGAAGTTGGGTGACTACGAACAGTACGGCGCCTTTGGGCCAGAAAATGTTCTGAAGAATCAATAAATCCCATGATCCAGAGTTCAAGCTTATAGACCTCCGTGTAGTCAATGTTGTTGGGATAAGGAGGCGACGTAACAATTAGATCGACACTATTGGGGAGAATTCCACTCTTTTGTGGAATGCGACCGTCTCCCTGCACCACTGCCATTTTCAGAGGGCTTGAAAGCGGATGCCTAAGGGACACAACGTCCGCCGCGATTTCCTGCCATTTTGCCCGAATCGTATCCTCGAAGTCTAGTCTAGGTCTAGACACTAGCCGCAGCGCTCTACCGTCTTTGCGGACCTTACTCAATGGTTCGATTGACGCTGCGATCCCAAGTAACGCCGCATCTCGATTTGGAGAACTTCGCTTCTGATTTATTGCGTCGCGGAGCCCGATCAGCCGTCGGGCCGTTGCTCGGCTAATGCAACGACCTTCAGAAATGCTTGTTAGTTCCGGCAGAACAGTGCGCATATTCTTGCTTGCTAGGAGCGCAGCCTCTCCCAAAGAATGCATGCGCTGTGGTGAAATGCGAAACCAATTCGCCTTCGTTCTTGCGACGAACGCAATGAACGGATTTACTTCGATTCCAACCCCTCTGAAGTTCCAACCCTTCTCGCGCAGGTTTGCAGCCGACAGGAGCGTAGTTCCTGAGCCGCAAAAAGGGTCAAGAAGCATTTGTTCAGGTCCTCTTGGGATGTCGAGAGAGGATAGTAACGATTCCAGCAGATCTGCGGAAAAGCCTTCTTTGAACCGAAACCAGCGATGAATAGGATGCGAATCATTGCCGGAAGCAACTACTAGGCTTCCGTATTTTGGCGTATACCAGAGCGGTAGATTGGCTTCGAGTGTTCGAAAGACCGCCAGTTCCGGTAATTGTTCGTCCTTAATCATGCTTCCTCGGGCGGGGTGAACTTGTTTGCGTAATCACGAATCCGAGCAATGTCCTTCGCACTAAATACTCGCCAGCCATTCCTGTCGCGTGCGACTTCACCCACCTTTCCACTGAGTAGCCATCGCTTCAGAGTCACGGGAGCGACCCCAATCATTTGCGCGGCTTTAGTCAAAGAGTAGAGCGTAGTCTCTTTTTTCATATCCGTGTTGATACGGATCAGTCCGTATCTATAGAGGTTGCATCCTTGCGCATTCATCTGTCAATTCGTTTCTCCCACGCGATGCAGATTGGGCATTTAATCGAGTAATCTGCGCCCGGGCCGACCTGGTGGAAAACTGCCTTCGGCGCCTTATCATCTGGGCGCAGTCGCAGCCGACACCGGGAAGATTGGAGTGCTTCGTATTCCAGGAGTGAACAATAGCGGCCTGTTCTTTGACGCAGTCTATGTCGTCTTCTGAGCGGTATTGGTGATTCCCTATCGCACATGCTCTGGAGGGGCTGTGTTCCGAATATCGCGGCGTGATCTTTTCGAAATAGTGGTGGGCTCGCCATTCTCTTGAGATGCCGGAGTTGGAGTGAGCTGAACGGCCGCAGGCTGTGGCACCGTGGGCGCTGCTGAGGGCGAATCACGCCAGCCTTGAATGCTCATGCCGCCGAAGAGTCCAATCAACAGAGTCGCTCCAGCAATCAGAGGAATCCAAAGGCGCAACAAATCCGTTTTCCACTCATGCATGAGTGCGTCAACAGTCTTTGCCCGGCTTTCAAGCGAATACGTCAGCCTATCGTTTGCATATTCCATCCGAGCGACAACTCCCCAATGCGGATCGGATAGATTGCGCAGAGCAGTTGAAAGCTCTTTTTGGGCGGCAGTCATGGCAGTACTCGCAGCTTGCAACGTTTTCACGGTGTCCGGCACGCCCGACTGGAGGAAGTGCTGTCGCAGGCTTTCGCCCAACAACTTTGCCATTTCCTTGGGGTCAAGACCCGCTTCAATTTCAGTGGGCAGATCACAAAGCCGTGACTCAAGTTCGCGGACATAGCTAAGCATCTTTTGTTGGGCTTCATCTGAAAATTGCAGATGTACATCGAGCATCTCCTGAAATCGTTCGCGCTCGTCGGCAATATCCTTTGGAGTGTGGCGCGTAAGCAGAGCCAGGATACCCATGGCTTCGAGAATGCGGAGCATCTCGTCATCGGGGCTGAGAGTCCGGGTGTGGGCGAGTACGCGATAATAGGCGGCCTGAAGATCCTTGGGGACTAGGCGAGCGAGAGAGTCGAACAACGTCGGCTCTCCCGGATCGGCCAGGAGTGACGGTCCAATATTTGCGGTGCTCATGGGAGGAAGGCCTCCCGCGCATGATCAAACTCTGAGAACAGCCGCCGCCGATAGCTCTGTGCACGCATGACGAGCGACGCGCGCTTTAGCTCTTCCACCTGTGCCTTGCGGTCGGCGACCTGCCCGAGTTGCACGCCATGCTGGCGAATGGGATTCTCGAGTTCCGCCAACCGGAACTCCATCTTAAGGACTTTGGGCGAGAAGGCTTCGCGGAAGCGTAGGGCCTGCTCAGTCGACTTCCAGTACGTGAAGTCGGCTAGGGCGCTGGTCGCATTCTCGACGACAACGTAATCGACGCGATCTTGCAGACGATTGGCCCATGCGAGGAGGCTCTCCACACTTGCCGGGTCGGGAGTGACCACACCTACGGCAGTGAATGAGACACCGGTCGCCGCAACATCGTCATACATCGAATCGAACCAGTCGGCGGCAACCTGACCCGCGCCGGCTCCCATGTCGGCCACAATGATGGACTGCTCTCCCTCAAGATGATCGATAAAAGCATCGAGCCCGGCGGGCGTGTTGATGTTGACTTTGGTAACGGTACCGTTGAAGAAGTGTGTGAGCGGGCCGCGAGCCTTGTTCTCGGTGTCGAGATCGAGCAGAATTACGGGGATCTGATTGGCT
>Ga0105237_10002501_pt1 | contig 22788 bp, 23 predicted proteins | sample KBSC24metaG_FD_81520 | JGI IMG/M metagenome (GOLD analysis project Ga0105237, IMG submission 81520) | Corn rhizosphere microbial communities from Kellogg Biological Station, Michigan, USA - KBS C2-4 metaG | ecosystem: Host-associated > Plants > Roots > Rhizosphere > Soil | place: Michigan, USA...
CCATCTACAAATGGCTCGCCAGTTGGAATGGGGACCCCATCCCGTTTGTCTGGAAAGCCACAGCCGACGTCATACTCGACAAAGTTCGACGTTGTAAAGAATTAGCTGCGACAGAAGACTAGAATCGAAGACCTTTCTCCACCCGAACTGCAAGACACTCCCGTGTCGCATCAGCTATGTTCGCTTGAGCCTCATCTTCAGTAGGGCCTTGGCTGACGCATCCGGGAATCGCTGGACACTCAGCGATGTACATGCCGTCTTCGTCCCTATAGATGCTAACTGGGAATCTCACCTAAACCAAAGTCTCCCGATACTCGCCAAAAACCCCACGCAAGCGATCCGAAATCTCGCCAACCGTGGCATACACCGCCGCTGCATCCACAATCCGCGGCATCAAATTCTCCGTCCCACGCGCCGCCTGCTCCAGCGCCCCCAGCGTCCGCTCCACATCCGTCGCGCTCCGCGACGCCCGCATTTCACGCAATCGCTCCACCTGCTGCCTCTCCAGCGCCGGATCCAACCGGAACGTCGGAATCGGGTGCTCATCCTTCAACTGAAACCGATTCACACCGACAATGATCTGCTCCCCGCGGTCGACCTTCTGCTGGAACTCGTAAGCCGCATTCTGAATTTCCCGTTGGACAAACCCGCGCTCGATAGCCCGCAGCGTTCCGCCCATCGCATCGATGCGATTGATATACTCTCGTGCCTCGCGCTCGATGCCATCAGTCAGCGCCTCAATCGCCTCGCTCCCGCCGACAGGATCCACCGCGCTCGGCACGCCGCTCTCGTGCGCGATGATCTGTTGCGTCCGTAAAGCAAGCCTCGCAGCCTCTTCCGTCGGCAGTGCCAACGCCTCATCCCTCCCGTTCGTGTGCAGCGATTGGGCCCCGCCGAGTACTGCCGCGAGCGCCTGCAGCGTCACCCTCACAATGTTCACATCCGGCTGCTGTGCCGTCAACGTAGAACCCGCCGTTTGAGCATGAAACCGCAGCATCATCGACCTCGGATCCTTCGCGCCGAACCGGTCGCGCATAATGTACGCATATAAGCGGCGGGCGGCGCGAAACTTCGCAATCTCCTCGAGAAAGTTGTTATGCGCGTTGAAGAAGAACGAAAGCCTGGGCCCAAAACTATCCACCTCAAGGCCAGCCTGAATCGCCACCTCGATATAAGCGATGGCGTTCGCCAGCGTGAACGCCACTTCTTGCGCCGCCGTCGATCCCGCTTCCCGGATGTGATAGCCGCTGATCGAAATGGTGTTCCACGACGGAACCTCGCGCCCGGCCCACGCAAAGAGATCCGTGATGATCCGCATGCCCGGCCGCGGCGGATAGATGTATGTGCCCCGCGCGATATATTCCTTCAAAATATCGTTCTGGACAGTACCGGAAATCTTTTTCAAATCCGCGCCTTGCTTCCGCGCCACCAACACATATAACGCCAGCAAAATGGAAGCCGTCGAATTGATCGTCATCGACGTGGTGATCTTCTGCACTTCGATGCCTTCGAGTAACCGCTCCATGTCGGCCAGCGAGCAGATCGCCACGCCGACGCGTCCCACCTCTCCGGCCGCCAGAGGGTGGTCGGAATCCATGCCCATTTGAGTGGGCAGATCGAACGCAACAGATAAGCCCGTGATGCCCTGGCTGAGCAGGTAGCGATACCGCCGGTTGCTCTCCTCGGCGGTTCCAAATCCCGCATACTGGCGCATCGTCCACAAGCGCGTGCGGTACATGTCGGGATAGATACCGCGGGTGAATGGAAACTCGCCGGCGCGCCCGAGTTTGTCTTCGTTCATGAACGTTTTATTTTGCGTGCTTTCGCAAACGAATGCACGCCAAAACCGATCATGATCAACGCGAAGGTGCAGCTCAGAAGCACCCGGAAAATGCTCTGCGGTTCGCCGTCGAATTGTTTGATCTGCCGGTATGCGGAAGGAGTGGCAATCACGGCCAACGCGATGAAAAAGAATCCGATCATCTCGTTCCACAAAATGTGGAGCGGCTTCGCCACACCCGGCATAACGGTACGAACAAACTTTTTGGCTAAGGTGATCACAAGAACAACTCTCGCCTTTATCCTATCAGAGGGCCAGATTTTACCCAGTCACGAGACATCTCTGAATCCCGGTGTTATTCTGAAGGTGGCCGGTATAGGCGATACTGTGGATGATCGACTGAAGGAACTGATGCAGGAGCTGGGCAACGCGATCAACGAGTCGCTTTCGGACTCTGAGCGCATTGCCGAGGCAATCGGCGAAATCAAAAAAGCCGGCTACGATGTCTTCCTTGTTTTGGAAGCCACCATAGGCTTTAATAAGCGCGAAGAAGGCGCGGAGCCCGAAGCCGGTGAATCGGACGATCTGCCGGCGGATTTTGAATCAGCAGCCAAACTGAAGTGGACATCCCAGGACCACAAGTTTCTGCGCGCGCTGAAAATCGCCATTGACGAAGAGAAGTAGCTCCTTTCCATGATTGACGACGATGCTCCGCGATTAATGCGTGATGCAGACGTCCGAAAGCGACGCAGGGCGATGTTTCGCCTACCGCATGTTACAAAACTGACTGACTATGCAGCCACACTGCGAGAGCGTGGTTTCGTAGAAGTTCCCGTTTGATCCCTTCGACGGCGGTGTGGAAGCACGCGCCTTGTTCCTTTTCGAGAAGCCCGGCCCAATGACAGCTACGGACGGCAGCTTTGCGCCGAAGGCCAGTGTGGAGCAACAGTTATGGAACAATTGCGTCAAGAATTGATGCTCTTGCTTTTCCTTTTGATATCGGTGTGCTGCTCACGCGCCTTTGCACAGGAGGACTATTGCTCGCTTAAGGTAAGCGTGCTGAGCCCAGACGGTCGGCGGTCGATGGTGACGGTCTTTATGCAGGAGAAGAGCGGCCGCACCGAAGAGCAAGACCAAGAAACCCGTGATGTTGAATTCTGCCACGCGTGCGGTGTGTTGACCCGGCTTTCGACGGTGGCGGTGAGCGCGTTCTTGATGAGTTTGGGAACCAGATGGATCAGAATCTGACGGCCGGATAGTGTCGCGGATGCACTTGTCGATTTGCTTGCTGACCAAATTGAGCGTGGTCGTCATGGTAGGCCGGAAAGCAGCCGAGGCGGAGCCCTACCTCAAAACCAGCAACTGGAGCTGCTCACTTCCGATCATCCAGGACCTTTGGTGAGGGCGAAGTTTCCAGAAAGATGGAGAGCAATCCCAGCGGAATGGAGCAAGGTGCGCCCATTCATCGGGAGGTAGCGCGATCCTAATGCGTATGCGCTCCAACTCGGGCGCCAAACCGTTGCTTCCACTCTCCATGCACCGCATGAAATCCAAGATATAAGAACGTCCCGCCCCCCAGCGCCAGCAGCACCGACACCCACCACTTGCCCAGATAAGCGGACATAGCGGCTTCCATCGCAGCGCCCACCAGTAACACCGACTGCGTCAGCACAGCCCAAACGATCGCACGGGAACGTGATTTCATCGCCGCTCGCAGAATTACACCCATGGCCAAACCTTCTGGAAGTTTGTGGATCGCAACCCCCATCGAAATGGCCGACCCGAGCGCGCCCGCACCGCCGTTTTGTCCGGCCGCTAGAGCCCACCCGTCAAACAAGCCATGAAGCATCGCCGCCATAATGAGCGGGGTTTCAAATCCATGCAACGAATTGCTGCACAAATCGTGATCGTGCGTATGTGAGCAGACCGGGCACACAGAATAAACATACCGGTCGATCACCAGCAACAGCGCGAACCCGCCAGTCATCAAACCCAGCCCGCTGGCCCATCCAAAGGTCGAAATCAATTCCGGAAGCACCCAGAACAGTGACAGCAGAATCAGTACCACACCGCTGAACGGAACAATTCTCCGGGAAATCTCCGGCACGCTCGTCAGCCACGCTCCGAACACGGCGCTGGAAGCGGCAACAAGCGTGAAAACTAAAAGGAAGGAAATCACGGTGGGACTCTTCCACTGTAACAGATGCCCCAGGCTATAATTGGGTCTCCGGCCACGATGACACTGATTCCGTTGCAGTTGCAGGTAATTCTGGCGGCCTTGGTAATCATCGCCGCTATCACCGACATTCGCTCCAGAACGATCCCGAATTGGCTCGTACTCGGAGGCATGGCTGTAGGCTTCGCCGTGAACCCGTTTATTTTTGGGTGGCCCGGCCTGCGAATCGCGGGCCTAGGTTTCGCCTTGGCCACTGGTGTCTACCTGTTCTTCTATATGGTCCACGCCATGGGCGGCGGCGACCTTAAATTAATGGCGGCCATAGGCTCCATTGTGGGCGCACAAAACTGGTTTTCGATCTTTATCCTGACCTCCATCATCGGCGGCATCGTCGCCCTGTTCATGTTACTGGCACGGGGAGGATTCGGGCGCACATTTAGCAATATCGGGCATATTCTGAAGGAATTCGCCCATCTTCGCGCCCCTCATGCTACGCGCGAAGAAGTGGACATCGACAGTTCCAAAGCCAGGAGCATGCCCCACGGAGTGGCCATCTGCCTCGGCACGCTCGTGTACTTGTGGGCCAGCCGCTACCCGGCCTAGCGGAACGCCCGCCAGACCCCGTATCCCGCAATTGGAAACACCGCCGCCACCGCGAAAGCCGTGTCATACCTTTGCTGATCGAACAATCGCCCGAACGCCGGCATCACCAACCCGACCACAGCCGACCACGATCCCGCCCCCAATCCGGCGATCAGACCCGAATGATCGGCCGAAAACACCTCCGTTGCATCGGCGATCGATAGAATCACAAACCCCGACGCGACAAACATCGCGAAAAACAATTCGAACATGAGCAGAGGCAATTGCGGCAGGCGTGGCGCGGCCGCGAGCGGAAGGCTGAGAACCATCAGCAGCGGAAATATTGACGGACGAGCCGCCCTGTACCGGTCTGAAATCCAGCCCCAGAAGAAATAGCCGACCTCCCATCCGAGCGGAGGTATCCACAGCAGTTCGCCGATGGTAAGCTGCGACAACCCACGCGCTTTCGCCAGATAAATCGCCGCACTATAGAGGACGAATCCCAAAGGAAGCGCCCCAAACGCGTACGCCGCCATGAACGCCCACACGCGGCCGTCCCCTATTCTCGGGCGCGCTCCGCTGGAGCCGGTCATCTGCGGCTTCGGCGGTATCCCGCGGCTCACAACCCGCCATAGGATCAGCCAGCATAGCCCGACGAAGCCGGTGAACCAGAACGCCCCTCGCCAACCCCAGTGCGCGGCGATCGGTGTGACGATGATCGGCGTCAGTACCGCGCCCAGCGAGCCGCCGCTATAAGAAACCGCGATTCCCCGCGAGTGGCTTTCCAGAGGAAGCGTCTGAACCGCGGTCCGCATTCCGCCGGGAAACGTCGCGCCCTCACCGAATCCGAGCACCGCTCTCGCCGCTGCGAAACTGAATAATCCGCCCGCGAACGCATGCGCCGCCGAAGCCACCGTCCAAAACGAAACAGCGGCCGTCATTCCCACGCGCAATCCGAACCGGTCCAGCAGAATCCCCCAAACCGGATTACCAATCATATACATGACGGAAAAAGCAGAAATGATGTAGCCGTATTGCTCGCCCGAGAGTCCCGTTTCCCTAAGAATGGTCGGCGCAAGTAAGGCCAGCGTGTTCCTGTCAATGTAGCTGATCAGAGAAACCAACAACATCGAAATTGTAGGAACCCACCGCATTCAGACTCATCGCATGATAACAACGGAGCGAACTTCGCCTAAAGCGTTTACCGGGAACCTCCGATTCCAAAGAGAATGGCAAAGGATCGGAAGCGTTCACCGGAAAAGACCTCCCGGCTCCGCGGGTGCTTGGCGTGCCTCCCGCAAGTGTTTGTATTAATCGGCGCGATTGTGCTGGGTATTCTCCTAATAAGATTGCTGCTCATGCCGTGGGCGTACCACATCGGTGGCCAATCCTTCCCAAGCACCCAATGGACAGGTTTCGGCCGCCTCCATTCCACTGCCGGCCAGGACCAAGGCTTGTATATCCAAATCGGGGGTGTCCTTTGGTCGCAGCAAAAGAGTTCCGCCAGGTGGAGATTGAATTCCGGCTATGCCGGCGCTGCCTCGGTATGCGGACCAAAGGGTGAGAGGTTCATGTTGGATCTGTCCGGCGGCGCTCCGCGCTCAGCCAGCCCTTGGCTCAGTACAGATTGGACGCAGGTCTTGCTGAATCTCGCTCCGCCGCAGGGCGCACCAGGTTCGATGCGTTTCGACCTCAGTGGCGAATGGAAGGGGTCCGATTTGGTCGTAACGGATCGAAAGCCGGGACCACACGCCGAGGCGACGCTCAAACTAGGCTCGTACAGCGAATTTCAAAAGCTCTGCGACGCTCTGAAATAACGTGTACTTTGGTACGCTGGTGTTGTGACCCTGTATTACCGCCTTTCGACGGCAGTGTCCCTGGCCGTGGATTCGATCCGCGCCCATAAGCTGCGAAGCTTCTTGACGCTGCTCGGAATCATCATCGGGGTCGCCAGCGTAATTCTGGTCGGTTCAGCGATCGACGGGCTCGGAGCCTACGCCGAGGGCATCACAGCCAAGGCGTTCGGATCGGATAGTTTTCTCATCGCGCAAGTGGCTTCCGTCGGACGCCTGACGCGCAAGCAGCTCGCCGACAAACAGCGCCGGAACAAACGGATTCGCCTCGAGGACATCACATATCTCCGATCTGTAACGGGCGACTCGATCATTTACAGCCCCTACGCCCAACGGGCCGACGATGTGAAAGGCGACAACCAGACCTATGAAGGCGCGAACATCCTCGGGATCTCCAGCACTCTTCCCGATATGCGCGACATTCCTCTGATCGATGGCCGGTTCTTCACCGAAACAGAAGAACGCTTGCGAAGACCGGTCGCGGTGATCGGCGAAGACATACACGCGATGCTCTTTCCCGCAATGTCGCCGATCGGCCGCATCATCCGCGTCTCCGGAATCGCGTTCACTGTCATCGGGCTGCTGGAAAAACAGGGTTCTTCGTTTGGGCGCAGTTTGGATAATCCCGTATACATCCCCATCACGGTCTACAACGAGCTGTACGGTCTCCAGCGCGGCACGGCAGTCTTCGGCAAGGGACGTCCCGGCCTGAATCTCACCATGGACGAATCGCTGGACATCACGCGAGCGGCTTTACGCGGCCACTTTCATACTGCACCGGGAAAGGACGACAACTTCGACGTGCTGACTCCCGACTCCGTCCGTGCGTTCGTAGACCAGATTCTCGGGATTATCGCAGCCATCGTAGTGCCCGTAACAGCCATTTCACTTGTCGTGGGTGGCATCGTCGTAATGAATATCATGCTGGTGAGCGTGACGGAGCGCACCCGTGAGATCGGGATACGCAAGAGCCTCGGCGCACGCTACGCCGACATCATGCTGCAGTTTCTCACCGAGTCCGTGCTGCTGTCCATCGCCGGAGGATTGATCGGCGTCGCGTTTGGGACGTTTGTCGCCTTCGCACTCTCAGCGGCTTTCGGCACAACGCTCAAAGTGACGGCTCCATACGTGCTGTTATCGGTTTTCGTCTCTAGTGCAGTGGGTATTGTTTCGGGGTGGTACCCGGCAAAGAGGGCGGCAGGAATGGATCCCGTCGTAGCGTTGCGAGCAGAATGACGTCGCCGATGCGCGTGAATGTGAAGGAGACGCTCGGAATGGCGATGGATGCAGTGTGGTCGCACAAATTCCGCTCGGGGCTGACCATTCTCGGCATCGTAATCGGAATCACGACGGTGGTGACTGTAGCGTCGTTATTGACGGGTCTGCGAAAAGGAATCGTCGATTTTTTCCAGGAGTTCGGACCGGATAATATTTTCATCGCGCGGACAAGCGGCGATCCCAGCGGCCAGGGCGCGCTGCCGAAAGAACTAAAACGGCGGCCCCTTCTACCGGAGTATGCGGACTATCTGAAAACCGTCTGCCGCACGCTTGACGATGTTGGAGTCAGCGTATTTATTATTCCCACGCCGGGAAACTTCCTTAACGTGAAAGTGCCGGGCTATGAGTCGGACAACATCACATTGGTGGGCGCTTCGCCGAACCTCTTCGTGATGTCGCCGCGTGAAATGCAGGAAGGACGCATCTTCACGAAGGAGGAAGCCGGGCGCGCGCAGCGCTTGGCGGTGCTCGGGTCGAGCATCGCCGATGCCCTATTTCCGGTGGGAGAGAAAGTCGGACGGACGGTGTTTATCGATGGCGCCGAATATACGGTAGTGGGCATCTTCGCACCGGCCAAAGGCGGCTTCTTCGGTGAGAACGGCCTGGACAAGCAAATTACGATTCCATTCGAAACCGCTCGACTCCGCTATCCGCAATCCACGGCATTTTTTATCACCGCAAAGGCGCGGCCCGGCCAGCGCGACGATGCAATCGAAGAAATCCGGGCGGCTTTCCGGAGATTGCGGCACACTCCGAAGAAGGCTGAGGACGATTTCACCATCTCGACGGCGGATTCCATCATTCAAAACTTCGACAAGATCACCGGGATGATCGTGTTGATCTCGATCGCGATTTCCGCGCTCGGGCTTTTGGTCGGCGGCATCGGCGTCATGAACATCATGCTCGTGAGCGTGACGGAGCGGACCCCCGAGATCGGAATTCGCAAAGCAATCGGGGCACGGCGCGGGGATATCGTTTTACAGTTCCTCAGCGAAGCGGTAGCGCTGACAGGCGCGGGCGGTCTGGTCGGAATTACGTTTTCGATTTTGGTGACGTTGCTGGTCGGCACGATTTTTCCATCGTTGCACGCAGAGGTGCCAGGCTGGGCCGTCGTCACAGGATTTACCGTGTCGGTGGCAATCGGGATATTCTTCGGCGTCTGGCCGGCAGTTCAGGCCTCGCGATTGGATCCGGTTGAGGCGCTGCGGTATGAGTGACGGCTATTTAGGAACATCTGCATCTATCAGTTCCCGCTTTCCCGTTTGCAAACGCATCTCCTGATAAATCTGCTTGAGCCGTTCCTTCATCTCTTTGAGCCGTTGGAATTCCGTCAATTCCCGGCTCGCATCGGCGCTGCGTCCCAAGCCACGATAAACCAGCGAAAGCCGGTAATGGGTGACCGCGTTAAACGGCTCCAGCCTGGCCGCACGTTCGAGCAGCGGTTGCGTTTTTTCAGGCTGGTTCATCGATATCAGGACTTTCGCTAATCCAAGATTGGCATCCGCATCATTCGGCTGCAGTTCCAAGGCACGCGAATAGTGCGAGGAAGCATCCTTCAGGTCGGACCGGCGGGATGCAATCTCGCCAAGCCGGCACTCGGATTTTTCATCAAAGGGATTAGCCGCCAAAGCGGCTTTGTATTCTCTCTCGATTTCCCCCTGGTCCGCCGCCGGCGTCGAACTATTGCTCAAAATTTCACCCAACTCAAAGTGAAGTCCCGGAAGCGCCGGATCAACCTTCAATGCTTCGCGGTACTTCGCGATGGCCCCTTCGTTGTTCCCCTGCCTCACCATTTCTTGAGCCATCATCTGATAGGCGCGAGCGGATTTCGGAGCAATCATCGTGACGGTCAGCAGGCTCTCATCGGCCAGGTCCGAATAGATTCGATGAGCCGTGTACAGGATGTCGGCATCGGCCGGCCGTAGCTGGCGGAGGACGCTCACCACACCGGCCGCTCTGTCCAAATCGCCTGCTCCATAATAGATTTCGATCAACTCCATCCCGGCTTGAACGCGGAGTTTCTCTTCCTGTAACCGCGGGAACGATTGTTCCAGATCCGCTTGCGCACCGGGGGTTTGCCCGATCCGCTTTTCGCACATTCCGAGCAGAGCCTGAATCTTCCACAGCCCAGTCTTCAACTTCAGCGCTGCACGAAGCTGCGGAGCCGCCTTCGCATAGCCCCCCTGAAAGAAAAGCATGACACCCAGATTGCCGCGGGCGTCGACATTGTTCGGGTCCACCTCGAGAATCGCGCTGTACTGACGCGCAGCCAAATTGGGCTGCTTCGCTTTTAGAAACTCCTCCGCCTGCCGGAAATGGGAATCGGTCTGCGGTTGCTTCGTGAGGTTGGATTGGCAGAAGGCCGCAGTAAGGAAAATGCCGGCGTAAATGACTACCGCAAACTTCATATGCATGGCTTACAGGGGACGGCCGCCCGACACCCCAGCCGTCCCCCATAAAATCAGAAGGACAATCGGGCGCCAAGTTGGAGCGCGCGGCCATTGATGCTGGTCGTGGTAATCTTGCCCGCGCTCGCACCCCCAATGGATGCGTTCGGATTGCCGAAGCTCGGGTGATTAATGGCGTTCGTGGCCTCAAACCGAAGTTGCAATTGGCCGCGTTCCCACTTCGGAAAACGCATGTTCTTGCCTAGTGAAAAATCGATGTCCGACTGGCGAGGTCCGCGCAGAATATTCCTTCCGGCATTTCCGAACGTAAAAGCAGCCGGTTGGGCAAAAGCAGCGGACTTAAACCACAGGTTGGCTCAGCCAGGATTGCATTGCGCTTCCCGCTCGGCTCGTAGGCATGGGGGATTGCCACGTGGATCCGTTCTTCAGAAGTTTTTTCGCGAGACGTAACTGCCACCCCCAGACTAGCGCGATTGTATCATCGCTGACTGGCGAGCGAGTCGAGTAATTCTCGTACGGGGCGCACGGCTGCCAGGCGGACCTCCGCGATCGGCTGCTTCATCCCATCCACGGTGGCTATTTGTTCTTTAATCCAGTTCTCGGGGACGGGCTTGCCACTTTGGAGATAGTCGAGCGCCTTAAGGCCAATGTCTCCGAGTGCCGCCAGGTTCTTCGAAAGGGGGATCGCCTCTTCGAGCAGGAAATTGTCATGCGCAAGCTTGAGGAAGAGCGCGTGATTCTGGCTCCACCTAGAGAAGAGCACGCGGAGCTCGGTATGGTCGGGGTGGCGCGGAAGTTCGCTTTCAGGATGTGCGGTGTCAACGAGGCGATTCAGCGGAACCAGGCTTGTGTAGCGGTGCGTATCGCGGCGGCGCTGAATTTCGGTAGGTTCCACTGCGTCGGCCAGCACTCGCACCGGACCCGACGGCTGCCCTCCAGCTAGCCTGTCGAGCATCGGGCCATAGTTCGCGCGATGCTTCACGCCTTCCCATTCCAGTTTGCGGCTTATCGGCTCGAGACGCGCGTACATGGATTCGACATCCTTCACTTCGCGCGGCGACCAGAAGCGCTCAGCGATTGCCGCCATCCGCGGCCAGATGCGTGAGTCGACGGTCTCTTCAGAAACGTATTCCACCCACATGCAAGCCTCTCCGCCAAGAATTCGCGCCGTCAGTTTTTCGTCAAGATCCTTCGCTGCCCCGTCAAGCGGATCGATACCGTAATGGTAGCCGGCTGGGCGAATATGGTCGAGGTAATAGCCGAAAGAAAGAAGTCCTCGATATCCTTTGGCGGCCGCTTCCGCGAGCGACTGCTGTCCGCGCCAGGATTGTATTACGGTATCCGGGGCCAGACCCGGGCTTAGCACTTCATCCCACCCGATCATCGTCTTACCCTGCTTCTTCAGGATCTCCTGCACGCGCCGATTGAAGTAAGCCTGGAGTTCACGGCTGCCGTTGATGCCATGCGTCTTTTCGAAATCCTGAATCGCCGGCGATTGCTTCCAGTGCGTGTCCTTCACCTCATCTCCACCAATGTGGAAATAAGGATCCGGGAACAGCACGGCCATTTCAGCCAGCAGCTCTTCAAGAAACTTATACGTCTCCTCGCGAGTGGGGTCGATGGTCGGCTCGAAGATGCCCCACTTCCGTTCGATTTGGTAGGAGCCCTTGGCGCTGGCCAACTCTGGATAACCGGTGAACCAGCTAGTCGCGTGGCCGGGGATGTCGAATTCCGGAACGACTCGAATGCCACGGCCGCGAGCGTAGTCGACAACGTGGCGGACGTCCTGCTGCGTATAGAAATTTCCCTCGGATCCGAGTTCCTGGAGACGCGGAAAGCGCTTGCTCTCGACGCGGAAACCCTGGTCGTCCGACAGATGCCAGTGGAGGACATTCAGCTTCACCGACGCCATTGCGTCCAGGTTTCGCTCGATCATCTGTACCGGCATCCAATGGCGCGAAGCATCGATCATCAGCCCTCGCCAGGGAAACCGTGGATGATCGTCGATTGCGATCGCTGCTACTTGATAACCGGACGGTCCAGGCACAATCAATTGTGCAAATGTCGCCAGGCCTCGCAGCGCGCCGGTAGTTGTCGGCGCCACAAGATGTGCTCCGCTGGAGCTTATATCGAGACGGTACGATTCGTCTTCGCCCAACGTCGCATCAGCCGGTCCGCTGTCGCGAGTCTCGACGGTCAGGGTAGCGGCGGTCGCCTTTTCGGGCGTGAACGGGATGCCAGTTTCCCGCCCAAGGCGCGAGATGAAACGCCGCACTCCGGCTTCAAGGCGTGGGTCGGTGTGTCCTGCAATAGTAACGCGGAAAACGGAGTCGATCGCAAGCTTGCCATCAAGGGGAACCGCTTTCACCGGCAAGGGCATCAAAGCCGGACCAGCGCACGCGGCAATGTGGAATGCGGAGAGGATGAAGAGGGTACGAAACATGACCGTACCCTCTATTCAACCATTATTTCTAGCGGATCTCGACGCGAAAAAGAGTGTTGTCCGGATGCTCGTGGCGCCAGCGCCAGTACTCCTGTTGTTGAGGGGCACGTACGCGATTCCATTGGCGGTACTCAACGTGCCGCTCCTCTACATACTTGCGGTAGGCCTGATTTTCGTGGTCGTTCCACCGGTGATAATCTTTATGCTCTCTATCGTAATAGCGCTTGCCGTGATTGTCTTCGGCCTTCATCACAAGAGGCATGAGTAACATCGTCCCCATCAGCAGTGCGCCTAAGTAGTTTTTCACTTGGTTGTTGCTCCTGACATTAACCAATGCACGCCGAACACCGCTGCAAATTACCGCACATCAAAGAGTTAAGGGGATTTGGGCAGCGAAAACGGAAAATGTTACTGAACGGCCGCGCGATTCGGTACAATCCACCGCTTGGCCAGAAAAGCCGAAATCAACCGAATCGGCGCTGGAGCAATCTTAAATACGAATAGAGGGTACGAAAGATAATCGTACCCTCTATTCGACATTAAACCCTAGTGGATATCGAGGCGGAAAAGTACATTGTCTGGGTGGTCGTGACGCCAGCGCCAGTAATCCCGTTGTTCAGCCTCGCGGCTCCGGTTCCAATCGCGATACCGCATGTGCCGCTCTTCCAGATACTTACGATAGGCACGATCCTCCCGCTCGTTCCATTCGTGATAGTCTTTATGATCTTTGTCGTAATAGCGTCTGTCGTGATGTTCGTCAGCGTTTATCGCGACAGGGGCAAGTAATGCAGTCCCCAATAACAATGCCGTTATGTAATTTTTCATTGTATTCACCCTCCTGACCCTGTAGGTGCACGTGCCGACCCACTGGGAAACTGATTTGTAATCAGCTACTTAGCGAAAGATAGGATTTCAACAACGGCAAATCTTACCGAAGATCCTGTACCCCCTTCCTTTTTGAAAATTAGAGGCGTACAATTCGGGCTGTAAGCATAGGAGTGTATCTATGTTTGATAGCCTCGAAGAACAAATCAAGAAAGATGACGAGCGGGAAGTTTCGCGAACCGAGCGGGTCATACGGTGGACCGCTGTTGGAATCATTACCGTGCTGGTGTTCGGTGGCCTTTACTACGGCGTCCATCTGTTCGGATGATCTAGTTTGGGACTAACCGAATCGGGTGCTCCACAGGACTGATGGAGCGCATCACCTGCTTCACCTTCACCGCGTAATTTGGATTCGCGGCGTTATAGGTGTGGAGTATATCTTCGAGGGGCTTGTGTCTGTACAGTTTGGAGTTCGCCAAGTGGGAGGCCACTAAGTGAATTCCCTCCTGAATGGAAGGAAAACGCGTGCGGCATGAGTCCCAACCCAACACATTATTGTTCCGGTAGTCTTTTCCGCCCCCGGATTCGATGATTGAGATACTCGGCAGTAACCTCCAATCAAGATCATTCCGGTCGGCTGCAATGATGAAGTCTGCAGTGTGGCGCGCTATTGGACAATCCCGCTCCGTGAGAAATTCGTTCAGAACGATGTATCGCGGGTCTGATTTAACTTCACTAACGTCTTTAGATTCAATCGATTGGATCGCCATAGGACCGATCAGGAAACCGGCGCACACAATAATACCTTGGGAAACAATTGTCCTCATCCTTGTTTTCTCCTCTTCTATGGACTTACTCTACGTTGGTACTGAGACAGGCTATTTACTAGTTGACACTGCTATTAGCGGAACAACATGCTTTGTATTATACCAGTCGATGATCAAAGCTTGACCGGGAATGCGAAGCTTGAGAGTTGGACCCCTACGCCTCCTTCCGCTCCCGCGATTTTAGATTTTTGCTGATTGGAAACGGGCTTTCGGCGTTCGGTCTGCAGATGCTATCCCTGGCGGTGAGCTGGGACCTCTACGTCCAGACCCGGTCGCCAATCGTTCTGGGGAATATCGGCCTGGTCCAAGTGGCGCCTTTTCTCTTCTTCGCCCTGGCCGCCGGACATTTGGCCGACCACGTCGATCGCCGGCACATTCTGCTGCTCACCCAGATTCTGTTGATCGGCTCCTCCGCCATCCTGTCGTTTGGCGCGAAGTCAGTACCTCTCATCTACGCCTGCCTCTTCCTCACCGCGACCGCCCGTGCCTTTCAGGGGCCCGCCCGCCAGGCTATGGTGGCGCACGTCGTGCCCCCCGGCGCGCTCAGCAACGCGATCACCTGGAACAGCAGCGCGTTCGAAATCGCCAATGTCAGTGGTCCGGCGCTGGCCGGGCTGTTGCTGGCTTCCACGGGCAGCCGGACGGTCTACCTCGTGCAACTCTGCCTGGCAACCGTGACGCTGATCTGCTTCGAGCGCCTCAGTATCCGTCTCGATAACGGCCGTGAAATACCGCCCGGAGGCAAGTCGCTGCTGGAAGGCGTTCGATTCGTCCGGCACAGCAAACTGATCCTGCCGGCAATGTCGCTGGACATGTTCGCCGTGCTTTTCGGAGGCGCCACCGCACTGTTGCCGATTTTTGCCATCGAGATACTCCACGTTGGTGCGCGAGGCTTCGGCTGGCTCCGAGCCGCGCCATCCATTGGAGCCGTTTCCATGGCGCTTCTGCTCGCCCATACGCACCCAAACCGCAAAACCGGCCGTGTGCTGCTTTGGTCGGTGGCTGGTTTCGGGATGGCGACAGTAGTATTCGGCTTCTCCCGTTCCTACTGGTTGTCCTTTGCCGCCCTAGTGCTGACCGGGGCGTTGGACAACATCAGCGTGGTGCTCCGGCAATCCTTGTTGCAGATGAATACACCTGACCACCTGCGCGGCCGTGTATTGGCGGTGAATAACATTTTTATCAGTTGCTCCAATCAGTTGGGCGCAGTGGAATCGGGCTGGACAGCGGCTTGGTTCGGACCGGTAGGAAGTGTAGTAGGAGGCGGCTTAGCGACAATCGCGATTGTGGTGGCGTTTGCCGCCAAGTCGCCCGCATTACGAAGATGGAGACTGTAGGGGCTAGTCTCTCAAGCAAACGCCCGCAAAACAGAGCCTGGGTCAACGGACCCGCACGGACGTTTCCTTGCGATTAGTGGGCGCCGCGACCGCCCCTTTGCGGGCTCTCAAGTAAACGCCCGCAAAACGGAGCCTGGGTCACGGACCCGCACGGGCATTTACTTGCGAATACCGGAAGGGCCGCGGCCGGCCTCTTTCCGGGCTAGGTCGTCGCTCGCTTGGCAGTAATTTCACGTTCGCCGCGCGGAGTGGTCATTTTAAGCTTCAGTTCATCGCCGGCTACTTTGCCGGCGTAGTTGATCTTGATGGTGTTGCCGTCGCGCTCGAAATTGACAACAAACGAAATATTATCTCCGTCGACTTTCCCTTCCGAGATTTCGCGATCGCCCATCGGGCTGCCAATCGTACCGGTCAGCTTGTCGCCATCGGTTTTGAAAGTGTACGTGGACGTACGGGTCTCGCCATCCGGCGTCTTCATCTCTGCGGTCCACTTACCATTTACATCCGCGGCCAGCGCTGCTGTGGAAAACAGGCTCATGAGGACCGCGAAAATCAAAAACAAGTGAAGCTTCATAGTTTTTCCTCTTTTTGGGGTAAGGTTTGTTGATGCGTGAAAAGAAGGATGGTTTTCAGCGTGAAAAGGTTACAGCAATTGCTGTACGCGCAAGTCCGGTACCACAGCTACCGGCCCTTTCACCAGCGAGCGGAACACCAGATACGCCATGGGATGAAGAAATCCCATAACAATAAAGATCGCGTCATAGGAAAAATGCTGAACCACGAATCCGGTGAGCGACGTAAAGAGCGCGCCGCCCAATCCATTGCCGAACGCGGCGATTCCTGACACCGAGCCCACAACCTGGCGAGGATAGAGGTCGTTGGTCAGCGTTACGAGATTCGTCTTCCAAGCCATGTGGCAAAAAGTAACGAGACTGATCAGAACAAGCGCCACCACCGTGGACGGGGTAAATGCGATAACGATGCTAAGCGGCATCACCATCGCAAACGGAAGCATGCCGGCCGAACGCGCCTTCAATACGGGCCAGTTTTTCTTGACCAGATAGCCCGAAACCAGCCCGCCGAAGACCGAACCAAGATCGGCGGAAAGATAAGGCAGCCAAGCCAGCATGCCCATCTGGACCATGGTAAAGCCACGTTGGTCCACAAGATACTTAGGCAGCCAGAATAGATAGAACCACCAGACTGGGTCGGACAGAAATCGCGCAAAGAAAAGCCCCCAGGTCTGGCGAATCTTGAGCAGATCGATCCACTTCATGCGATCGCCTTCCGGGATCTTCGTATCGTCCCGCCGGATCAAAGCCAATTCACTTGCAGTGATCAGTGGATGATCCTCAGGCACGCGGTACAGGAGCAGCCAGCCGACCACCCAAACCAGGCCCATGCATCCGGTGATAAAAAACGCCGCGCGCCATCCCCAACGGAGATAGAGCCAGACCACCAGTGGCGTCGCGATAATCGCGCCGACGGCCGCTCCCGCATTGACAAGCCCGCTGACGAATGCCCGTTCCTTTGCCGGATACCACTCAGACGTCGCTTTGCTCGCGGCCATGAAGTTGCCAGGCTCGCCCAGACCCAGCAGCAGACGAAAAGCGCCCAGCCCGAAGCCGCTGCTGGCAAATGCATGCAGCATATTGCTCACCGACCACCAGACCATGAACACGCTGAGACTCAGCCGAGTGCCCCACTTATCGACAATCACTCCGGAGACCACGTACATCAGCGTGTATGCGTATAGAAATGCCTGTAGGATGTTGGAATATTCAATAGGCGAGAGATGCAGTTCTTTCGTGAGCACCGGCGCGACAATCGAAAGCGTCTGGCGGTCCACGTAGTTGATGACCGTAGCGGTGAAGAGAAGGGCGGCGATGTACCAACGAAGATGCGAAACCTTCATGAGGTCATCCGCCGTGATCAAACTTCAGCGGAAGCGACTTTAGAAACGTCCGCACTCGAGTTTGACCAGCAGCGAAGGAATTCCAGTTCCTTCAGACTATCAGCGTCCAACGAGGCCGTGGGATGGCGGACGCGAGCGCTTCGAATGATGCCCGCGGCAACCAGATTGTGCTTCATTGCCGAAACGCCCAGGCCGGGTTGCAATTGAAACCGGATGAGCGGCAGCGCCTGCGTGAAGATGCTCCAGGCACCCGTGAGATCGTGCTCTTCGAGCCGCTCCCAGACTTGTACGAACATCCCGATCATGTCGCTGCCCGGCATCACTCCACGTGCACCGCGCCGGATTTCCTCAATCATGAATTGTCCATTCAGCCCGGCAAAAATGGTAAGCCCGCAAGTTTTGATAAGAGCTGTCACCTTCGGCGGGGTTGGCGGCGCTTCCACTTTGACGTACTCGACATGCGCGATTTCCCTACCCATACGCGCGAGAAGCGCAGCCGGCATCGGGACCGCCGTCAGCAGCGGCGCGTCCTGCACCATGATGGGTATGTTCACGGCTTTACTGATTGCCTCAAAGTAGTGCATCAGCCCGTCGCCATCGGTCTTCAGGTAATACGGGGGGAGCACCATGAGCCCATCGGCGCCGGAATCTTCCGCTTCTTTGCTGAGTTGCACGGCAGCATCGGTTCCGGTGTGTCCGCTGCTGACAACCAACGGGATCCGCCCATTCACTTCCCGGCGGACCAATTTCAGGATGCTATTCCGCTCCTCGCCCAGCAGTGCGTATCCCTCGCTCGCATTCCCGAAGAGACCGAGCCCGTGGGCACCTTGCTCCATCAGATGATGGACCAGACGCGCCTGGCTATCGAGATCAAGCGTCCCATCGTCGTGAAACGTGGTGCTCAGAATTGGGAAGACGCCTTCTAACTTTTCCATGACCGCCATGCGATGACCAACCGACAGTATGCCACAACCAGATTATAAAAAATTTCAGATATCACTTGAACCGCCGGTGGCATACTGAATCCTATGAAAGCGGTCCTGCAAAGAGTCTCCAGTGCGAGGGTCGAGACCGACGGCAAAATTGCCGGTTCCATTGCCGGCGGACTTCTGGTCCTGCTGGGAATCGAACGGGAAGACACGGATCAGGATGCGGACTGGCTGGTGAACAAAATCGCCGGTCTCCGGATTTTCGACGACGACGCCGGCAAGATGAACCTCTGCGCGCGTGACATCGGAGCCGAGCTGCTGATTGTCTCCCAGTTCACCCTGTACGGCGATTGCCGAAAGGGGCGTCGTCCCAGCTTCGATCGTGCTGCGCGTCCCGAAGCCGCATCGAAACTTTATGAATACTTTGTGGAGCGAGCCCGTGCTACCGGTTTGCGGGTGGAAACCGGAGTCTTCCAGGCCGCCATGCAGGTTCATTTGGTGAATGACGGACCAGTGACGCTGATCTGCGAATCGAAATGATACATCTGCAGAGGACAATCCAGCAGGCCGCGGCAAAATCGTCCCATATCGCAATTAGATCGATCCTCCAAAATATTTGATCTTGACCTACCTTTGACCATCCGATATCTTCTCAAGCACGGTGGGCATCTTGTACGCCCAGAGGATTCCAGCCGCGTGAGCTGCCGTGGATTTCTTGAGGTCACTAAAGGAGATGGACTATGAAATACAGCCTGCGATCCATTCTTGAAGCAGCCATCATCAGCATCCTGCTGATACCTGCTGGCCTTGCACAAAGCACCTTCGGCTCCATCACCGGAGTTGTACGAGACCCGAGCGGCGCGGTTGTACCCGCAGCCGATGTCCTGGTGACCAACGAAGGCACAGCATTGACTCGGCGCGCGACGAGCAGTTCAGCGGGACTTTTCAGCGTGCCGAATCTCGACATCGGAACCTACAAGGTTCGCGTGAGCGCGAAGGGTTTCACCTCATATGAACGGGAAGGCCTTGTCTTGATGGCTAACCAGATTATCAACGTCGACGCGAGCCTCACGGTCGGTACGAGCACCGAATCAGTGGAAGTGCGCGCGCCAAGCCCGATCATCACGACAGAGGCCAATGACATCTCGACCAGTATGCGTGGGGAATCCGCCCAGGCATTGCCTCTCATCGGACGCCACGCCGCAGATTATGGAATTTACACCTACGCCACGCTCGCCACTGGAATGTCGTCGACTTCGTCAAGTCCCTATCCAGTGTTTCAAGGCGCGCGAGACACAATTGGAGTCCAGGCGACAATGGATGGAATTTCGGTCGCTGCCTATCCGCAGGGCGCCAGCCCGGTATCGGTCGGGATGGAGGCAGTCCAGGAGATTAAGGTCGAAACCTCCGTCGCGCCGGCTGAATTTACTACCGCAGGCAATGTCCAGGTTGTGAGCAAATCGGGCACCAACGACTTTCACGGCGCTGCGTTCTGGGATTACAACGGAAACGCACTCAATGCGCGCAACTTCTTCAGCCCAACGGTGCCGTGGCGCGTCTACAACAACTTCGGAGCCAGCGCCGGCGGTCCGATTATTAAGAACAAGCTTTTTTTCTTCGCCGATTACGAAGGTTCGCGTGAAGCGGCGAAGGGCACTCTTGTTGAGACTGTTCCGCTGCCCGCCTGGCGTACCGGAGACTTCACCAGTCTCGGCTCACAAGTGGTGCGCGATCCGACCACCGGTCAACCATTCCCCGGCAACGTGATTCCGTCCAATAGGATCAGTCCGGTTTCGAACGCGGTCCAGAATTACATCTTCCCGCTGCCAAATACGGGAGCCACAGGTTCGCTAAATAATAACTGGACGAAGAATGTGATCTCTCAAACCGGCTTCACGCACTATAACCGGCTGGATACCCGTGCAGACTATAACGTGAGCGGCAAGGATACTATTTTCGCTCGCCTGAGTTGGATGCGGATGCCTTACTACTCAGCCGGTGTATATCCTCTTGCCCGCATTCAGACGCGCTACGCGCAAAGCGCTGTGTTGTCTTACAACCGCATCATTTCGCCCAGCGCGATGAATGAATTTCGGATGGGAGCGACTTACCATCGCAATTTTTTCGTCGCCAACGTAGTCGGCAGCGACTTGCTGACGCAATTCGGAATTCAAGGCGTTCCAACGTCCGGCGTCAAGACCGCCCCTTACTTCGCCGTCAACGGAGTGACGACTTTCAATCCCAGCTCGGGAGCGGACTACTACAACAGCAACCCGGACACCAGCTTCGAATGGATCGACAACCTCAGTTGGACTCGCGGCCGGCACATGATGAAGTTCGGTTTCGACGCGATCCGGGAGCGCTATAACGGGAACAGCATCAACTACCCGGTCTATGGCGCCTACACGTTCAATGGTGCTTATACAGGAGTCGGTTATGCGGACTTCCTGCTAGGAATTCCACAGACGACATTGCTGGGTCTTCCGAGTCCTGACCGTGCCCTCAGAGGAAATACGTTTGGACTCTATGCGCAGGATCAATATCGAGTGAACAGCTCGCTGACATTGACCTATGGCATTCGCTGGGAGTTACCGCGGCCCTATACGGACGCCAACGGACAACTGTTCAGCTACAACCCGGCAACAGGAGGACTGGTAGTTCCCGATAACGGACTCCACCTGGTCAACGCATTCTTTCCCAAGAACATTCCCATCAGCACCGCCACCCAGGCAGGCTATCCGGCGAACTCTCTAATCAATGCGGACATGAAGAACATCGAGCCGCGCTTCGGGTTCGCCTACAAGATGTTCGGCAGCGACAAAACCGTACTTCGTGGAGGGTACGGCATATACAGCAACCTGCTCTATTCCCCGCTAGCGGCGGGAGCGATGGTTGGTGGACCATACGGTGGAAGCGTCACCTATTTCAATTCCGTCACAAACGGCGTGCCCCTGTTCCGATTCCCGTCGCCATTCCTGCCCACCGGGACTACTGCCGTGCAGAACGTCGCAGGAGTCAATCCGAATCTGAAGACTCCGTACACTCAGCAGTGGAATCTGACGCTGGAACGGCAGGTGGGCGCTCTGGGACTCAGGGCATCCTACGTGGGAAGCCGTAGCATCAACTTGGTCTATCAGCGGAATCTCAACGAGCCCGCCCCCAGCACGACACCTTTCACGACGGCATTGTTCCCCAACCAGCTGTATAGCAACATCAACTATTACGATAACGGCGGCACAGACTTTTACAATGCGCTAGAACTTCTTGTCCAGAAAAAGTTAGGCAGGAACCTGACATTCAACACTGGATTCACGTGGGCGAAGGACTTGACGGATTCGCAGGACACAGGCGGTGGTGGCGCGACCTTCGCCGGCCAACTGATACAGAACCAGTTCTGCCGCACTTGCGAGAGGGCCAACAATCAGTTGACGCCGTCACGCCGGCTCTACGCTTACGCAGTTTACGCTTTGCCTGTGGGTACAGGTCAACGGTTCCTTTCCAACTCGCACGGGCTTGTCCAGGCTTTGTTGGGCGGATGGCAGACAAGCTACACCGCAGTATTGCAGACCGGCCAATATTTCACGCCCAGCTACTCAACTTTTGATCCTTCGAATACCGGTGTGATCGGCGGCGTTCCCGATCGCGTTATCGGAGTTCCTTTGTACCCGTCCTCCCAGACCGTCAACAATTGGTTCAATCCCGCTGCGTTCGCAATTCCGGGTTGCCCCACTTCGACGCCTCTATGCACAAACCCGGCGAACGTCGGCAGGTTTGGTACCTCTGGTTGGAACTATCTTGTTGGCCCACCGCTCCGCAATCTGGATTTCGGCCTCTCGAAGGAATTCAAACTCTACGAGCGCGTGGCGCTTCGATTCACCACAACGATGGTTGACGTTTTCAATCACCCGAGTTTCACTAATCCAGCCGCGAATATCAGCGCGCCGAGCTCAGTAGGTGTCATCGGCGGTACGAAAGGCGCGCTGCTTGGCGAGCCCTCCGCCCGCAACATCGACTTTGTCCTTCGATTGATGTTTTGATTCGTAATATGAGAATTGTGCCGCGCGTGAGCCGGAGGAAGTTTCTAAAATCCGCTGGGGTTGCCGCATCCTCAGTCTCCTTCTCCTGGCACGCGCAGGCGGCCACGCAGAGCTATCGGGAAGCTTACCCGGACATGTTGCTGACGCACGTGGCGTCGAGGCTGAACGCCTCGGCGGCTTCGTGGGAGCAGCAGCGTGAACGCATCTCAACAGCAGCGGACATCGAGATGCGCAATCGATATGTGCGCGAGAAGTTCAAGGAGATGATTCACGGATATCCCGAACGCACTCCGCTGACGCCGCAAATTACAGCCGTTCACGATCGCGATGGTTATCGAATTGAGAACGTCATGTTCCAAAGTTTGCCGAATTTCTGGGTGACCGGGAATCTGTATGTC
>Ga0105237_10002502_pt1 | contig 22771 bp, 15 predicted proteins | sample KBSC24metaG_FD_81520 | JGI IMG/M metagenome (GOLD analysis project Ga0105237, IMG submission 81520) | Corn rhizosphere microbial communities from Kellogg Biological Station, Michigan, USA - KBS C2-4 metaG | ecosystem: Host-associated > Plants > Roots > Rhizosphere > Soil | place: Michigan, USA...
ATCCCGACGTGGGCCGCCCACGTCATCTCAAAAAGGAACTGGACGCTACAGTCGCTTTGTTGAAATCATTAGACTTACGCGTCTAGTTCCTTAGGAGGGTTCGTATCGCACAGGCCTAACCCTTTCAGGGTTTGTTTGATTCTTTGTATTGATCCCCAGGGTTGAAGCAACCCTGGGCTGGAATTAGCCAACGCCTTCGGCGTTAATCCGCGGCTGAATAGCGACCGCCCTGCGGCGTTAATCCGCGGATGGAATTAGCAACGCCTGCGGCGTTAATCCGCGGCTGAATAGCGACCGCCCTGCGGCGTTAATCCGCGGATGGAATTAGCAACGCCTGCGGCGTTAATCCGCGGCTGAATAGCGACCGCCCTGCGGCGTTAATCCGCGGCTGAATAGCGACCGCCCTGCGGCGTTAATCCGCGGCTGAAATTGCCAACGCCTGCGGCGTTAATCCGCGGCTGAATAGCGAACACCTTCGGCGTTATTTCTAATTTAGGTCTTAACTCATGATCTGGATCGAGCTGATCATTCTCCTGGCCTGCATTGTCATCGGTGCACGTTTGGGCGGCTTGGCACTCGGTGCGGTGGCGGGAATCGGCCTCGTGGTCTTCGTGTTTCTCTTCGGACTTCCTCCAGGTGGTCCACCACAGGCTGTTCTCGGAATGATCATCGCCGTGATCACCGCATTGGCGACAATGCAGGCCGCCGGTGGGCTCGACTATCTCGTCTCGGTCGCCGAAAAGATCATGCGCAAGCGCCCGCAGTACATCACCTTCGTAGCTCCGATCGTCACGTACTTGCTGGTCCTCGCGTCAGGCACGGCCCATGTAATCTACGCGTTGTTGCCGGTGATCGCGGAGGTTTCGCGTAACGGGAAGATCAGGCCCGAGCGCCCACTCTCTATCAGCGTTATCGCCGGATTTCAAGGTGTCATCGCCTCGCCCATTTCCGCAGCCACGGTAGCCATGCTCGGATTCTTACTGGCGCAGGGACTTTCGTTGCCACGCCTGTTGGCGATCACCATCCCCTCGACGTTCCTTGGTGTCGTCATGGGAGCGTTATCCGTCGCATGGCGTGGTAAAAACCTGGACGCCGATGTGGAATACCAGAAACGGCTTGCGACCGGCGAGGTAAAGACACCACCACTGCCACAAGCGATCGATGGAAACAATCTCTTTCGCGCGCGCGGTTCGATGTTGCTCTTCATGCTGGGCATCGTAGCGGTTGTGCTGATCGGGATTTTCCCAACCCTCCGGCCGGTCTATGCCGTTGCGGGCAGCGAAATCGCAGAAACCGATCAAGTCGGCATGGGCATGGCGATCATGATCGTCATGATCGCGATTGCCGGATTGATCATGATCGTCTTCAAAGCTTCCCCTGAAGCGGCGTTGAAGGGAACGATCATGCGCAGCGGTATCACCGCGATCATCTGCATACTCGGCATCTCCTGGTTGGGCTCGTCGTTTTTCGAAGGCAATCGAAACTTTATCGTCGGTGGTATCTCAAACATCCTGCAGGTGTATCCATGGACATTTGCGATCGGTATGTTTGTACTCTCGACGATGCTCTTCAGTCAGGCCGCGACCGTCGCCATCCTGATGCCCGTCGGGGTGGCGCTGAACCTGTCACCAACAACCCTGGCAGCACTGTACCCAGCCGCTAATGGCATCTTTTTCCTGCCAACATACGGAACATTGTTAGCCGCCGTATCTTTTGACCAGACCGGAACGACGAAGATTGGAAAGTATTTGCTCAACCACAGTTTCATGCGACCAGGATTGATAACCATCGCATCCACGATCGTGTTCGCGCTGCTGTTGAGCAAAATCTTTGCATGAGGAACTAATCACGCAAATGGAAAACCCCGGCCTGCTTGATCTACTCCCACTCTGGACCATCCTTCCGATCACGATCGGCCTCTCTCTTGTTTCGGTCGAATTGGGCTATCGATTTGCGCGATCTCGACAGCGACAACAGTCTCAGGAACAGGAAAAGGAGGCACCCGTAGGTGGAATGGTTGGCGCAACGCTTGCGCTACTGGCTTTGATGCTGGCGTTCACATTCGGACTCGCAGGATCGCGCTTTGAAGACCGGCGACAGGTGGTCTTGTCTGAAGCCAATGCTATCGGCACCGCGTACCTGAGAGCGGCGATGCTCCCGGAGCCGATGCGGACAGAAACTCGGCAACTCTTTCGCGAATACGTAGACGTTCGACTGGAGAGTGTGCAACCAGGCAAATTGAGCGACGCGATCGCAAAGTCGGAAGAGTTGCAGAACCGTCTCTGGTCACAGGCAGTGGCGGCCACTGAAAAGGACCCATCACCTATTAGTGCAATATACGTTCAATCGCTCAACGAGGTGATTGATCTTCACGCTACGCGGATGATGGCAGCGCTGCGGAGTCGTGTGCCTGCGCCGATATGGATCGTACTGTTTCTGCTTTCGTTCCTTTCCATGGCGATGATGGGATACCACGAAGCGTTAACTAACAGCAGACGCTCGATTGCAGTTCTCGCTCTGATCCTTGGGTTTACTTCAGTATTGTTTTTGATCGTGGATCTCGATCGCCCACGGAAGGGCATGCTTCAGGTAAGTCAACAGGCGATGATCGACCTGCGCAACTCGATGAAATAATTTTGTGCCTTTTTGTGGCTTAGGTAAGGTAACGAGAAACGCGCGAGCCGACGGGCACAGTCAGTAACGGCGCCACACCGTAGCGCAGTATTCTCTCACTGTGACTCCCGCGCAAGCCATCAAGAAAACCATTGCGACCGTCGGTCGCCAGCACGATCAGGTCCGCTTCGAACTCCTTCGCAGACTTGACTATGCCATCGATAACTTCACCGTCTCGCAACTCTTTATCCCACGTCCAGCCAGGTACTTCCGGAAACTTCAACGCCGGCATCGTGTTTGACGTGCCCACATGCATAACTCTGAAACTTCCTTCTGAACAGTTGAACTTGCGAACAAATCTCGCAGCAGCTTTCAATGCCGTATCCGGCTTCGGCGTGCGCGCAACCGGAATCAGTATCTTCTTCAGATTAACTGAGCCGTCTTTCGCCGAGACAAAACCTTCGACATCGCCGGGAATCAGAAGCGTCATCTCTTCAGCCTTGCGCGTCAGTGGCTCCGACACAGATTTGCCGAGCCAGGGAATGCGCCCGTCGCGCTTGCTCGTCGCCAGCACGAGCAAATCGGCCGGATTCTTTTCCAGATATCGAATCACGGCGTCAACCGGCTGACCTTTGGCTGCCAAAACTTTGCGCGGGTCGATTCCGAGCTTGCCTACCGCAGCTTTCGGACTTCCTTTCGGCAGCTCTCCCCAACGCTCGAGCGTGTCGCGCACACCTGGAAAATCTGACCACTCCGAAGTGCCGTCGGTTGAAACGTGTAGCAGCGTGAGTCTGGATTTTGCGGCCAACGCGGCTTTCAGTGCGTGATGGAAAGCGATCAAACTGCCTTCCGAGAAATCCGTGGGGTGCAACACACTCTCGATTATGGAAAACCCGGGTTCTGTCATGATGTTATTCTCACCTGAAGATTAGTTTGATGAATACTCACCTGAAGATTAGTTTGATGAATACTCACCTGAAGATTAGTTTGATGAATACGCCAAAGGCTTTTCAGCTCAGTTTCATAACGCCGAAGGCGTTCGCTAATTTCAGCCCAAGGGTTGGAGCGTAGCGACAAACCCTGGGATCAGAACGTTAAATAGTCATTGAACCCTGAAAGGGTTTGCCAATCGTCTAACCCTTTCAGGGTTGGTTGCAATGTGAAATTTTATGTCCCAGGGTTGTCGCTGCGTTGCAACCCTGGGCTGAAATTAGCGAACGCCTTCGGCGTTATCGAGGCATAGCCTACTGAAACATGCGCCGGAAGGTCTCGCGTTCGTAAACCGCCGGGTTGGGAATTCTTTGAAAGCTCATGTTACCTCTCATCTCGTTAAGAGAGTTCCATTCGTTTGCCACCATCCACGCTTCCACTTCAGTTCGCAGTGCCTTTAGATACGTTGGGCCATTTCGCATGAGAGCTGAAACCATTTGCACTGCATGAGCTCCAGCCATCGTCGCCTTGATCACATCAAGCGCGGTATGAACTCCGCCAGTGATCCCGAGTGATGCTTTAACACGACCCGCCAGTACCGCCGTTCCACGCAGCCGCAGATCCAGGTCAGCCGAACTCGAGAGTTCCAGTTTGCGCAGTACTTCAAGCTCGATCACGTCAAAGTCGACCTTATGAAAACGGGTAAAGAGAACTATCGCGTCCGCTCCAGCCGCGTCGACCTGCGAAGCAAAGTTTGCAAATGCCGTGAAGAGAGGTGAGAGCTTCACAGCGACCGGAATACTCAGTTCTCCTTTCACCTCACGGACTATCTGAAGCAGTTGCCGCTCAATCTCGGCGGAATTGGTGGCAGCGTCACTTGCCGCGTGGTAAAGATGGAGCTCGATGCCATCAGCTCCCGCGTCCTCCATGAGTCGAGCGTAGGACATCCAGCCACCGGGCGTGCTCCCGTTAAGGGACGCTATCACCGGGATGCTGACGGCCTGCTTAACACGGTGCAAGTGTTCGAGATATTCGCTTGGTCCAGGAGCTGATTCCGGCTCCGGAGTGTAACTGGTCGCCTCCGGAAAAGAGTCAGTGTAGGATTCTGTCGAAAAGAAGTCAGACATCTGTTCGCACGTGATCTCCTCTTCATAAAGAGAACGAAGAATAAGCGCGGCCGCGCCGTTATCTTCGAGTCGCTTCACGGAATCGAGATCGTCAGTGAGCGGACTCGAGCCGACTATCAACGGACTCTGCAACGCCTTTCCCATGTAAGTCGTAGCGAGATTCATTTGCTCTCCTCTCCGTCGACATTTCCATTGCCGTCTTGTATCCCGAATGCCGGCACCTTCATCCCAGAGAGTTGCTGGTAAACGAGGTAGCGTCTTTCAGCGGCTGCCTGGGCTTCTTCGAGAAAGCGTTTGAAACGCGCTGGGTCGGCGCGTTCAATCACCCGGAAGCGCGACTCGTTGCGCATGTAATCAGCAACTTTGGCTTTCGGTGGTCCATAGTCGAGGTTGAGTGGCGGCTCTCCTTTGGGGATACGAGTCGGATCGAACCGGTATAGCGGCCAGACTCCGGATTCAACTGCAAGCTTTTGCTGTGCTGCGCCCTGCGCCATGTCGTAGCCATGCGCGATGCAGTGACTGTAGGCAATGATCAAAGATGGACCATGATAAGCTTCGGCTTCGCGAAACGCCTGAACCGTCTGAAGCATCTTCGCGCCAAACGCAACGCGTGCGACGTACACGTGACCGTACATATTCGCCAGAAGTCCAAGGTCTTTCTTTCCGACCGACTTTCCGGAAGCGGCAAATTTAGCCGCTGCGCCCAGAGGCGTCGCCTTGGACTGCTGTCCACCGGTGTTTGAATACACTTCTGTGTCGAGCACGAGTACGTTGACGTCGCGCCGGTTTGCGAGAACGTGGTCGAGTCCACCGTAGCCGATGTCGTAGGCCCAACCGTCGCCTCCGACCAGCCAGACGCTCTTCTTGACGAGGTAATCGGCAAGTGTCTCCAGGTGTCGCGCTTCCGGTGATTGGAGTTCAGCTAATTTATTGCGCAAAGCCTTGACTCTTTCGCGCTGGGCTGCAATTCCGGCCTCGGTTTCCTGATCCGCTTCGAGTAACTCAGTCGCAAGTGTTTCGCCGATACCTGGTGCGAGTTGTTTCACAAGGAGATTTACGGCGGCGATATGTGCATCGAGGGCGAGGCGAAAACCGAACCCGAATTCAGCGTTGTCTTCAAACAAAGAGTTGGACCAAGCCGGCCCCCTGCCGTCGCGGTTCGTTGTGTAAGGCGTGGTAGGAAGGTTTCCGCCGTAGATCGAAGAGCATCCGGTCGCGTTGGCGATCAGTAAGCGGTCTCCAAACAGTTGTGTGAGGAGTTTTAGATAAGGAGTTTCACCGCAACCGGCGCAGGCGCCGGAATATTCAAACAACGGCTCGAGAAACTGGGAGCCTTTATGGTCCAGGCGCACGACATCCGCTCGATCGAGTTCAGGTAAATTAAGAAAGAAGTCGTAGTTGGAACGCTCTGCATCGCGCAGTGGCGCCTGGGGCGCCATGTCGATGGCTTTGTGTTTTGGATTGGTTCTGTCTTTGGCCGGGCAGACGTTAACGCACAGGTTGCAGCCTGTGCAGTCTTCGGGCGCCACCTGAATCGTGAACGCCTTTCCCTTGTATTCAGCGGCTTTGTAGGCTGTTGACTTGAAAGTCTCAGGCGCGTCCGCGAGCGTCGAATCCTCATAAACCTTGGCGCGTATCGCCGCATGCGGGCACACGAGCGCGCACTGGTTGCATTGAATACAGATCTTCGGATCCCAGACAGGGATCTCGAGAGCGAGATTGCGCTTCTCCCATTTCGCCGTTCCCACGGGCCATGTGCCATCTACAGGGAACGCGCTCACAGGCAGCAGGTCACCCTTTCCTGCCATCATTACGGCGCTGACTTTTTGGACGAAGTCCGGCGCAAGTTGCGAGACGAGTGGCGGCCGCGACCTCGTGGCGCTGATCGTCTCCGGCACTGGAACCTCGTGAAGGTGAGCGAGTGCGAGATCCACCACCTCGCAATTCCTCCGCACCACTTCCGGCCCGCGTTTGCCATAAGTTTTTTCGATCGTTTTCTTGATATGCGCGACGGCGTCTTCACGCGGCAGGATGCCGGAAATACCGAAGAAGCAGGTCTGCATGATGGTGTTAATACGTCCACCCATTCCGACTTGCCTGGCAAGCGCATAAGCGTCGATGACGAAGAAGCGAACTCGCTTGTCGATCATCTGCTCCTGCATCTCGCGCGGTAGACGATCCCAAACGGCTTGCTCTTCGCCCGGCGCGTTCAAAAGGAAGACGGCGCCCGGCGCGGCGTATTCCAGCACGTCGATCTTTTCGACGAATTCAAACTGATGGCATGCTACAAAGTTCGCGCGATCGATAAGGTAAGCAGAGCGGATCGGTCTCGGACTCGTGCGCAGATGTGAAACAGTGATTGCCCCCGACTTCTTTGAGTCATAAACAAAGTAGCCCTGCACAAATCGATCAGTTTCGTGACCGATGATCTTGATTGAGTTCTTGTTCGCGCCGACTGTGCCGTCAGCCCCGAGCCCGTAAAACAAAGACGTGGAAACGTCTTCTCTTTCAGAGCGAAACGAAGAATCCCACTCCAGCGACGTGTGCCTGACGTCGTCTATGATTCCGATAGTAAAGTGCCTGCGTGGGGTTGGATCGTTCAGCTCGTCAAAGACCGCTTTTACCATCGCAGGCGTAAATTCTTTCGACGACAATCCGTAGCGACCAGCGATCACATTTGGCGCGAGTTTTGTTTCTTCTTCTGCGCGTGCTTCGACAAGCGCCGTAATCACATCGAGATAGAGAGGATCGCCTGGCGCGCCTGGTTCCTTCGTCCGATCGAGTACGGCAATGCTCCGTGTGCTCTTCGGCAGCGCATTGATAAAAGCCTTGCGCAGGAACGGACGATAGAGACGCACTTTGACCACGCCGACTTTTTCGTCACGTCCGGCGAGGAATTCCACCGTCTCATGCGCTGTTTCCGCGCCCGATCCCATGATGACGATGACTCGTTCGGCGTCTGGATGGCCGATGTATTCGAACAAGCCGTACTGCCGGCCGGTTAGTTCAAAAAGTTTCGCCATCAAGCGATCGACGATTCGGGGCGTCGCGTCGTAATAGGTGTTCGCAGCTTCACGCGCCTGGAAGAAGACATCGGGGTTCTGAGCTGTACCACGCAGCACGGGCCGGTCAGGAGTGAGCGCACGCTGTCGATGAGCATAAATGGCTTCTTCGGAGATCAGAGTGCGCAGATCGTCATCGCTGAGCTCTTCGATTTTTGAGACTTCGTGCGAAGTGCGAAATCCGTCGAAGAAATGAAGGAAGGGAATTCGTGACTCGAGTGTTGCGGCGTGTGCGACGGCCGCCATGTCGTGCGCTTCCTGTACTGAGTTTGAGCAGAGCAGTGCAAATCCGGTTTGGCGACACGCCATCACGTCCGAATGATCGCCGAATATCGAAAGCGCGTGTACGGCGAGCGTCCTCGCGGTCACATGCATTGTGAACGGCGACAACTCACCCGCGATCTTGTACATGTTCGGGATCATCAACAGCAGACCCTGAGAGGCGGTGAAGGTCGTTGCCTGTGCGCCCGCTTGTAACGCGCCGTGGATCGCGCCTGCGGCGCCGCCTTCGGATTGCATTTCCGCAATTTCCGGAGCGACGCCCCAAAGATTCGTTTTTCCGTGGCTAGCCCATTCATCGCAAGACTCAGCCATCGGCGAGCTTGGCGTGATGGGAAAGATGGCAATCGCTTCACTCAGCCGAAATGCCACAGACGCAGCGGCCTCATTCCCATCGACTGTGATGAGGTTCCTGGACATGATTTACCTCCGATTTGCCGTACACACAACAGGTAGGAAGCCAGCTTAACTCCCACCGATTCAGACCAATACTGTCAGAATTGCCAGTGTAAAGACCGTGAAGCGGCAGCTACGATTTGGCCTTCTCGGTGAGGGTGCGGCGGCTTGTGGCGCTTTGATTCATATGGGCTCACGGGCCAAAGCGACGCCAAGCCGTCGCACTCTGATAAGTCGGCATGTTTGAGAGACTGCGATGAAGACAGCATTCAGACTGGTGCTGATGGTGGTTTCACTCTTGCTCGTCTTGTGGGCTGTTTCCGGTTATTACTCCATCCGAACCACAGCCAACGACGATCAATACGTCGGCAGCGAGGCGTGCAAAGACTGCCATGAGGAGCAATTCAAGAATTTTGTTCCAACCTCACATGCGAAGCTTGGTAACTTGAGCAGTTGGAAAAACAAGGTAACCGGATGTGAAGCATGTCATGGACCAGGCAAGGCGCACATAGAGGGAGGCGATCCCGCGAAGATCATCTCCTTCAAAAACAAGCCCGCAAAGCAGATCTCAGAAACTTGCCTGACTTGTCATGCGGGAAGAGAGGAACACAACAACTTCCGCCGAGGCGAACACTGGCGCAACGACGTTGGTTGCACCGATTGTCATTCTTCACATGGCACGATCACAGGCAAGAATCTCGCGAGCTCTAACACTTTTATCACCCCGGCAAACGCCGAGAAGCCCGACTTCTCGACGATCAAGTTATTAAAAATCAGCGAACCCAAGCTTTGCCTGAGTTGTCACACAGAAGTCAAACATCAGTTCACCATGCCCTTTCATCACAAGGTTCTCGAAGGAGCCATGCGATGCAGTGACTGCCACAATCCTCACGGCGGTTTCGAATTAAAACAGACAAGGTTGGCAGTTGGCGCTGATGCTGCATGTATCAAGTGTCACGCCGATAAGCAAGGTCCATTTACGTTCGAACACGCTCCGGTGAAAACCGACGGCTGCGCGGTCTGTCACACACCGCATGGATCCGCTAATCCGAGAATGTTGAAGTTCAGTGCGGTGAACCATCTGTGCCTGACGTGCCACAGCGTGGACCATGGTGTGGGCGCGGACGAGCCGGCTGGTCCAACGCACAACCAGAATGCGCAATACGCCAGTTGCACTAACTGTCACATCAAGATTCATGGCTCGCGTACGAGTCCGGTGTTTTTCAGATGATGAATCGTAATCTGTGTAATCTGTGGTTCATTTTTGTGATCTGTGTGATCGTGGTCCACGCGCAGCAGCCGGCCCCAAGTCCAACTCCGACCAATGGAAACGGCGACGCGCTGGGCGATTATGCCGTTATTTCCAGCATTGAATTTGGTTATCGCGGTCTCAGCGTCGATGGAGATCACAACAAGTATCGCAGCGATCTGAACTACAGCGCCGGTCCGCGTTTATTCGACACGAGTTTTCTTTTGAAAGCTCAAAACGGCCACGACGGAGGGTTCTTCGACAGTTTCCTGGTTACCTCAACCGGCTGGGGTGCAGATCCTTTCGGACGACTGCGGGTCAGTGTCGAGAATCCGAAATGGTATCGATTCGACGGTTCTTACCGCCGGTTCAAATACTTCCGGTTCCTGAACACGTTAGCGAACCCAAACTGGGTTTTCAGTCCACCGGAGTTCAGCGTGCCGCCCAAGCTGACTACAGGTGAGCATGGATTCGATACCAGGCAGCAGTTGGGCGACTTTGATCTCACGATCCTACCTAAGAACGAACTGATCAGATTCAACGTGGGCTACTCGCCCGAACGTTACAACGGACCTGCATTTACGAACTATCACATCGGCGGAAATGAGTTCATGTTGCTCTCGGAGTTGCGGTCGCGGGCGGACGACTATCGCTTTGGAGCAGATGGCAGGCTTGGACCAGTCGATTATTCGTTCCTGCAAGGGTTCCGCCGTTTCCGAGACGACAGCTTTATCGATCTGGGCCGCACTCCGGGCATCAATGTCAATCCAACAACAGCAGCGCTGAACAATATCCATCGCGATGAGCCCACGCGCGGTAAGGTCAATTACACGCGTTTGAGTTTGCACAGCCTGGTGGCTAAACGACTCGATCTGACGGCGAGGGTGGTTTACAGCAAAGCAACATCTAACTCGCTTTTCAGCGAAGGTTATACCGGCGTCAACTGGAATACGAGAGTCTCAGGCTTTCCCCCAAGCCCGCCGAACTCGACACCCAACACCCTGAATATCGGCACATACAACATCACTCAGGACGTTGAACGACCAAACACCATCGGCGACTTCGGCGTAACCTGGCTCGCAACCGACAAGCTAAGAATCTCCAACACCTTCCGCGTGGAAGATTTTGAGATCAACGGATTAGGCTCATTTAGCGACTTCTTCTCCCTGACTCGACCGATAACAGGTGGCACCAGAACCGATACTGTCGGATTCAACAATCTGCCCGCCAGTGTGATTACGAGTTATCGCAAATACCAAAACACGATCGAAGGCGATTACGCTTTTAACTCCCGGCACTCAATACACCTTGGTTACCGTTATGGAAACCGTCACAGCGAGGAGTTTTTCAGTGGTTTCAATTTCGGATCGAACGGTGCGTTGCCGGCGCCGTCTCCAGCGGCGACTACCCAGTCAGAACAGGAGAATAATACTCACGCGATTTTGGGAGGATTCAAGTCGCGCCCGGCCAATAATTGGACCATCTATTTCGATGCCGAGCATGGTACCGCCGACAACGTCTTCTCACGACTCGGCAATTACGATTACACATACATCCGCGCGAAGAGCAGGTACGCATTAAACAATAAGCTGGCCCTCAATGTTGCTGTAATTACCAGAGACAATGCGAACCCTTCAGAGATCGCCGGAGTGTCGCTGGAGGATTTTGGCGTCAGTATCAAGTCGAGAGTGTTCACTTCGGCGGTTGATTGGACGGTCAGTCCCAGGTTATCGCTCAACACGGGCTACAACTACAACTGGGTCAACAGCAACGCCGTCATTAGTTACTTCTTCAACGGTGTCAACCATCCGGAAGGTCGCAGCCTCTATTTCATGAGGAACAACTTCTTTTATATCGACACCGTAAGCCAACTTACTCCCCGCGCAACGCTGTTCATCGGTTATCGAATAAATAAGGACAACGGTCAGGGCACGCGCGTGTCTGATCCTACCGGCAACCCCGGATTTCTTGTCACTTCATACCCGATGAGTTTTCAGTCTCCGGAAGGCCGGTTGGCAATAAGGCTGCACCGTCGATTGGATTGGAACGTTGGTTATCAATACTACAACTACAACGAGAGCGTGCTCGTTGGTCCAAGACCGCAAAATTACCACGCGCACCAGCCGTATACGTCGTTGCGTTTTTACTTCGGGCGTCAGGAATGAGGGGCCACAAAAAAGCACAAAAGGTGCATGTGATTCTGCAAAGCCATTTGTGCTTTCTGTGTCTTTTTGCGGCGTTTCAGGCAGTAGCACAAAAACGAATCGACTATTCGCGTTTTTCACATGTTACTGAGAAACACAAACTCGAATGTCAGACGTGTCATAAGTTTCCTTCGCCGAACTGGAAAGTCGTTCGCAAAGAGAGTAACGCGTTTCCTGATATTTCTGAGTTTCCCGATCACCAGTCGTGCATCGGCTGTCATCGTACGCAATTCTTCGCTCGCGAACGGCCGGCGCCGAAGATTTGTTCCAATTGCCACGTCAACGCGAGTCCGCGAGATACGTCACGCTGGCCATTCCCCAGTCTTGGCGAACCGTTCCTGACGTCAGCAAGAGGGAAAGGCTTTGTTTCAGATTTCAAAGTCTTGTTCCCAAAGGACAAGCATGAGGTGGAGGAGGGTTCGCCGGTAGAAATGAAACACAGCAATTGTTTCACCTGTCACAACCAGGAAAGCGAACTTGCGCCGTTGCCGCAGAGCTGTGGCAGTTGTCACAAGCCGGCAGCGCTTTTAACCAGTTGAAATGAGGAAGTACGGAATATTGGGAGCTGCTTTGATTGCCGTCACCTGGATCGCCACCGCTTCGAGTTCGAGCGGTCCGGTCGAGCCTGACTTTTCAAAGTTCCAACACGGCAATCCGAATCACTCGCGACTGCCTTGCTTGTTGTGTCACCGTCGCGAAAAGAATTCTGCCCAACCAACTCTACCAGGAAAAGATAATCACGCGCCTTGCACCGGCTGTCATGCGCCTCAGTTTGCTAGTGGCGCCGGACCGATTTGCACGATCTGTCATGAAGATCCTCAGAAGGGAACTGTAAAAGCGTTTCCGGCACTGCGCAGTTTTGGTAACGGGTTCGATCATGCGAAGCATGTCGCGATCGGCGCGAAGTGCAGCAGTTGTCATCGCCCCGCGAATCGTCGTGTGGCCTACACGGTTCCGAGCGGGACTAATGCGCACAACGCCTGTTTTAACTGCCATGCGCCGCAAGCAAAGGTAGACGGAAGAGATATTTCCTCATGCGGAGTTTGCCACAAGCCGGAACCATTGGTGAGGAACTCACAGCGCGCGGTCGCTTATCGAAGAGGTTTTAGTCATGCCAATCATGACAGCTCAGAGTCTTTGGGATGCCGTGATTGCCATAAGGTCCAATCTCAACGAAACGACGTGACTGCACCCATCGCTCTGAACCATCACGCACCGGCTCGTGGCTTAAGTTGCATGACTTGCCACAATGGCAAGAGGGCGTTTGGTGGTGACGACTTTTCGGTGTGTACACGTTGTCACAAAGGTTCGATGTGGCGGTTTTGAAGATAAGAATAAGGAGTGATTCGTGATGATGAAAATAAGAACGATAACAGGCGCGGCGTTGACTGCGCTCGCGCTTGGAATGCTCGTTGTAGTGTCTGCTCGAACTGACGTCCAACCGTCAGACACGGCCGCCTACTACAAAGGTAAATGCGTAATGTGCCACGGGAAAAAAGCGGAGAAGAAGTTCGATACGTCTCTCACCGACGACCAGCTCGTCGAAGTCATCTTGAAAGGTAAGAAGGTTGAGAAACCACCGCACATGCCTGCCTACTCAGAAAAAGGTGTGACGGCCGAGCAAGCCAAGGCCCTGGTCGATCACATGAAACATTTAAAAGCGACGCCGTAGGTCAGGTCAGATGAGTGAGGAACTGAGGCCAGTGCGAAAGGTTTCCGGCCTGGTGCGAAACTATGTGAGTTTCGTCGGGTCGGTAATCATGTTTACCAGTCTGGCTTGCATCCTGCTGCTGGTCCTGATCGATTTCACTCAACGAAGTGAGAATCCTTACTTCGGCATCGTCACATACATACTGCTTCCCGCGGTGCTGATCTTCGGCATGGTAATCATCATCGTGGGAGCGATTCTTGAGCGCCGCCGCCGTCGTCACTCGCCCGGATCTGAGATCAGTGCTTACCCGAAGATCGATTTGAACGACACGCGCCAGCGGCGCATCGCAACGGTTCTTCTTGTGGCTACTTTCTTATTTGTGTCCATCAGCGCGTTTGGCAGCTACAAGGCATATCATTACACCGAGTCTGTAGCGTTCTGCGGCCAAACCTGTCATAGCGTCATGAACCCGGAATTCGTCACCTTTCAGGTGACGCCGCATGCGCAGATCAGATGCGTCGATTGTCATGTCGGTTCCGGCGCACAGTGGTATGCACGATCGAAGCTGGCCGGCACACGTCAACTCTTTGCACTGATCCGTGGTAGTTACTCGCGGCCGATTCCGACTCCGGTTCACAATCTGCGTCCGGCCGATGAGACGTGTGGGCACTGTCATTGGGCCGAGAAGTTTCACGGCTCAAAGCTCAAGACCTTCAATCACTACGCCTACGACGAGCAGAACTCTCTTCGTCAATTGCGCATGCTCATCAACGTGGGTGGTGGAAGTCCCAAGACGGGGATCGTCGCAGGTATTCACTGGCACATGAATGTCGCCAACGAGGTCACGTTCATTTCCGATGACCCGCAGCGCCAGGTTATTCCGTGGATTCGCGTCAAGGATCGCAACGGAAACATCACTGAGTACGTCGACCGAACTCGTCCGCCAACAAAAGCTCAAATTGATAATGCAACCAAGCGGCGGATGGATTGCGTTGACTGTCACAATCGACCTGCGCACAACTACTTGCCGCCTGATGTGACCGTGGACCAGGCCTTTGCATCGGGTAAGCTCGATCCGTCGCTACCGTACCTGAAGCGAGTCGCAGTCGAAGCACTCAGCAAACCATATAACACAACGGCGGAAGCCGTGAGCGCGATTTCGTCGCACCTGGATCAGTTTTACCGGACGAACTATGCAGAGGTGTACGCGAGTAAGAATGCGGCGATCAACTCTTCGATTGCCGAGTTACAGCGAATCTTCCAAACATACACTTTCCCTGAGATGAAGACGGATTGGCAGACACACCCAAACAATATCGGTCACTTTTACTTCACCGGTTGTTTCCGCTGTCACGATGGCGAGCACGTAAGTAACACCGGAAAGGTGATACGCAACGACTGTAATATCTGTCACACCGTTTTGGCTGATTCAGCTAATCCTTCGGGCTCCGTCAAGACGCAATCATTTCAACACCCTGTCGATCTTGGAGTGCTCGCCGATCGGAAGTGTGAGACGTGCCACAAGGCTAATGAACCATTCAAACACCCGATAAATCTGGGGGATATTTCTCAATTTCAATGCGTCGAATGCCATCCCCGGAATGAGCCACAAAGAGGCACAAAGTGACAATTGCCGCGTGGACCACATTGGGACTTCTGGTTGTAATGCTTGCTCTCCTGGTGTGGAACAAGCTTCCCATCTGGTTAGTTTTTATCGGCACGTTAACGGTGGCGATGACGTTGCAACTCGCCTCTCCCGCCGCATTGCTCAAAGGCTACAGCAACACCGGAGTAATCACAGTTGCAGCACTCTATCCAGTGGCCGCCGGCATGTATTCAACCGGCGCCATTTCACTTCTGTCTGAGCGGATGATCGGGTTGCCGAGATCGCTCAGGATGGCCCAACTAAGGATTTTCGGTCCTGTCTCAATCGTTAGCGCGCTTCTCTACAACACTCCTTTAGTGGCGATGATGATCCCAGCTATTCGAGACGTTACTCGCCGAACCGGTCTGAGTGGTTCAAAACTGTTCATGGGTCTCAGTTACATCGCGCTCCTTGGCGGCACGATCACGCTGATTGGAACCTCTGTGAATCTGATCGTCGCCGGATTGGTGTCAGATGCAGTGGCCAAGAATCAACTCGCTGTTGTCAAACCGATTGGGTTGTTCGATCCGGCATGGATTGGGGTGCCGGCGACGATTGCGGGTCTCGTATACATGATTTTGATCGGCTCGCGTTTGCTGAAGGATCGAACTGGAAACCAGGCAGGTGTTGAAAAACGAACGTATCGAAGTGAGTTCCGGATCGAAGACTCCAAACTCAACGGAAAGACACTCGAGCAGGTGGGTTTGGCCAACCCGACGGGCTTCACTCTTGAATCCGTTGCCCGCAACGGCACGACGCTGAAACCGGTTCCAGCGGCGGTGCTCAATACGGGAGACCTGCTGACTTTCTCTGCGCCGGCCGACGTCCTGCCTGGTTTATGGACCACAATCGGACTTGTCCCTGCTTATGCGGCCAAGATGGTAACTCAGCGACACGAGCATCAACTTGTCGAAGTAGTGTTGTCATCGCGCTCTCCTGCTGTCGGACACAGAGTCGGCGATCTGCCGCTTCCCGATAGTCCTTATCAATTGATGCTCGTCGGCGTTTCGCGCAATGGTCAAGCTCCACGTGAGCCGCTCGCAGATTTACGTCTCGAGGTCGGCGATGCAGGCGTCGTCGAAGTTGACGATGCATTCTTTTATGAGAACCGGCGTGAGTTGGATTTCATTCTGACAAAAAGACTCGAGGGATTCCGCGTGCAGCGAATCGATCGTGCCACCGTCGCCATTGTGATCACAGTTGGGATGGTCATCCTGGCGGCGACCGGGATCACAAGCATGCTCAACGCGGCACTCTTGGCAGCGATGGCTATGTTGTTGAGTGGATGTTTGACGATCGACCGTTTATGGCAGAGCGTCGACTGGCAGACGGTCGTCGTCCTTGGCGCCGCAGTCGGATTGGAGTCGGCGATCACGGAAACTGGCTTGGCGCGAGAGACTGCAAATCTATTTGCGATGATCGGCGGTCGAAGCCCGATGGTGGCGTTGGCGGCTGTCTACGTCGGAACAGTTTTCCTGACGAACCTGATCACGAATGTGGCGGCGGCGGTGCTGATGTTCTCCGTTGCCGTGTCGTTATCGACAGGTCTCGGCGTCAGTTTTCTTCCATTTGCGATGGTCCTGATGAGCGGAGCATCGCACGCATTCCTGAATCCGGCTGGATTTCAAACAAACCTGATGGTCCAAAAACCCGGCGGCTATGTTTTTTCTGATTACTCAAAGGTTGGAATTCCACTGACGTTAATCGTCGGACTCGTGGTGCTGTTGCTGGCGCCCATTGTCTACGGTTTTTAGTTGAAGGAGACGGATATGTCTACAGTAGGCGAGGCAATTTCACACGTAACCGAAGTCGGATCACCCAAGACACCTCTCAATACCTTCCTGCGAAGTCCGATGAACTGGCTACTGCTGTTCATCCCAATTACTGTCGGTCTCGAACATTTGGCCCACGTTTCCGCCCCCGTGCTGTTTTTTATGGCGGCGTTGGCGATTGTTCCGATTGCCGCGCAGATCGTGAGTGCCACAGAGCAACTCTCGACTCGCACCGGTGATGCTGTCGGAGGTTTGCTGAATGCCACTTTCGGCAACGCTCCGGAATTGATCATTGCATTCGTGGCTTTGAAAGCGGGTCTTCTCGAGATGGTGCGAGCGTCACTCGTCGGCGCAATACTCGCCAACCTGATGCTCGCCCTCGGCGTTTCATTCCTGCTCGGCGGTCTTCGCTTTCATCAGCAGCGTTTTAATGCAACGGCCGCGCGGGCGTACAGCACGATGATGTTTCTGGCTGCTGTCAGCATGACAGTACCGAGTGCGTTTAGTCGCGTCTTCGGACCAAACGAGGTGATACGTCAGGAACGATTGCTCAATGTCGGAATCGCAGTGCTGTTATTGATCGCGTACGGGCTTTACATCCTGTTTTCACTGCGAACACATACGGCTGCTTTTGCAAGCGTCGATTCTGGACACGAAGCCCATCACGAAGAACAGTGGTCGGTGGCGCGTGCTGTGATCACTTTGCTTGCAGCGTCAGTGCTGGCGGCGTGGATGAGTGAGATTCTTGTCGGCGCCGCCGAGGAAACGGGTAAGGCGCTCGGCATGTCACAGTTGTTCATCGGCATTGTGTTCGTAGCCATTGTCGGAGGCGCAGCGGAAAGTGGTTCGGCAATCGCGATGGCCCGAAAGAACAAAATGGATTTATCAGTCGGGATTGCTGCGGGAAGCTGTATACAGATCGCTCTGTTTGTTGCACCGCTGCTCGTGCTCGCGAGTTACTTCGTTGCCCCTCAACCATTGGAATTGGCGTTTGGTCGCGCGGAACTCGGTTCGTTATTCATCGCCGTCATGATCGGAGCGATGGTGAGCGGCGATGGGGAATCGAACTGGTACAAGGGCGTCCAATTGATCACGGTCTACGCGATCATTGCAATGATGTTCTATTTAATGCCGCAACTGACCGGTTGAAGCCACAAAAAAGCACCAAAGGAAAACATACTTCTGTGGTCCATACTCAACCTGTCAATACTGACAGTTATTCATTAGTGGGGCCGCCAATACACTGAAAATCACCCCCGAAAGTTACCCGGAGGAAAGGAAGTTTTATGAAGCGATTGGTGACGTTGGCGGTTCTGATTCTGGTTTCAACGGCAACTGCTTTAGCGCAGGACGACTACAAGAAGTTCGAGTTTTTTGGAGGCTATTCGGCCCTCTTTGTTGACAATCTCGCAGGCGATACGGGAAGTCCCGCAGTCGACGACGTGCTGGGCGAAAAGCAAACCCTGCGCGGATTCAATTTGGCGGCGGGTTACAACTTTCATAAATACGTCGGAGCTAAGTTTGACTACTCGCTCCATCTGCGTGAAGACAATTTCTCGCGTCCGCTTGGAAGTGGCACAGTCGATACGACACTGCAAAACTTCCTCGGTGGCATTCAAATAAAAAACAACGCTGAAGATGGACCAACATTCAAGCCGTTTGGACATGCTCTCTTCGGTGTCGCGGTCCAGAAAGTCGACGTCGATAGTCCAAATCTGCCGGCGGTCTTCGGCATCAGCGACTTTCACACGAATGAGACGAGCTTCTCGATGGCTTTTGGCGGCGGGCTCGACATCAAGCTGAATGACAGGTTCGATGTGCGAGTTGTTCAAATAGACTGGAACATCATCAATCGCGGAGATCAGCAGACTGGGATCGTGCTGGCGCCAACTCCGGTTCAAACAGTCGGGACACCCTTTGTCATACAGGGCACGCGTCAGGATAACTTACGTTTGAGTATCGGTATCGTGATCCATTAACGATCTTTCAATGCAGGGCCTCACCCCCTGTGCCGCTTTTTAATCATGAGGTCATAATGATCGCAAGCAGATCGGCGATGAATGAACTCAGTGCTTTTGGCGTTGCACGAGCAACGGTTGGAGGTGCTCCGCTTAACGAGGCTGAGGCACGCAAGACTCACGCGTTCTGGCGTGCCTGCAACTATCTCGCTTTAGGAATGATCTACCTGCACGGTAATCCACTCCTTCGAGAACCTTTAAAGCCGGAACACCTTAAGAATCGAATGCTGGGACATTGGGGGGCCAGCCCGGCCCTGTCCTTCATCTATACCCATCTCAACCGGGTGATTAAGTCGTTTGACCTGGACATGATTTATATGGCCGGGCCGGGCCACGGAGCGCCGGGGGTTCTGGCGCCTGTTTATCTCGAGGGTTCGTATTCGGAAGTTTATCCGGAAAAGAGTTTGGACGAAGAAGGCCTGCTTCGCTTCTTCAAAGAATTCTCGTTCCCCGGTGGAATCGGCAGCCATTGCACACCCGAGACTCCGGGATCGATTCATGAGGGCGGGGAACTGGGCTACGTCCTGTCACACGCATGCGGCGCGGCTTTCGACAATCCGGAGCTAATCATTGCCGCAGTAGTGGGCGATGGTGAGGCGGAAACTGGTCCATTAGCCACCTCGTGGCATATCAATAAGTTTCTGAATCCAATTCGAGACGGTGCGGTCCTGCCGATTCTTAATCTGAACGGTTACAAGATCAACAATCCCACGCTGCTTGCGCGTATCTCTCATCAGGAGTTGGAAGATCTATTTAAGGGTTACGGTTACACGCCGCTCTTTGTCGAAGGTTCTGATGCGACGACGATGCACCAGGGAATGGCCGCCACGCTGGATCATTGCATCAATAGTATTCGTACCGCGCAACAGGAGGCGCGAAATTCGGGTATAGCCACGCGTCCGCGGTGGCCCATGATCGTGCTGCGTTCACCAAAGGGTTGGACCGCGCCTTCCGAAGTCGACGGCCACAAGGTAGAAGGTTTGTGGCGCTCACACCAGGTTCCACTCTCCGCTGTTAAGAGGAACCCGGCACATTTGCAACTGCTCGAGCAGTGGATGCGTAGTTACAAGCCCGAAGAATTGTTTGATGCCAACGGCTGCCTTGTTCAGGAACTTCGCGAGCTGGCGCCAACCGGCAATCGTCGAATGGGTTCGAACCCGCATGCCAACGGTGGGCAATTAAAAAAGAATCTTCGTCTACCGGACTTCAAGACTTACGGCGCTAAGTTTGATCGCCCGGGCCAGAGTGAAGCAGAAAACACCAAGCCTCTAGGCAAGTTTCTGCGCGACGTGATGAAGCTCAACATGGACTCGTTCCGAGTCTTTGGTCCGGATGAAAACACATCGAACAAGCTCGACGCGATTTACGAAGCCAGTAAGAAGTTTTGGATAGCAGAGTACTTTCCTGAGGATAGCGATGGCGGGGAATTGTCACCGGATGGCCGTGTCATTGAAATGCTCAGCGAACACACGCTCGAAGGCATGCTGGAGGGTTACCTGTTGACCGGACGCCACGGGTTCTTTTCGACTTACGAAGCATTCGCGCATGTGATCGATTCGATGTTCAATCAACATGCGAAGTGGTTGTCGATCTGCAATGAGCTCCCCTGGCGCCGCAACATCGCTTCACTGAATCTTCTGATTACGTCAACGGTGTGGCGTCAGGACCACAACGGTTTTACTCATCAGGATCCGGGGTTTTTGGATGTCGTCGTAAACAAACGCGCCGAAGTCACGCGCATCTACCTGCCTCCTGACGTCAACAGCTTACTCTCGGTCGCAGATCACTGCCTGCGTAGCGAAAACTACATCAACGTGATCGTTAGCGATAAGCAGATGCATTTGCAGTATCTCGATATGAATACTGCGATCACGCATTGCACCAAAGGCATCAGCATCTGGGCTCAGGCCAGCAACGATCAGGGACATGAGCCTGACGTCGTGATCGCCTGTGCCGGCGATATCCCAACGCAGGAAGCATTGGCCGCTACTGCGTTGCTGCGCACGGAGTTTCCGGAACTGAAGATTCGCTTTATCAATGTGATCGATCTGTTCAAGATGCAACCCTGTCGTGACCATCCACACGGCTTGTCTGATCGTGATTTCGACAGTCTGTTTACTGTAGACAAGCCCGTCGTTTTCAACTTTCACGGTTATCCCTGGCTGATTCACAGGCTCGCTTATAACAGGACCAATCACAAGAACCTTCACGTGCGTGGCTACAAGGAGCGCGGCAACATCAACACACCGATGGAGTTGGCGATCGACAATGAAATTGATCGTTACACGCTGGCCATCGACGTCATCGATCGCGTGCCGAAACTTCAGTCAATCGGTGCGCATGCGAAGGAAAAGTTCAGGAACATGCAGATCTCCTGTCGCCAGTACGCCCATGCGTATGGAGTCGACAGGCCGGACGTAGTTGAGTGGCGGTGGCAGTTCTAAAAATGCCGGAGGGATTATGAGGATTCGTTTTCTTGGAGCTGCCGGTGACGTGACCGGATCCGCGTATCAGGTAATCACGAAAGACGCGAGCATTCTTGTCGACTGTGGTTTCTTCCAGGGTCGCAAAGAGGTGAGTGCGAAGAACCGCCGCACACGACAGATCGAAGGTGGCAATCTGGATGCGGTTGTAGTTACTCATGGGCACCTGGATCACATTGGCCGTTTACCATTGCTCACTCGCAATGGGTACAAAGGTCCAGTCTACGCTACGAAGCCGACTCTGGATTTGGCCACACTCATTCTTAGAGACTCGCTCTCTATTCAGAAGCAGGATCTAAAGCGTCAAAACCAAAAACGCGCGCGTCAAAAATTACCGCCGCTCGAACCATTATTCGAAGAAGCGGACGTTCGGAAGCTCAAACCGTTAGTCGCATCGGTCAAATACAACCAGCGTTTCACCGTTGCTCGCGGTATTGAGGCCCGTCTGGTAGATGCCGGACACGTGATTGGATCCTCCAGTGTGGAATTAACCGTCAGCGAGAACGGTCACAAGAAGGTCGTTGTGTTTTCCGGCGACCTGGGACCACGTGGCGCGCCTCTGCTTAACGATCCGGTGCCGTTTCATGAGGCGGATGCAGTGATCATGGAATCGACCTACGGTGATCGTAAACACCGCTCGCTGCACGACACCGCGACCGAAGGAAGAGAAATAATTGCAAAGGCGATTCAAAACAAGGCGAAGATCATCGTGCCCATCTTTGCCATCGGACGGACTCAGTTACTCCTCTACCTGTTAGGCGGGGCGTTCAAGAAGAAGACCCTACCCCCGTTTCCGATTTACCTCGACAGTCCGATGGCAATTGAAGCTACCAGCATTTACCGGAGGAACAACGAGCTATTCGATGCCGAAGGATTAGCGATGGTCCAATCGGGCGATCTGAGACGAAGTCTGGCCTCTGCTCGAGCGTGTTCGAAACCTGGAGAATCCAGAGCACTGAACAGCGTCAAAGGACCTTGTCTGATCATGGCAGGCAGCGGAATGTGCACTGGTGGAAGGATCATGCATCACCTGCGGCATAACCTTCCGATCCCCGAGACGGCAGTGCTGATTGTTGGCTTTCAATCCCCGGGCACGCTCGGGCGGAAATTGGTGGACGGCGCGAAGTCGCTGATGATGTTTGGCGAAGAAGTTCCTGTGCGTGCGTCGATTCACACGATGGGTGGTTTTAGTGCGCACGCCGATCAAGATGGTCTGCTCGACTGGTACGGTGTGATGGCGCCATCGCGCCCGCGTACGATCGTCACGCACGGTGAGGACCGCGCGCGAAAAGCTTTCAGTGAACAGCTTGAGAAACGGTTTGGCGTGAAAGCCGAGTGCCCC
>Ga0105237_10002509_pt1 | contig 22742 bp, 18 predicted proteins | sample KBSC24metaG_FD_81520 | JGI IMG/M metagenome (GOLD analysis project Ga0105237, IMG submission 81520) | Corn rhizosphere microbial communities from Kellogg Biological Station, Michigan, USA - KBS C2-4 metaG | ecosystem: Host-associated > Plants > Roots > Rhizosphere > Soil | place: Michigan, USA...
ATTGCTCCGCAATGAATCTTTTGGGTGACAAGGCTCTGGTTCACAAAGTGTTGTGTTTGAACCCCAACCCCTCCTTTCGGGGCCTCCATTCACGTTTTTAGGCTGATCTCTTCCTGCATCTGACGCCACGCTGGTGAGGAAAGGCAGAGATCACAGGTTCTTCGCTTCGCTCAAGAATGACAGGTACGGGGCAGCCGCCAGATGGCACAAGTGCTCCGTGGCTGACCGTCATCTTCGGCTTTCCCCCTTTGCGTCTCTGCAGTGCCAACCTTTAAAGTCATTGCATTTTGCGTAGATTTTCCCTCCTCTGCGCGAAGCGCGTCCCTCTGCGGCCCTCTCATTCTTCTCCGCGCCTCTGCGGTCGTCTGCCCGTTTTGGTTGCGGCTCCGCCGCGCCGGGTCTCTGCATTGCTATTCGTTAGAATCTTCGCGATCTGCGTAAATTTTTCCCGGTACGACAGGCTGGACGCGTGATCGAAGTCAAAAGCCCTTTTGTGCCTTTTTGCGGCCATTGTCCTTTGGTTGCGGCTCTGCCGCGCCGGGTCTCTGCGTTTGCCCCGTTCGTCCCCCCAGCCCTACACCGACTGCCCCGAGCTATCCAGCGTCTGGCGGACCGCCGCGAGGAGTTCCTCCGCGCGGTAGGGTTTGCGCAGGAACGCGACGCGTTCCGGCAACACGAAGTCGCCGCGGAAAACTTCGGCGCTATAACCGCTCGTGTAGATCACTTTGAGTCCGGGCTTTTTCGCGACCAGGCGCTGGGCGAGTTCGTGGCCGCTCACTCCACCCGGCATCACCATGTCGGTGAGCAGCAAGTCCACCTCACCGTGGCATTTGTCCCACATGTCGAGTGCCGAGCGGCCGCTCACGGCCTGATGGATGCGATAGCCGTGCTTGTTCAAAACTTGCAGGACGATGGCGCGAACTGTGGCGTCGTCTTCCACCACGAGAATGGTCTCCGAGCCGCGCTTGAGCGCCGGCTTGGAAACCTGCTCCGGCGAGGTGGAGGGTTGCGCAATGTGGTGGCGCGGGATGAACAGCGAAAACGTCGATCCGCGGCCCACTTCGCTTTCCACGCTCAGCCAGCCACCGTGCTGCTGGGCGATGCCAAAAGCCGTCGCCAGGCCGAGGCCCGTCCCTTTGCCGACTTCCTTGGTCGTAAAGAACGGCTCGAAGATATGGGGCAGGCTGTCGGCGCCGATGCCCGTGCCGGTATCGCTGACATCGATCCGGACGAAGACCTCCGCGCGCGCTTCCATCGGCATGCCACCGGGCCGGTCCCGTCCGCTGACGACGTTGGTGGACAAGGTGAGCATGCCCCCCTGCGGCATGGCATCGCGCGCGTTGACCGCCAGATTGAGCAGCACCTGCTCGATCATTGCGGTGTCGGCGTGGACGATCGTCGCTTCGCCGGTGAACAGCGTGCGCAAGGTGATGTGCTCGCCGATGAGCCGCTCCAGCATGCGGCCCACTTCGCCCACGACGGTATTGACGTCCAATTCGCGCGCCTGCATCGGCTGGCGGCGGCTGAAGGCCAGGAGCTGCCCCGTGAGCGCCGAGGCGCGCTCCGTGGCCGCCAGGATGTCCTGAAAAATCGCGCGCACTTCGTGCTCCGGCTGCTCGGACATCAGGGCGAGCGACGCGTTGCCCTGGATGACCATGAGGAGATTGTTGAAGTCGTGCGCCACGCCGCCGGCGAGCTGGCCGATCGCGTCCATTTTCTGCGACTGGCGAAGCTGCTCCTCGAGCAGACGTTGCTCGGTGATATCAAAACTGAAGACTGTTACCCCCGTGATTTCGCCGCCGCTGGTGATCGGGCTGAACGATTGCTCGAGCGTGCGCAAGCCACGCCGCAGATGGAAGACCGCTTCGGTGACAAAGTGTTCGCCCGCCAGCGCCCGTTCGTAGAGCCGCTTGCGCTCGGTCGCTGTCTCGGGCGGCAGGAGATCGTCAAGCTTCATCCCGACGGCCGGCTGGCGTCCGACCAGGTCCTCCACGAGACGCTCAAAGTGGGAATTGAAGGTGACGTAGCGGCATTCGCGATCGACCGACCAGATCGCGGCCGAGGTGTTTTCGATGAGCGCGGTAAGTTTCGCCTCGGAGAGCCGCACTTCGCGGGTGCTTTTCTCGACCTTCTTGCGCAATTGAAAGGTCCAGAGCAGAGCCGCTCCTCCGATCAGCACGGCGACCGCGAGAATGCCACCCAGGATCCAGAGAAGACGCCAGTCCGGCCGCGGCTCAGGCTCGAACATGAAGCGCGTGAGCTCCTGCTTTTTGCGGGTCAGGCCCGCCTCCTGGAAGACCTGCTGCATGCGCTCCCACCGGCCGAGATTCATGTGGCCGATATCGACGACATCCGAGAGGACCAGGGCCTTCATTTCCCGCTCTTCGAATTCGAGATTCTCGCGGCGGATCCCGCGCTCCTTCACGCCCGGCATTTTGAGGATCAGGTCCATCATCTCCGAGGGATGGGCCATGGCATACTCCCAGCCCTTGAGGCTGGCCCGGATGAAGGCGGCCACCCGCGCGCGATCCTTCTGCACGTAGGCTTCGGTGGTGAAAAGGGTATCGCCGTAGAAGTCCACCCCGTAATCGGCCACGCGAATGATCGACGGCTCGATCCCCGCCTGGCGCAACTGCGCCGGCTCGACCGTGCCGTAAGCGGCCATGGCATCGACTTTCCCCTCGATCAGGTCGCGCACTCTCCAGTTGTGCGGCACCAGCTTCACGCGCTCCAGGGGTATGCCTTCGTGCTTCAGCATCGCCTTGAGCTGGACGGCCTCCGTCTCATTGGCCATCACGGTCCGGTCAATCAAGTCCGACGGTTTGGAAATGCCGGAATCGCTCCGGGCCATCAAGACATACGGCGAGTGCTGGAAAATAGCCGCGCAGGCCACCACCGGCTGCCCGTGCAGGCGGGCGAGCAGGAGGGCATCATCCGTGACGCCAAACTGCGCCTGGCCGGCGAGCACCGAGTCCACGGGCGGACGCTTGGGCGAACCTTCGCGAATCTCGACGTTCAAGCCCTCCGCCTTGTAGAAGCCTTTTTCCTCCGCCGCGTAGTACCCGGCAAACTGGAACTGGTGGAACCATTTGAGCTGGAGAACGATCGTCTCTTCCGCATGCGCGGCCACCGTGGCGAGGAGCAGGAGGACAAGCGTGAAAAGGCCTGCGCCCGTCCGTCGCAAGACGGCGTTCACGATCGAAACAGTGGGTAAAAGCTGGGACACGAGAGTGCGATTCTCGAGGGTTCGAGAGTTCAGCGCTGGGGAGCTAGTCAGCAGGAGGCGTTCTCGCAGGCGCGATTTCGCGTTCCTACGGTGCGTTGTAAGTGACGGAAAAAGTCGGATCGGTCAATTTCGGACCTGCAAGTCTCCTGAAAATGCTCTACAATAGGGCCACCATGTGCTGTTTTAGCCGCCGGGTCGAATTTGTGAAGGATACAGGGATCTTCGCGCGCCGTTCCGGGCAGAGGCTCCAGTTGCTGGTCTACAGCATGAAGGTGGGCGCTCCCGAGGATCTGGCGATGATCCTGCCCATCCCGGTCGCCGCCGGGACCCGCGTGGACGACGTGGGTTTCATCAATCTGGAAAAGTATCCCGAGTTCTTTTTGGACCTCGCCAACGGTTTCCCCAACCACACGCTCAGCGCCCCAGCCGACGCCGCTCTGGCGCCACCCCCACGGGCGTTCTTGAAGGTCGAAAACGTGGGGCGGTTTGTGGCCTCGTTCGTCCCGACAGTGGCCGATTTTGCCCGGCTCGATCCGCGCTTTCGTCTGCCCGACGAGGCGTGGAAAAGCCTGGGAATGTACGCAAAGTATGGTTTTGCCGTCTTCCAGTTGAAGAAAGGCGCCGGTCGCATTCATCCCATGGCGTTCGCCTTTCCGACTGCACGTCCGGATTACCTCTATTTTCCCACCGTGCACATTCACGACGGGGAAGTGCATCCCCAAGCCGAATTTGACCACTCCCTCTACTGCCAGCCTGGGCAGTCTGGCCTGCATAGTGTTGTCGCGTGGGACGAGACGCCATGGCCGGCGAAGACTTTCATCGGTATCGCCAAGGCGCCGGGCCTGGTCATGCCTGATGAGCATGTGCTCCGGCTCCAATTGAGCGGGGTCCTGACGAATCAGGATACGTGGCTGCGCGTCGCGTAGAAGCATGGGAATGAGGAGCCAGCGCCTCGCGCGAATAGGGGGCTCCTTCTTTCGTGTCTGTTGCGTGATTCGCGGGCTCCATCCTCTGTTCCCCATTCATTTCGCAGTCTTTTAAGTCGCGCCATGCGATCGTTTCCTGGCGTGCCTTGACATTCCCCGGCGCTGTTCAAATGTCGAAGCTCGATGCGCCGCCCCTTCATTCTGTCCGGAGTTCTTTGTCTGGCCACCATTGGGATGGCCCATGCCGTGGTGGTGGCGACCGGTGACGGCACCCAGAATACCACCGCTCCATCGGACGATTTCGGTTTCGCCAACGTCGGTCGCGTTTTCAACACGGCAGACGGCTTTTACAATAGCGGCGTGTATCTCGGAAACGGGTGGGTCCTGACAGCCTATCACGTTGTGCGCAATGCCAGCCTCAGCGGCTTCCAGTTTGGTGATGTCGTCTTCCACGATCCCATCCTCGGCGACACCACATTTGCCGCGAACCCGGCGACGGCCGTCCGGCTGCAAAATTCGGACTCCACCTTCACCGACCTTGCCCTGTTCCAACTGTCCACGGTGCCGACGTTTCTCTCGGCCATCCCCATCGCGACTTCCTTGCCATCGAATGGATCGACGGTGACGATGGCGGGAGACGGGGTCAACCGCCAGTCGGGTCTGACCTATTGGAATATCGACAGCTCGAACGTCTGGTCGGAAACCGGTCCGCCTCCGCCTCCCCGCGACGCCTCCGGCTACAAGGAGACTCAGGGCAGCCAGACTCTCCGCTGGGGCACGAATACGATCGACAGCCAGAATTCGACCATCAACGCGGGCTTTGGCAATCTGACAGTCCTCACAACCGACTTCGATAACACCACCAATCAGGCCCAGGGGGCGGCGGGCGATTCCGGCGGAGGCGTCTTTTACAAGAACGGATCGACTTGGGAGCTGGCCGGCATCATGGATGCGACCGCGTCATTTACCGGCCAGCCGGATTTCACGGCAGTCTTCGGCGATGAGACATTCGCGGCGAGCCTGCCAGCGTATCGGGCCCAAATCACCGCGACCATCCCGGAGCCCGGAAGCGTCGGCCTCGGACTGGCGGGGATGGCGGTGCTGGGCTGCCGGCGCCGCCGGAAGAATTAGAGGCCGGAGCCGGCCTTCAGCTTCTTTCGGTTTTCCGCGCTCTCGTCCCTGTAGATGACGTCCTTGTAGGTGGCGCCACTTGGAATCATCGGGAGCACGTGCTCGGTGTAGGGCACCATCACGTCCAGGACGTAGGGTTCCCTGGCATCGAGCATGCGCTGCATGGCTCCTGCCAGGTCCTTCTTGTGCATCACGCGCTCGCACTTCACCGCAAAGCCCTCGCACATCTTCACGTAGTCGGGATAGATGCCGGTCGGGTCCTCCAGGCTCCCGCTATAGACGCTCTTGGGGTTGCCCAGGAAGGTGTGACCGCGGTTGGAACCGTAAAAGCGGTCCTCCCACTGCATCACCATGCCGAGCCATTGATTGTTGAGGATCATCACTTTCGCGGCGATGCCCTCGACATGCGCCATGGCGAGTTCCTGCACGTTCATCAGGAACGAACCGTCGCCGTCGATATCGACCACTTGCTTATCGGGGAAGGCCACCTTGGCGCCGAGCGCCGCTGGGTAGCCGAAGCCCATCGAGCCGAGGCCCGCCGAGGTGAGCAGCGTGCGCGGCTTGGTGAAATCGTAGAACTGCGCGGCCCACATCTGGTGCTGGCCCACGCCCGTGGTGATGATCGCGTCGCCCTTGGTCATCTCGTAGAGCAGGCGGATCGCGTACTGCGGCTGGATGATCTCCTCGGTGTCGGTAAAGGTGAACGGGAACTCCGCCCGCCAGGCACCGATCTTCGCGTACCAGTCGGGGAACGCGGTGAAGCCGGACTTGACCCGCTTCTGCCCGGATTGCTCCAGCAACGCATTCAATTTGCCGAGGGCGTACTTGACGTCGCTCAGGATCGGCAGCTTCACCACTTTGTTCTTGTTGATCTCCGAGTTGTCGATGTCGATGTGGACGATCGTGCCGTGCTTGGCAAACTCGCTGATCTTGCCCGTCACCCGGTCATCAAAGCGCACGCCGATGGCGAGGAGCAGGTCGGCTTCGTTCACGGCGTTGTTGGCGTAGACCGTGCCGTGCATGCCGAGCCATTTGAGCGACAACTCGTGCGTCTCCGGGAAGCAGCCGATGCCCATGAGGGTCGTCGCCACCGGGATGCCCGTGCGCTCCACGAACTCCAGCAACTCCGCCGAGGCTTCGCCGGAGATGATGCCGCCGCCGCAATAGATCATCGGGCACTTCGCGGCCTTGATGTGGCCGATCACCTCATTGAGCGCGTGGTCGTCCGCGTGCTGCACCGGATTGTATCCACGCAGGTTCACTTCCGTCGGGAAAATCGGCTGCGTAGTCGCCTGCTGCACGTTCTTCGGGATGTCGATGAGCACCGGGCCCGGGCGGCCGGTCTGGGCGATGTGAAAGGCCTCCTTCACCACCCGTGCGATGTCGTTCACATCCATCACGAGGTAATTGTGCTTGACGATCTGCGCCGTGACGCTGAACACGTCCGTCTCCTGGAAAGCGCCCTTGCCGATCATGTGGGCCGGCACCTGTCCGGTGATCGCCACCAGCGGGGTGGAATCGAGATACGCGTCGGCAATGCCGGTCACGAGATTGGTCGCGCCCGGGCCGGAGGTCGCCATCACCACGCCGGCCTTGCCGGTGGCGCGCGCATAACCTTCGGCGGCGAACACTCCGCCCTGCTCATGCCGCGGCAGGTAGGTCCGGAGTTTGTCCTCCCGCTTGGTCAACGCCTGGTGCATGTGCATCGAAGCCCCGCCGGGGTAGGCAAAAATCGTGTCCACACCCTCCCGAATCAGGCACTCGACGAGGATTTCCGCTCCGCTCATCGTGACGCCGCGCTCGGATTGCGGAGCGGCTTTTGTCGTGGGATCGGTAGAGGTGGTGGGCTTGCTCATGGCTTGATAAAAGGGCGGGAACCCTAGCAGATACGGGCCTTGCGGGCAAGGGTCATTCCGCGCCCGCCACCAGCAAGGGCGCAGGACAGACTTCTTCCATCAAAAACCTTCACTCGCCAAATTGCCACACATGGACGAAACCGGCCATGTCCGCGGCGGCGAGTCGGGTTCCATCCGGGGAAAACGAGATCACGTGGATCCAATCCTTGAATTGCCCTCCGCGCGGTTTGCCGAGTTCCTTCACCATTTTCCCATCGGCGATGTTCCAGACGCGCACCAGTGTGTCCCGCCCCGCGGATGCCAGATGCCGGCCGTCGGGATGGAAGCAGAGATCGGTGAGACCGGACAGATGGCCGGGGGTGAGTTCGCGCAGTTTCTGGCCGGTGGCCGGATCGATGAGGAAGACCTTGCCGTTCATGCCATCGGCCTCGCCGCCGCGACCGATGGCGAGAACCTTCCCGTCGCTGGAGTAGGCCGCGGCCGCGATCTGCATGTCTTTGAAATCCTTGGTCAGATCGTGCTCCACGGTTCCGGTGGCGGCGTCCCAGAGTTTCACGGCGGTATGCCGCCCGGCATCGAACACCAGCGGATAGCGCTCGGACACGGCGGCCTGCCGGAGATCGGGTGACAACGCCACAGCGTACGCCCAGCCCGTCACCTGCCAGCGCTTCTTTTCGGCGCCACTGGCGCGCTCGAAAAGGACGACCTGTCCCGCATCGTCGCCGGTGATGAGCGTAGACTGGTCGTGGCTCAGCGACAGTCCCGTGATCCATTCCCGGCCCTCGATGGTCTTCGCGGGTGTCTGCGGGCGCACTTCGACTTCCAGCGGTGGCGGCGGTCTTTTGCCGGAACTTTTGTTGCGCGCGATTTCCTCGATCATCCGGGAGTTGAGCACCAGTTTCGCGGGTGCGCCGGGCGACGCCTCCAGGTCCCAATAGCGGACGCTGTGATCGTTGCTCGCGGAAATGAGCCAGCGATCCTCAGCGCAGACCATGCGGTTGATGACGTTGGTGTGGCCGATGAACTGGCGCTCGGGGGGCGGCGCGGCGCAGAGCGGCTTCTCGTCCTTCGCCCCGGCCCCATCGCCGGCGGGCTTCGCATTTTCGGCACCGGTGGATGGCTCGGGTTTTTCCGGCAATTTCCAAAGCAGTATTTCGCCGAGGTTGTTCCCCGCGGCGACATGCCCGGGGCCCATGAAACTCACCGCCGAGATCCACGCGGCGTCCCACGGAAACGACCACACGAGGGTCGCTTTGACGAAATCCACCGCGGGGCCGGTGGGCTTGCCGGTCACTGGCGATGCGCCCTCGGAACTCATAGGAGCAGTTCCTGCACGGGCTTCGATCCTTCCGGCGTGGCCCAGATCGGACGTGTGCCCACGTAATGCTTGGTGCGCGGATTCACCCCCAGCGCGGTGTAGATCGTCGCGAAGAGATCGCCTTCGCTCACGGGGTTCTCGGAGACGTCGCGTCCGTCGGCATCGGTGGAGCCATAAACGACACCGCCTTTGATTCCGGCGCCGGCGAGCACGACGGTCCAGCCGTGGATGAAATGGTCGCGGCCGGCGCGATTGTTGATTGTGGGCGTGCGGCCGACTTCGCCCATCCAGACCACCAGCGTGTCCTGGAGCAGCCCGGTCCGCTCCAGATCGATGAGCAGCCCGGACCATGCCGGATCGAGCACCTGCATGTTCGCCTTGTGGCAGACGAAATTGTCGGCGTGGCTGTCGTAGTTGTCCTGCCCGACTTCCACGAACGCGACCCCCGCTTCCACAAGTTTGCGGGCCAGGAAACAACCGCGACCGAAATCGCTCGCCCCGTAGAGATCCTGATGCGCCGGCCAGTCCTGGGTCGTATCAAAGAGCGATCTGGCGCGCAGGAAACGCCAGGCCCGCTCCTTGGCGACACGATGGCTTTCATAAGGATCGGCATCATTTTCCTTCTGGTGCTCCTCCTCCATGGAGCGCAGCAGATCGTTCCGCCTCTCCTCGTTCGCGGCCGGCAGGTAGGGACTCGTGAAGGGCGGCAGCTTGCCGCCGCGATCGATGCTGAAGGGTGCGTAGCGCGGTCCGAGATAGCCGGACCCGGCATTGCCCGTCGGTCCCATGCGCACGAAGCTCGGCAGGTCGGCATCCTCCTGGCCGAGATACTTCGCGACCATCGCGCCGAGTTCCGGATGCGGCATGCGCTCCGACTGCTTGTAGCAGGTGTGCATGTGATAGATGCCGTCGGGATGATCCGGCGACTGCGTGCGCATGCTGCGGATGATGCCCAGCTTGCCGATCTGCTGCGCCATCTTCGGGAGATATTCGCAGATGCGATAACCCGGCAGCGCGGTCTTGATCTCGCGGAACGGACCCGCGGTGGACCGCCCCGGTTTCATGTCGAAGGTGTCGATCTGGCTGGCCCCGCCATTCATCCACAGCAGGATGCACCGCCTGGCACGTTTCTGCGCTTCGGCGGCGATGCTTTGCGACTGAAAAAGGCCGCCCCAGTTGGCGACCACGGCGCCGGCCGCGGCGACGAGGCCGCCTTTAAGCAGGGCGCGCCGCGAGAGATGCTCGTGTCTGGGGCAGGAGTCGTCGTTCATGGGGAGGGTGGTGGCTGGACGTATTCCCGTCAGTGATTGAAGCGAAACTCACTCGTGTTCACCAGCACCCAGATCGCATCTTCCACCACGGCTTCCGTTTTTGGATCGCTCGTCAAATAGGTCACGAAGTTCCGGCGCTCGGATTCGTTCGGCAGGCGCGTGAGCACCGATAGAAACATCCGATCCACACGCTGCTCCCAAGGCTCGTTCGAGGACGCGATCGTGTCGGCCAGGTTCCCTTTCTTGCGCCGGATGAACCCGCGCACATTGTCGCTGTTGTTGAGAAAGAGATGCTCGTTGAGGCTTCCCTGGAATTCGCCCTGGCCGTTGACCGGCTCCCCAAAGTAGCGGACAAAATAATCCCCAGTGGCACCTTCGCTTTTCTGCTCCGGGTCGCCGCCGGCGGTCTTGAGCGCCGCCTGCATTTCCTCCGCGGAAAGCGGCCGGATGCGCGCCCGTTCATAGTGTTTCGGCAGCGCGTCCTTCACCGCGCTGCCGCTGCCGGCCAGTTGATAGGACTCGCTGCTCACCACTTCGCCGATGAGCCATTTCATGTCGAACTTGTGCTCGATGAACTGTTGCGTCAGCTCATCGAGCAGGACGGGCAGCGCGGGCTTGGCGTCTCCCAGAAAACTGTCCAGCGGATGAACGATCCCGCGCCCCATGAACTGGCCCCAGATACGATTCACCGCCGCCTTCGTAAAATACGGATTCGTCGGCGACGTCGCCCACTCCACGAGCTTTTCCTTGCGCGAGAAGACGGGCTTGGGCAGCGATTTTACCCCGGTCTTGACTTCGGGTTCCTTGAAGCCCGCGGGCAGCGCCGGCTCTTCGAGCAGCGTTCCCCCGAGGAATTTCGGTTTCACCGGCTCTCCCTTCATGCCGGGCTGGAGTTCCTTCGCGTTGCCCGCGAAGAGCACGTCGCCGCTGCTCCTTTCCGCGATCTTGTATTTTTTCCCCTGCTTCCCGCCGGCGGGCGCACCCTGATCCAGCGCGACCAAACGGACAAAGAATCCCGCCATGCCGTAAAAATCCTTTTGCAATAAATTGGCGAAGGGATGGTCATGGCACCGGGCGCATTGGATTTGCGTGCCGAGGAAAATCTTGCTGAAGGCCTCGGCCAACTCTTCCGGCTTGTTGTTGAACTGCACGTAAAAGCACTCCGAGCCGTCCTGCTCCGCCAGCAACAAGTCGCGCACCCAGCCATCGTACGGCTCGTTCCGGGCAAACTTTTCGGTGAGCCACTGCTGGAACGGCGCGCGATTGCGGGTGGCATCCGGATTTGGCGGATTGCGACCGAAGAGCGTGAGATCCCAAACGGCCGCCTGTTGCTGCGCAAAACGCGGATCTTCCAGCAGACGCTGGATCAACTTCTCGCGTTTTCCGGGATCCGGGTCGTTGAGGAACTTCCTTGCTTCATCGTAGCTGGGAATGGTGCCGACGAGATCGAGATAGATGCGGCGAAGAAACGCCGCATCGTCCGCCTTCGGCGCCGCGGTGATTTTCTCCTTCTCCCAGGCCGCCCTCACCTCGGTGTCAATCACCTGCCGGACCGGCACGTCTCCCGCCTGCGCCGTGGTCGCCAGACAGGCCCACACTCCGAAGCGCAGAAAAAGGGCGACGAAACCTCCGAGCGAGCGGCTGCGGATTCGCATACGGTCATCATTCCCATTCGCGGCGTGATCACGGGACGCTGCGCGATTTGCTCCCAACCTGATATCGATACATGGCCGCACAGTGGGGCCGGCACAGGATTCAAAGCATGTGGGGGGATGCATGCGGTCGCGGAAGAGATTCTCCCACCGGGATAGATTCTTCCTTGCGGGCAAAATTAGACTCTTTGAGACACCCTATTTCCCATTCCAGCGGCGTCCGCGCTTCAAGGAGACAGCGCTATATGGGGCGCCGCCTATGAACGACGGCGTTTGCCGCCTTGCATGTTGTCATGCGGCCTGTCTGCCTGATGGTCGATGGCCTCGCACCCCAAGTTCGCCCACCCCATATTTTTGAGCCAGAGCAATGCGCCTCAACCGGCGATGTGGATGGTAATCGGATGCCTCTTTACCGTGAACTGGCTGCCCACCCAGGTCACGCGTGCCTTGATGCACTGGCCTCCGTTCGTCGATTGGACTGCTGGGCACCACGCTCTGTACTACGCGTTGTTTTTCCTGGTACAAACGGGGCTGCTGGTCAGTGGCGTGCTTTACCTGGGCCTTCGCTACCGGCAGGCCCTGTGGATCCCCTGCCCAGCAGCAGGGCGAGCGATCTGGGTGAACATAATCGTGCTCCTGCCATTGCTCTTGTTCCACCTCACGAAGACGTTTGGCGCGGTCGGCGGCATCACCAGGCTTCTTGCGTTCGGGACGGAAGCGTTCCCGGTTCTGGAGAGCGTCTTTCATCGCACCTGGGATATGCTCAGCTATGGTTCTTCGCCCGCGGGTATTTGGGGCTCGTCCATTTCGTCGTTCACCGCTCCTGTGCTCGAAGAGCTTCTCTTCAGCGGGTTCATGCTCAACGCCATCAGCAGGCGCTTTGGCGGATGGCTTGGTCTGGTCGGCTCCGCCGCGCTTTTCTCGCTCTCGCATGCGATCAACTTCGGCGTCGGCATTCATCTGCTACCGTTATTTTTGGCCGGGCTCACCTATTCAGTCGTGCGCATGGCGAGCGGCTCGCTTTTCATGGCGATCTGCGCCCATTGGTTGATCAATGCGGTGATCTTTCTTCCCAAGTGGTACATTGCGCACATTCATTCTGCGCTCGGCTGATGCGGAGCAGCGGCCCCGTCTTTCAAAGAGCCCGCCGCTATTGTCCCCGCTGCGAAATCCCTATAGTAGATACCTCCCTTCATGACTCACCTCCGCTCCCCCCTGTTTCTCGGCCTCACCGGCTCGCTGCTCTTCTCCCTCTCCTCCGTTGGCGCCGACCGCCCTCAACCTCCCACCCGTCCCTTTGATGCGCCCGGCGCTCCAAAATTCACCCGGCTCGACGGCAAGCCCGGTGTGAATCCGCCGGTGGATGCCGACGGCGATTTTCTCATCGGCCCCGAGTATGTGGCGGCTCCGGAGACGAAGGCTGTGGAAGGCGTGCCACAGGGCAAGGTGCAGCAGTTCAGCATCGACTCGAAGGACTGCAAACTTTTCAACCCCGGGATTGCCCGGGACGTTTTCGGCACCGTCGATCCGAACAATCCCAAGACGTTGATCGTGGAAACGCACCCGATCGACTACAAGCGCACGATCACCGTGTACATCCCGGCGCAGTATGTGCCGGGCAGTGCGGCGCCTTTTCTTGTCACGCACGACGGTCCGGGGATGGGCAAGCCGGATATGAACCTGCCGCGCGTCCTCGACAACCTCATCGCCGAGCACCGCATCCCGGCCATTATCGCCGTGATGATTCAAAACGGTGGCGGCGATGCGCAGGGGCACGAGCGCGGGAAGGAATACGACACGATGTCCGGCTTGTATGCCGAGTTCATCGAGAAGGAGGTGCTGCCGCTCGTGGAGAAAAACTACGGCGTGAAGCTAACCAAGGATCCCGAGGGACGCGCGACCATGGGCAGCAGCTCCGGCGGTTCGGCGGCGCTCATCATGGCGTGGTATCATCCGGACCTTTATCATCGCGTGCTGACCTTCTCCGGCACCTTTGTGAATCAGCAATGGCCCTTCAATCCCGAGACCCCGGATGGCGCATGGGGCTTCCACAACAAGCTGATCCCCGAAAGCGCACCCAAGCCGCTCCGCATCTGGATGGCCGTGGGCGACCGCGATAATTACAACCCCAACGTCATGCGCGACGGCATGCACGATTGGGTGGAGGCCAATAACCGCATGGCCACCGTGTTGAAAGCCAAGGGGTATCACTATCAATACCTCTACTGCCTCAATTCCGGCCACGGCGTGGGCAATGCGAGACCGCAAATCCTGCCGCATGCGCTGGAGTGGCTATGGAAAGGCTATCCCATCGCGAAGACGCCGTAATTAGCTGGCAGCGGCCTTCTCCGTTGCGAGTCGACCCAGGCGCCGCCCACCCAGTTCGGGTCAGCGGACGGCGAGCGGTTCAGCCGGAATGCTCGCCATTGGCGGGTGCCCCTCCGCCATTTCCACCGCCCGCAAATGCTTCGAGGCCTTATGGAGCAACGCCTTCTCCGCCGCATGGGATTGGTCAGCGCGAGTATCGATGATCCCCGCGAGCGACAAAAAGTAATCCGCGCAGGCCCGGTTGCCCGGGTTCTCGAAATGGCGGACGCGCGCAGTTTCATCGAGCGCGCGCGCCACCGCCGGCGCCGATACTTTCAGTTCGTTCTGGAAGGAGCGGTCGTTGAGCAGGGCGAGACGCCGATCCAGCTTCGGCACGAGACCAAGGAGGCTCGTCACCGGACCCGGGTGAAATTGGTCTACCGGCGCCAGCGGCTGCGGCGTCGCGTCGACCAGTCGCTGCACGCTGTGCATGAGATGCCGGTCCACCTGCTGGGTAAGCCAGATGAACTTTGGGAACGTGCCGAGCTGGTAGGTCGGCCCGTAATGCGTCCCGATTTCGGAAACGGGCTCCGCGGCGACAAAGTAGTTCGCCGCGTAGTCAATGCGCGGCATTCCGGCCGAGTTGTAGCTTGGGCGGATCATCCGGATGAGCGGTTCCGCACCGAATCCATTCCAGGTCACGAGGTCGATCTTTCCGCCGGTGTGATGAAGCCCGGCGCGCGTTTCAAAAACGGCGAAGGCGCAGGCTTGGGCAAGCCCTCCGCCGAGGCTATGACCGGTGATCATCAGATCGCGCCGGCTCAAAGGTTGTCCGTGTTCATCCAAGCTTCGATTGCTGACCACCATTTTCCACAGCTCTTTCGAATAGCTGAATTGGTCGTGGCCGAAGTGCAGATCGGAGACCGCGTCGCGCGGCTCGCTCGTTCCGGCAAAGGCGAGAATCAGCGGCTTCGATCGACTCTCGGAAATGGGCGCGAACAGCGCCGCCTTGAAGCCGCTCATCGGGTCGGAAACCGCTCTTTGCAGCCGGTAGCCACGGGGGATATTCTCATCGTTGGCAAACGCGATGAAGGCTTGGTGTAGGTCCCTTGGCTTGGAGGCGACTACGTGATCGATATCGGGCAGATCATAAGCGGCCGTAGACGCGAGGACGGCATCGTGGCGGAGCGAAGGCCGATCCGGTTGCGTGTATCTGCTCGAGCGCGGCGCCTGATGCGGATAAATGGCACAGCCGGAAATCCAGGCCGTTTGGACAGCAAGGAATGCGATTGAGAAAAGGGGGAGAGGGCGCATGGAAACGGTTACTCTTGAGTTCCGCTCGACTGGAGCAGGCCCAGGTCGCGCAGCCAGTGGGCGCACGACGCCGTCCACGTGGAGTAGGCGCGGTCATTCGCGCGGACTCCGAAATCGTGCGCGGTTCCGCCGTAGATGTGCAACTCCGCGGGGATGCCGGCTTGCTTGAGGGCGAGATACATGAGCACGCTGTTCTGCGGCGGGCTGATGGTGTCGTCTCCGCCGTGGGCGAGGAAGATCGGCGGCGTCCCGCTCGGAATCCGGATGCCCGGCGCGAGTTCGTCCTTGTCCTTGCTCTTGAGATAACCCGAGTAGACCGCCACGGCGAAGTCGGGCCGGCAACTGATTTTGTCGACGTCATCCGCCGCTTCGTAGGTGCGCTTGTCGAAATTCGTCGCCGTCGCCACCGCCAGATGGCCGCCCGCCGAGAAACCCACGATGCCGATGCGGTCCGGATGAATGCCCCATTCCGCGGCCCGGCTCCGCACCAGACTCACCGCGCGCTGGGAGTCCTGCAGCGGCCGCCGCGCCGGCTCGCCCTTGATTTCGTCGGTGTGCCGGGGCACCCGATACTTGAGGATGATCCCGGTGATGCCGATCGAATTCAGCCAGGTCGCCACCTCTTCGCCTTCGAGTTGCCAGTAGAGGTTCCAGTATCCGCCGCCGGGGCAGATCAGCATCGCGGTGCCGGTGTCCCGGTCCTTCGGCGGGCGATAAATCGTGAGCGTGGGTTTGGAGACGTCGGTGATCATCCTCGTCGGTTCCGTGACCTCGATATCCGTGCGGCCAGATGCCGGCGACATGCGCACTTTTTCGGGGCCGATGTCGCCGGTTTCATCCGGGGCCCGGCCCGGCCAGACATCGACGATGAGAGGGTCCGCCGCGGTGGCCTGGCAAATCAGGGCCAGGGAAAACAAAGCGACGGTGAATGGAGGGAGGGAACGCATGGGAAAATTGTCCAGGGGCAGCTCACCACAGCAATTTCCCGCCGTCGAGCACGAGCACACTGCCGGTCATGAAGCTGCTCGCTTCGCTGGCCAGATAGACCGCGAGGCCGCCGATCTCCTTCGGGTCCCCCCAACGCCCGAGCGGGATGGACGCGGCGACCTCCGCGTCGAACTCCGGACGCTCGCGAATCCAGCGGCGGTTTGCGTCGGTGAGAAATGGTCCCGGCGCGATGCAATTCACCGTGATGCCGTGCATGCCCCAATCCGCCGCCGTGGCCTTGGTAACGAGAACGAGAGTGACAATGCCAGCACGGTCAGTCCGGTTGAAACGAGTCGCGGACGTCCGGCACGGAATAGTGTAGTCAGAGTCATGCAATTCCTCGGATCGCCCGTCCGCCACCGGTGGTTTCTCCTGCTTCTTCCTGCCCTGGCTCTGTCGGGCTGCGTGACGGGGCGGCGGGCGCCGGCGACGGCCGCCAAACACCCGGCAGTGGTGCGTGAAATTCCTTCCTACGGCGGGGCCAGGCGGGTGGCGATTAGCGTGAGTGAGCAGAAGCTGCGCGCGTACGACGGCGACCAGCTCGTCTTTGAGACTCGCGTAAGCACCGGCATGGAAGGAAAACGCACTCCCACCGGCTCTTTCAGCGCCCAATCAAAAGACCTCATCCACTACTCGAGCCTCTATGAGAACGCACCGATGCCTTTCAGCGTGCAGTTCCACGGCAATTACTTCCTCCACGGTTTCAGTTTCGTTCCTCACTACCCCGCTTCGCACGGCTGCATCCGGCTCCCCCTGCGGGAAGACGGTCACTGCCCTGCCGAGGAATTCTACGATTGGGTCCGGATCGGCACGCCCATCCAGGTCGCCGGGAGCTGGCAGAACAGATCCTAAGATCGCGGGTAATACCCCGCTCGTATAAGGCAAGGCTTTCCCATCTATTCCCTCCGTGAAGATTCTCCCCCATCTTTCCTTTGCCATTTTTCTTGCCGCGCCGCTGCACGCCGATCCGCTGCCGGCCGCGGCGCGCCAGCCGGGTGAAGACGTCAACAGCTCAGCCGTGCGCACGCGACAGGGTCTCGCTGCGAGCGCGGATCTGCTCTTCAACGGCTGGGGCGTTTCGCCCGCGGGCCAGCATGTGGCATGCGGCGACCTCGCCCTGAAGATTCTCGTCGCGCCGGACAAAAAGGCCGCGATCGCCGTGTGCGCCGGCTACAACCGGCAGGGCGTGAATGTCGTGAGCCTGGATGCGAAGCGCGAGGTGCAGTTCATCACGCTCAAGGAAGCCTTCAATGGGCTGGCGTTCAGCCGCGACGGGAAAAAATTCTACGTCAGCGGCGGGGACTCGGGCGTGATCACCATTTTCAACTACGCCGACGGAAAGGCGTCGCTCGACCGCGAGGTCAATCCCGATGCCAGCGCGAGCCCGGTCTTTCTCGCGGGCCTCGCCGTGCATCCGGCCACCGGCACGGTCTACGTCTGCAACGAGGCAAATCACGAAGTCTGGGCGCTCAACCCCGACACGCTCGCACGCGAGGCAACGATTGCCGTCGGCCAGCATCCGCACTCGTGCGCCATCGGCGGCGACGAGAAGCATCTCTACGTGAGCAACTGGGGCAGTCGCAGTGTGAGTGTCATCGACATGAAAAAAGGCCAGCGTCTGCGCGACATCACCGTCGGCGTACGGCCCAACGACATGGCGCTGGCGCCCGACGGCCGGCTTTTTGTCGCGTGCTCGGGCGATAACACCGTGCATGTCATCGGCACCGGCAAATTGGAGAAAGCCGGTCCGGACCCCAGTCCGGCGCGGCCGCTGTGGGCGGGGACGCGCGAGATCATTTCCACCTCGCTCTACCCCCAGTCGCCCGAAGGCAGCACGCCGTGCGGCGTCGCGGTCTCGGCGGATGGCAAAACGTTGTTCGTCGCCAATGCGGACAACAACGATGTGATGGTCGTGGACATTTCCGGGAACCTCATGGAAGAGGCGAAGGAGCACGGCGAAAAAATCGCGCTCGTAAACGGCTTCATCCCCACCGGGTGGTATCCGAGTGCGGTGTGCCCGACGCCGGACGGGCAATACCTGCTCGTGGCCAACGGCAAGGGCCTCACGTCGCGTCCGAGCGCGCCTCCGCGGAGCGAGACGCCCAACAGATTGCACACCGGAATCCTGTTCGATCATCCGGGGAAAACGTTTGAGGGATCGCTCTCCTTGATCGCCCGGCCCGATGCGCCGCAGATGGCCGCCTACACGGAGCAGGTGCGGAAGAATTCGCCGTATCACCCCGAGCATTTCGGAAAAGCGCCTCTGCCAAGCGAGACGGCCATCCCCGCGAAAGTTGGCGATCCCTGCCCGATCAAATATGTGCTCTACATCATCAAGGAGAACCGCACCTACGACCAGGTGATGAGCGACATGACCGACGCGCACGGCAAGCGCATCGGCAACGGCGACCCGAACCTCCTCATGTATGGCGGGAAGGTGACGCCCAATCAGCACCAACTCGCGCGCGACTACGTGCTCTTCGACAACATCTACTGCAACAGCGAGGTCAGCGTGGACGGGCATAGCTGGACGGACGCGGCCATCGCGACGGACTTCAACCAGCGCTCGTGGATCATGTCCTACTCGAAGCACGGCAAGCTGCCCGGCAACGAGGAAATGGAGACGCCCGCCAACGGCTACCTCTGGGACCTCTGCCGCCGCCACGGGGTGAGCTTCAAGAATTACGGCGAGGGCGCGCAGCGCGTGCCCTCGGTCAATCGGGGGAAATGGCCGCTCGACTTTCAGCAGCGCGACATGGATCGCGTAAAAATCTGGGTCGACGATTTGCACCAGGCGGAAAAAACGGGCGAATTGCCGCATTTCACGATCATGTCGCTCGGTGAAAATCACACCAAGGGCACGACCGCCGGCGCGAATACGCCCGAGGCGTGCGTGGGCAGCAACGACCTCGGCCTGGGCCGCATTGTGGAAGCCGCGAGCCGCAGCAAGTTCTGGAAGGAGATGGCCATCTTCGTCGTCGAGGACGACGCGCAGAATGGCCCCGACCACGTGGATGCGCACCGCACGTGCGGCTTTGTCGTCAGCCCGTACTGCAAGCGTGGCGTGGTGGACAGCACGCTCTACACAATGGCCGGCATGATCCGCACGATGGAACTCATCCTCGGGCTCCCGCCGCTCACGCAGTACGACGCGGGCGCCACCCCGATGTTCAACGCCTTCACCAATGAGGCGCAGCTTTCGAAATACACAGCGCTCACGCCGGAGATTGACCTCGAGGCGAAAAACACACCGAAAACCGCGTTCTCGAAGGAGAGCGGACGGATGAATTTCAAAGCCTACGATCTCGCGCCCGAGGATGAACTCAACCGGATCCTCTGGGCCGTCGCGCGCCCCGGTGACCCGTATCCGACACCCATCCACCGAGCCATTTTCGCGAAGCCTGTGCAAGGCGAGTGAGGCGGGGTGGCGCCGACGGATCGGAGGGACGCGCTCCTGCGCGCGCCCCCTTTTTCGGAGCCGCCATGTGCCTCCTGAAGTAAGGGATCGCGCTCCAGCGCGTCCCTCCGCACAGCGAACTGTGGCTACGCCTTTGAGCCCTTGATCTCAAAGATCGCCTCGACCTCCACGGCAGCCCCGGTGGGAAGCTGGGCGAAACCGAGTGCGCTCCGGGCGTGGTAGCCGTCGCCTTCCTTGCCGAAGATCTCGTGCAGCAGATCGGAGCAGCCGTTGATGACGAGGTGCTGTTCCGTGAAGTCGAGCGTCGAGTTTACGCAGCCGAGCACCTTGATGACACGCAGGCCATCGAGTGTGCCATGCGTATTCCAGACGGAGCGGAGAACTTTCTCCGCGCAGTTTCTCGCGGCGGCGTAACCGTCTTCGGTTTTCAAATCAGCCCCAAGCTTGCCCTTGAGGTCGCTGACGTGGCCTGAGGTGAGCAGTTGATTGCCAGAGCGGACGCAGAGATTCAGGTAACCGGGCGTTTGCTTTTCGAAAACGACGCCGAGGGATTCGGCTTTTTGCTGCGGTGTCATCACTTCTTGTCCAGCATCTTGATTTTGAAATCCTTGAACTGGATCGTCATCGTGTGGCCCGCGTGCATCTGGAGGCCGATGACGCCGTCTTTGCAGGCCTTGGGGCTGTCGTCGATCATCTCGGTCGTGAGCTGGCCGTTGATCTTGTAGGTGATGTGATTGCCATCGATGACGACAATGACGTCATTCCATTCCCCGATCGGCTTGATCAGGGCTTTGATCTCCGCGTCGGTTTTGTCGAGCGGCGTGCCGGTGCGCTTATTTTCCGCGTCCCAGACGGTCTTTTCGCCGCGCTTGCTCATGATGCCGCGGCCGCCGGCCACTCCACCCTCGTCGTAGATGATGCCGGTGTAGCCATTGCCTGCGTCGATGTCGGCCTGGTAGCCGCCGACATGGAGCATCTCCGGCTTGTCGATCTTGCCGCGGAACTGGACGCCCGAGTTGCCGCCGGGGGTGACCCATTTGAAGCTGTAGCGCATTTCGAAGTTGGCGAATTTCTCGGGGTGCTCTTTCGAGGCGAGGAGGATCAGGTCGGTCTGCTTGGAGTTTTCCTTGGTCTCGGAGCACTGGATGGCGCCATCGACGACGGACCAGTAGCCTTCCAGGCCCTGCCAGCCGGTGAGGTCTTTGCCATTGAAAAAGGAGATCCAGCCATCGGAGCCGGCGGCGGGGATATCCGTGTTCGGTTTGTCTTCGGAGAAGGCGGAGTGCGAGAGGGCGCAGAGGGCCACGAGGGTGCAAAGTTTGGGGAACGTTTTCATTGGGAGGCGGATGATGAGATGGCGGAGCGAATCGTGCACGAACAAATGTGCTATGGCGAAGGGCGGGTCAGCAGGATGACTCGCGAATCAACGCTGAGCAGGGTCGTTTTGCCGCGATGATGGAGCGGCTCCGACCAGTGGCGATGGCCGAAGATGACAAGGGGGAGCGCCGGGCCGTGGGTGGCGAGGATTTCACCGATGAGGTCGTCTTCGCTGCCTTCATCAGGACCTTGATGGAGGACGAGCATGTCCGGGTGCTGGGCGAGGAGGTCGCCGAGGATCCGGCGGGTGTCGGTCTCGAGATTGCGCCACGGCTTGCGGGGGTTGCCGCTGATGCCCGAGTAGCCGGCGATTCGGAGGCCGTCGACGACGACGCTCCGGCCGTGCAGGGCATGCACATCGGGCATGGCGTCGAATGAATCGGGGAAGCGGGCCTGGCCGTGGAATAGATCGTGATTTCCGGCCACGCCGGCGACCCAGCGGAAGCGCTGGGCGAAATCGAGCCAGATATCCTGGACGTCTCCGATGCCGCCACGGAGGGTGAGGTCGGGCTCCGCGTGAAGGTCGCCGGCGAGGATGATGCCGGTGGCCGCGGGCGGTGGGATGGATTCGTCCTCGCCCATGGCGGCGAGGGTTTCGGCGAGGGAATGCGAGATGAGCCGGCGAGCCGTGCCCGGGCGGGGAGCGGTTTCGTAGTGCTGCATATCGGAAAGGACGATGACGGCTTCGAGTCCCGAATCTTCTGGCAGGTCCGCTTCGCCGCGCAGGAAAGGGATGGTGACGGGGCGGGTGCGGCCGCCACCGGGGGCGGCGCTGACGGCGTGGACGGTCCGAAGGAGGGTCAACTGGGTGGAGCGGATTTGCATGAATTTGGGATCCAAGCGGACAAAGGGTGAACGGCTTCGACGCCAATGCGATTGAAGCTTCCGCGGGCGCTTTCCCCCGTTGGCACGATGCGCTTTGCGCATCCAGCCGAACCGGGGATGAACAGATCCTATCCCAACCTTTCCAAAATGTGGTTCACGTCGGCCAGGCGTCTTTGCGCCACTTTGTAGTTTGAGTCGATTTCAAGTGCTTTGCGATAACACCCTGCTGCTTCGTGATACTCGCGCTTTGATAGCATGCACCCGCCGAGATTGAAATATGCTTCCTCGATGCACCCTTCCGAAGACACGATTGCCTGCCGGTAGAGAGCTTCGGAACGATCGATGTCACCTTCATTGAAAGCCGCAGATCCCGCGTAGATGAGGTAGGTTGCGTCGTTCGGCTCGAGGTGATGGGCTTGCAGAAAGAGCTTTTCCGCCGCCGGAAAATTCCCTTTCGCCATGAGCAGGTGACCCCGTTGCGCCAGAACGTAGTGCAATTTCTTTTCGGAAACGCAGGCCTCCGCGGAATCCAAGGCTTTTGCTGCCGCCGAGTATTGTCTGAGGGCGATCAAATTATTCGCGTATCTGACCAGCGTTGGCGCGTGGTTCGGGTGGTCCTGTAAGTAGAGCTCGCACAGATAACAGGTATAGGCGACTTCGTCCCTGAGATCGGCATTTTTCAGGGCCTCGTAAGCGGCGTCCACGTCCGGCATCCACCTCCATTCCCAGACCAGAGTAAACCCCACAAGCAGGAAGTGGTGCGGAGCGGGGTGCCTCCTCATCAATCGCTGAGGTTTTCCCCGTGCCCAAACTCGATTTTGGAGCGCGATTGGGAGCGATATTCCGTTGCGCGTGGAGGGGGTTTCCGCGGGACCGCCGGCGATGAACAGATTTTCGCATCACCGGGCGCGCTCCTTTCTCCGCATTCTGAGCGAAACGAAGAACCTCTGATCTCTTCCTGCATCTGACGCGACCCAGGTAAGGAAAGGCAGAAATCAGAGGTTCTTCGTCCCTGCCAATGACGTGTTTTGTAAATCGTTGGGAATCAAGGCCGCGAATTTGGCGGCTCCGCCGCGTTGGTTGGGTCGGTGGTTGGAAAACCACCGCTCCTTGGGCTGCTCGCCACGCCACAGC
>Ga0105237_10002510_pt1 | contig 22734 bp, 17 predicted proteins | sample KBSC24metaG_FD_81520 | JGI IMG/M metagenome (GOLD analysis project Ga0105237, IMG submission 81520) | Corn rhizosphere microbial communities from Kellogg Biological Station, Michigan, USA - KBS C2-4 metaG | ecosystem: Host-associated > Plants > Roots > Rhizosphere > Soil | place: Michigan, USA...
AACGGATTCCGCGACCTGATGTCGGTCGGTGGTCGGGACGTTCGCGCCGAGCAACAGGCACTCGGCGAGATACGTGGCGTGGTCGTGACGGATGGGACCCACCGTGACCTTGCGGATGTCGTTGACCGAGCTGAGCGCGTCCTCTGAAACATGGTGAAAGCCAATGGAACCGGACAAAACGGTGGCCAGCTTGCCGGAGTTGTCCTGCCGGAACCGGCGCAGCAGGTGGAGGAATGCGTCTCCGCCGCCGGGCTTTTCGCGTTCGAGGTTACGGGCCAGCACGGTGACCTCGTCGATGAACAACACCAGCGGACCGTTCTTGGTGCGGGCCACGGCGCGCTGCAACAGGTCATCGAGCGCGGCGTCGGCGCGGACCCGCTCGAACTTGAACGGCCCGGTGCCGACCGCGACCTTCCAGCGGTCGACCTCCTGGCGTAGCGCGTTGTCGACGCGGCCGAGTTCGGCGGCGAGGGCGGTGACGAACTCGGCGTAGGTCTGCCGCTCGGCGCTGACGGAGACGACCGTGAGGCCCTGCAGTCGCGCGGTGTGCGCGACGAGACGGGATAGGGACGTCTTGCCGTGCCTGCGGTCGCCGACGAGGGCGGCGCCGCCGTCGGGCAGGCCTGCCAGGATTTCCTGCTGTTCTCGCACGCGGCCCACCACGTTCTCGGGCGGGACGACGCCGCCGACCACGAGAGACATGGGTCTGATGGGCCAATTCATCGGGCAATTGTACGTCGAATTAGATGTACGTCTAGATGGTTGTACGTTGAAATTGACGTGTGTTGGCCATGCTGACTCCGATCCGATCCTTCGAGGGTGTCGAGAAATGGCAAGAAAATGTCGGGGATTGTCAATACTGCGACCAATGCCGACGCCCATTGTGGTTGAACGCAACTGTGCGGACTGCACAACCGTGTGACGCGCGTTCGACGCGCCGACGGACCACATCAAACCGGAGGAGATCAACCAATGCCGGCGGATCGCAGTGCTTTCTTCATCGACGGTGACTGGGCGGTGCCGTCCACGTCGTCGCGCGTCACGGTACTGAACGCGACAACTGAGGAGGTTCTCGGCACAGCTCCGGAGGCAGGCGCCGCTGACGTGGATCGAGCAATCGCCGCTGCTCGGCGCGCCGTGGACAGCTCCGAGTGGGCCACGACGTCCCCGGCGGATAGGGCGGCCGCGATGAACCGGTTCGCCGATGAATTGGAAAAACGCTCAAGCGACTTGACGCGAACCGTCAGCCAGCAGAACGGGATGCCGATTGGGCTGAGCGAGGCGTTCGAGGGCGGTTTCGCGATCGGGCTGCTGCGGTACTACGCGGAGCTGGCCGCGACGATGCCGATCGAGGACGTACGCCCGTCACAATCAGGCCTGGAGACGATTGTCCGGCGTTCGCCCGCCGGCGTCGTCGCCGCGATCGTGCCGTGGAACTATCCGGTCACGCTCGCGATGAGCAAGATTGCCCCGGCGCTCGCGACCGGGTGTGCCGTTGTCGTCAAACCGTCGCCGCCGGCGACGGTGTTGGACTCGTACCTCCTGGCCGAGGCCGCCGAGGCGGCGGCACTTCCCGCCGGTGTCATCAACTGGGTTCCCGGTGGGCCGGACATCGGGGCATATCTGGTGTCGCATCCTGGCGTGGACAAAGTCGCGTTCACCGGGTCGACAGCGGCGGGGCGTTCGATCGCGACGGCCTGCGCGGGACTGTTGCGACCGGTCACGTTGGAACTCGGCGGCAAATCAGCTGCGATATTGCTCGACGACGTCGACCTTGACGCCATCATGCCCGACCTGCAATTCATCACCTTCATGAACAACGGGCAGACGTGTGTCACCTGTAGCCGGATTCTGGCGCCGGCGCACCGTTACGACGAGGTGGTTGATGCCTTGGCGACACGGGTGTCGCAAATGCGCGTCGGCGACCCGCTGGACCCGAGCACCGAAATCGGACCCATGGCGACCGCAGCGCACCGCGATCGCGTCGAGAGCTATATCCAAAAAGGTAGGGCCGAAGCACGATTGGTCGTCGGTGGCGGTCGCCCGCAGAGCACAGACAGGGGCTGGTTCGTCGAGCCGACCGTGTTCGCCTGCAGCGGCAACGACGCGACCATCGCACAGGAAGAAATCTTCGGTCCGGTGTTGGCCGTGATCCCTTACGCCGATGAGGTTGACGCGGTGCGAATCGCCAACGACTCCGCCTACGGGCTTGGTGGAACCGTGTTCAGCACCGACACCGACCGCGCGAAAAGCGTTGCGCGACAGGTGCGCACCGGCACCATCGGCATCAATGGCTACCCGGTTGCCATCGGTTCGCCGTTCGGCGGAGTCAAGGCCAGCGGTATGGGGCGCGAGTTCGGCCCAGAGGCGCTGAACAGCTACCAGAACCTGAAGTCGATGTACATCGCCAACCCCGCGCGCCCCTGACCCGTCGTGCAATGACGAATGTCGTTGCCGCGCTGCGACGATCCGTGAGCGCAACACCCTTGCTACGCAACGGATTTACCGCGGACTTCCGGGTGCTCGACACGCGCTCCTGCGGAACGCTTCACTCGGTGACTTGTCCTGCAGCCGAATGCGGGGTGGCGGGGCCCGTCACCCAGGGGAACAACCGCGCCGCTGCTTTCGCCATGAGGCGTTGGTAGGCGGACCCACCGGCCCGGGCAACGATATCGAGGATCTTTGCGTCCCAACCGATCAGGATGCGGCCGTGACCGTTCCGGACGCCGTCGACGATGGTCTTCGCCGCCATCTCGGGCGAATGCCGTAGTAGGTACTTGTCGTAAAAGTCGGCGACACTACGTGCGTCTTGATCCGCGCTGACGCGGACGCTGCGGGCGACGGCGGTCCTGACGCCACCGGGATGCACACACGTCACCTTGACCGGATGACCAGCGACCAACATCTCCTGGCGCAGCGCCTCGGTGAAGCCGCGGACAGCGAACTTCGCGGCGTTGTAGGCGCTTTGGCCGGGCACGGACACCAGGCCGAACACGCTCGAGACATTGACGATATGTCCGTCGCCGGAGGCGATGACATGGGGCAGAAACGCTTTGGTGCCGTTCACGACACCCCAGAAATCGATGTCGAGGACGCGCTCGATGTCCTTGAACTCCATTTGCTCGACGTCGCCATTGAAGGCGATGCCCGCGTTGTTATAGACCTGGTGCACCTGCCTGTAGTGCGCCATCACACCGTCGGCGTAATCCAGCACCGCGGTTCTTTCTGCGACGTCGAGCTTGTCCGATTTCACCGACGCGCCCAAGGCGGTTGCTTGTCGGGCGGTCTCGGCCAGACCCTCGGTGTCGATGTCTGACAGCGCGAGTTTGGCGCCCCGGGCAGCGAGATCGAGCGCCAGCGCCCTGCCGATGCCAGACCCCGCACCAGTGATGACGGCGACCTTTCCACTGAATTCGTTCATTGAAGCCATGGTGAGAGCATGATGGCCCACGGGAGTAGGGGTCTTGACATTTCCCGACAGGTTTTTATCATTTCCCGACGCAAGGAGTTGGTAATGAGCAGCCTGATCCGTGTCGCCGCGATGCACGGCTATTCCGCATTGGTCGCGGAACTCGGCGGTGACGCTGCGCAATTCCTCGCTCGCTTTCACATCTCGCCCGATGCTGAGCATCGGGACGGTGGCTTCGTGTCCTTCGGCGCATTCGTTCGTCTCCTCGAGGCGAGCGCCGAGGATCTGGACTGCCCGGATTTCGGGCTGCGACTATCGGCTCGTCAGGGGCTGCACACCCTCGGGCCGCTCGCCGTGATCGCTCGGAATGCCGCGACGGTGTTGACCGGGATGGAGTCGATCGCCCGGTACCTCTATGTCCATTCCCCGGCAATACGGTTGACGGAACGGAGAATCGACGGCCGGATCGAGTTCGCCCTTGAAGTCACCGAAGTCGGTGTGCCCTACCCCCTCCAGGGGCACGAGCTCAGCATGGGCATCGTGGTGCGGATCCTGCGTCTGTTGGGTGGACCGGAGGCGCGGCCGGGCGCGATCTCGCTCATGCATGCGCAGCGGGGACCAACCACTGCTTACGACGAAGCACTGGGTCGTCCGGTCCGTTTCGGGCAAAGCTGGTGCGGCTTCGAGCTCCCTGTCGATTTGTCTGAGCGTCGAATTGAGAACGCCGACCCAGAGACTCGGCGCATTGCGACCAGCTATCTGGAGTCGACGTATCTCCCGTCCAGTGCATCGATGTCGATGCGGGCTGCTGAACTGACCCGCCGACTGTTGCCCACGGGGCAATGCAGCGTCGACGCCGTCGCGGCCGCATTGGCGCTGCATCCCAGGACCCTGCAACGTCGACTCGCCCTCGAAGGGACGCGGTGCCAAGATGTCATCGACAGGGAGCGGCGCACTCAGGCGGCTGTCTACCTTGCCGAACCGGAATTGCCGTTCAGCCAAATCGCGGCGCTGATCGGTTACTCAGAACAGAGCGCTCTCAATCGGTCGTGTCGCCGCTGGTTCGGAAAGACCCCGAAGCAATGCCGCGACAGCGGTGGGCCGGTGATCCCGTAGTCGACGACCTCTGTGGTGAGCACGGTTCGTCCGTGGATGGCGAATCGCGGAGCTCGATCGGTTAGCCTATCGAATTAACATTTATCTGGAGGTTTGTAATGGGTGTCGATCCGCGTACGCCGGTGATCGTGGGCGTCGACCAGTTCACCGAACGCCTGGAGGACCCCGACTATCGTGGGATGTCGTCGGTCGACCTTGCTGCCGCGGCCGCGCAGGCGGCGCTGCAGGACACCGGGGCTGACGTCACGGCGGTCGCCGCAGCCATCGACACCGTCGCCGGCACCCGGCAGTTTGAGATCTCCGGCCATGTTCCGGCTCCGCTCGGCAAGTCGAACAACTACCCGCGCTCAGTGGCACAGCGCATCGGTGCTGACCCGGCCCGTGCCGTGCTCGAAGTCATTGGCGGACAAAGTCCTCAACACCTGATCACCGAATTCGCCGGTGAGATCGTGGCCGGCCGATCCGACGTCGTGATGATCATGGGGTCGGAAAACACCTCCAGCATCCGATACTTCAAGAGCCGGGACGACAAACCCGATCACTCCGAAACCATCGACGGCCAACTCGAAGACCGCGGCTACGGTTACGACGGCATCTTCGACGAGTACACCGTTCGGCACGGGCTGATCGGTGCGCCGGTGCAATACGGCCTGCTGGACAACGCCCGTCGTGCACGGCTTGGGTTGTCGGTTGAGGGCTACCGGCAGGCGATGGCGGAGCTGTTCGCCCCGATGTCGAAAGTCGCTGCCAAGAACCCGTATTCGTCGGCGCCGGTCGAACGCACCATCGACGAGTTGGTGACCGTCACCGGCAAGAACCGGATGATCTGCGATCCGTACCCCCGGCTGATGGTGGCTCGCGACCAGGTGAACATGGGCGCTGCCGCCGTGCTCATGTCGGTGGAGTCGGCGCGCAAACTCGGTGTGCCGGAGTCCAAGTGGGTCTATCTGCGCGGTCATGCCGACATGAAAGAGCAGAAGCTGCTTGACCGCCCCGATGTTGGCGCCAGCCCGGCCTCTGTCATGGCCGTACAGGAAGCGTTGCGGGTGGCCGGAATTGGGATCGATGATGTCTCGGCATTCGACCTCTATAGCTGCTTCCCGTTCCCGGTGTTCAACATCTGCGACGGCGTCGGTCTCGAGGCTGATGACCCGCGAGGCCTGACGCTGACTGGCGGCCTGCCGTATTTCGGTGGCCCGGGAAACAACTACTCGCTGCATGGCGTCGCTGAAGCGGTCACCCGAATGCGCGAAAACCCAGGCGAATTCGCATTGGTAGGGGCGAACGGAGGCATCGCCAGCAAGTTCTCGGTCGGCATTTATTCGACAGAACCTGCCGACTGGGTTCCCGACAACAGTGCTGAACTATGCGCAGAGGTCGCGTCGTGGCCCACTGTTGCGGTGATTGAACATGCGAACGGGCCCGCGACCATCGAGACCTACACGGTCCGGTACGACTGGACTCCCAACACCGGCATCATCATCGGGCGCCTGGACGCGGACGGCAGCCGGTTGTTGGCGACGACTGCCGATGCCGACCTGATGGCGCTGCTGTGCGACGGCGAGCCGCTGGGCGCGAAGATCATCGTCACATCAACCGACGAGGGTAATCGGGCTGTGCTGGCTTGAGGGTCGCCGAGACCGACGAAATGGTTGTTTTGCAGTAGGTTTCGCGACCACGTCGTCGATCTCGACGCGTCAGAACAGCGTGGTCTTGTCTGGCGTGAGGATGAATCCGTGGTCGCCTACGTGGCAAGCCGTCATTCCCTTGTCGTCGACGGCGCAGACTGCATCGCCCTTGGTGGCCGTCAGCTTGTGCATTGGTGGGAGTAGAGGTGGCGGTTTCCGCTTGTCCTGCGCGAAATCGGCATCACCCGTGATCGATTCGACCGCGCCTGCTAAGCCCTTACCGGCGGTTACTGACCAATCGCCGGATCCTTTGTGCGGCAACGGTCCGCGACAACTTACGCGTTCGTAGGTGTTGTCGGGGTAAGCATTGCTCGCGCAAATCAGCCCAGCGGGGGCAAGAAACATAAATCCTTGTGACCGAGGCTTGTTCACCTGGTCGTATTGTGCTGGATCGGTTGACGTATAGACGGCGAGGTCGGGGAAATCGAAGCTGATTGGCTTCGTCGTTGATAGGCTCGATTCGCTAGACGATGCGGCAGTTGATTGCTCTGAACTCGGCGAGCAGCCTGCGATGGCGAGCATCACTGCAATGAGCGGCATGACGGTTCGCGGATAAGTGGGAGCGATCTGTTGTGGCCACATCAGTAAGCTCCTAAGCCTGTGGTGTCAGAATTCTTAATGCTGTACAAGTTCGTTCCGTACGGATTCCACAATGACAATGTGACGTCGATCGAGTTGCCACCCGAAAATGGTGACTGGAAAGCGCCATACGACCCGAGCTGGCCTAACACACGTTGAGGGGCAGTCCAATTCACGCCATCAGTAGATGAACTCGTGTACACGCCGCCGTTGGCGTCGTTGAATGTTGCCAACGCCTTGTTTTCGTAGAAATGCACGCTGGGTTCACCCACGCCTGCAATGTTCGTCGGTACCTTAAGGACGGGTGGACTGGTATTCGGATCCTGTGTATTTGAGAACGAATTGCCGTTCCAGTACTCGTACTTGTGTACATCGCCGATCGCCCCCGCCGGAACGCGCGCGACGTGCATTCCGTCGTTGGTTCTTCCGTCCTGGGTGCCGTACATGTATACGTATCCGTCATCTTTTGGCGCGAAGCTCTGAACTTGAAATGGCTGGTTATGGCCTTCTCCCAAGTTAGGGAATGTTGGGCCTACCGGTTGCCACGTCCGACCGTTGTCGCTCGATTTGAACAGTGCGGAACTGCGCGTCTCCCAAGTATTGTTATTCCAATTCTTGACGTTCATCACTGATGTGTACATATCGTTGCCGACATTGAAGGTGGATGTTGGAATGGTGGAGATGTCGCCATCTACGCCCTTGGGGTACTGAGCGGCGGGGAATGGCTGATTGACGACCTCGTCTACAACCCACTTACCATGGTCATCCATTTTCCAGAAGATGATGTTGTTCCGCCCACCGTCCTTGTCTGGCAGTCTCGGATCGCCAGGTCCGCCGGACGGGCCCATTGTGTTCGCAGTGTCACCCTGAATCGTGAACAGGCGGCCATCAGGTGTCATCCCCATGATGGACAGGTCCGTTCGCGGAACTCCGTGATCGGCTGAGTCCGGTACGCCCGCACCTGCCATTGTCTGCTGGTACTGAATCTGGCCGTTATTGATGTTGCCATCAGGATCAATACCGGGTTCGGTTCCTGGTCCAGGCTTCGGGTTATTACCCGGAGTATTGCCGTCCGCAATGGTCTTCAGGCTGTTGGCCAGGTTCTGATCCTGATCCATGAACGCCTTGATCATGTTCTGGGTGCATTTGGTGAAGGCGGCCGCGATGTTGTCCCATGCCCCACCGGTCCGTGGCGGACGGGTGGTGACAACGCCGTCGTCGGCGACGTTGAACATCTGGGACACCGTGCTGACCCAGTTGAGTAGTACGTCGCGCAGTGTCGCGAGGATCTGACCGCCGGCAATCATGGCAGTCGCCATGGCGTCGGTGATCTCGTGAAAGCGGTGCTGGTGCTCGATGTTTCGGTACGCCTGCCCGCGGGCGGCGTTGGCGGCCTTGCCCTTCCAGTCCTCTTCGAGGTCGTGGACGGCATGCACCTGCTTGCCGATCAACTCATCGAGTTCTTGCGCCTTGCGCTGCAAGTCGCGGCCGCCGTCGACGACTGTCAGCGGATTTGTGCCGCGGATCTTCAGGATCGACAACGGCCCCACCCGTCAAACAGCCCTCCCATGACCGTCAGTCTATGGCGGCGGCAGCTCGCCCCCTGACAGAAAAATGACACAAAACTGCGGCGGTCAAGGAACCTTGACCGCCGCAGATCGAGTGTGACTAGGAGCCCTGACGCCAAAGCGCCGACAAACCCTCAGATCCCGAAGTCGCGCAGCTTCTTAGCCAGCTTCTCGACGTACGCCGACACCGTGGCTTCGTCGCTGTCCGGCAACCCGAACAGCACCTCGGTCACGCCGAGTTTCTTCCAGCGCGCCAACTTATCGGCGTCGGGTTTGAAGTCCAGCGCGACGATGGTCGGCGCACCCGAACGGCCGGCCGCGGCCCAGGTGTCCTGCAGCAGCTTCACCGGCTCGTCGATGTCGAAGTCGCGCGGTGTGGTGATCCAGCCGTCCGCCGACTTGGCGATCCACTTGAAGTTCTTCTCGGTGCCGGCCGCGCCGACCAGAATCGGGATGTGTGACTGCACCGGCTTCGGCCACGCCCACGACGGCCCGAACTTCACGAATTCCCCGTCGTACTCGGCCTCTTCCTGGGTCCACAGCGCACGCATCGCTTCCAGGTATTCGCGCAGCATGGTGCGACGCCGGGCCGGCGGCACGTTGTGATCCTGGAGTTCGTCTGTGTTCCAACCGAATCCGACGCCGACCGACACCCGGCCGCCGGACAGGTGATCCAACGTGGCGATCGACTTCGCCAGGGTGATCGGGTCATGCTCGACCGGCAGTGCGACAGCGGTCGACAGCCGCACGCGCGAGGTGACCGCCGCGGCCGAGCCGAGCGCCACCCAGGGATCCAGCGTCCGCATGTAGCGGTCGTCGGGCAGCGTCTCGTCGCCTGTGGTGGGGTGTGCGGCCTGGCGCTTGATCGGGATGTGCGTGTGTTCGGGCACGTAGAAGGTGGTGAAGCCGTGATCGTCGGCCAATTTGGCGGCGGCGGCCGGCTTGATGCCGCGGTCGCTGGTGAAAAGTACGAGCCCGTAGTCCATACCGTGATTAGAACGTGTTTCAGTATCGGGGCGCAAGAGGGGGTGGCAAGAAACCGAGATGCCGGGCTTACCTGGGAATTTACACCGACTCGCCACCGCGGACCCAAGGTGAACCAAACCTGAGATAACTTCACCGCGAACGTTACCCACGACGGCGGTGCCCCTCGCTTGTTCACATGACCCCATGACGACCGAACGCATCGCCGACCACGTCAAGTTCGCCTACTGGGTGCCCAACGTCAGTGGCGGCCTGGTGACCAGCGACATCGAACAGCGCACCGACTGGAACTACGAATACAACAAGAAGCTCGCGCAAACCGCGGAGAACAACGGCTTTGAGTACGCCCTCAGTCAGGTGCGGTACGAGGCCAGCTACGGCGCCGAATATCAGCATGAGTCAACGAGTTTCAGCCTCGCGCTACTGCTCGCGACGGAACGCCTGAAAGTCATCGCCGCCGTTCACCCGGGCCTCTGGCAGCCTGCCGTGCTGGCCAAACTGGGTGCCACGGCCGACCACCTCTCGAATGGCCGCTTCGCCGTCAACGTCGTCTCCGGTTGGTTCAAGGACGAGTTCACGCACCTGGGCGAGCCCTGGCTGGAACACGACGAGCGCTACCGCCGCAGCGCCGAATTCCTCCAGGTGCTGCGGAAGATCTGGACCGAAGACGACGTGGACTTCCGCGGGGACTTCTACCGCATCCACGACTTCACGCTGAAGCCCAAGCCGCTCAACACGGCCGAGCGTCCCAACCCCGAACTGTTCCAGGGCGGCAACTCGACGGCAGCGCGACGCAATGGCGGTTACTACGCCGACTGGTACTTCTCCAACGGCAAGGACTTCGACGGCGTCACGGAGCAAGTCGTCGACGTCCGCGACCACGCTCGTCAGGTTGCCCGGGAAGTCCGCTTCGGGCTGAACGGCTTCATCATCGCGCGCGACACCGAGAAGGAGGCGAAAGAGACGCTCAAGGAGATCGTCGCGAAAGCCAACCGGCCGGCCGTGGAAGGATTCCGCCAGGCAGTGCAGCAGGCCGGCAACGCCACCGGCGACAAGAAGGGCATGTGGGCGGATTCGAGCTTCGACGACCTGGTGCAGTACAACGACGGTTTTCGTACCAAGTTGATCGGAACCCCCGAACAGATCGCCGAGCGGATTGCTGCCTACCGCAAACGAGGGGTCGATCTGATCCTCGGTGGCTTCCTCCATTTCCAGGAAGAAATCGAGTACTTCGGCGCCAAGGTGCTGCCGCTGGTGCGGGAAATCGAGGAGGCGGAACAAGACGCCGCGGAGGGGCCGATTCGCGTTCCGGCGTGACGCTCAAACAAGTTTGCTCGGCGCTGTCGCGGCCGGTCAGGACGGTGCCCTGCGTGGTCAACTGATGCAGGGCACCCTCAGTGAAGTGCGCTAGCGTGGTTGGTCGAGTCGACAGGTACAGGAGAGGTCATGACGTACCAGCCCGGTAACCCCGGCTACCCGCCCGCCCAGCAACCCGGCCAGTACAGCAATCAGTACGCCGGGCCGACCCAGCAGTTCAATCGCCAGCCCGAGCAGATCCCGGCTGCGCCTGCGGCGCCGGCCGGCCCGAGCAAACTGCCGGAGTACCTGACCGCCGCGGTCGCGGCGCTCGGCCTGCTCATCTTCGGCTTCAACTTCGCGCCCCAGCTGGGTGCCGGAGGCCTCGACGCGGGCACGGGCAGCATCCTGACCCAGGCGCCGATCGTGGTCGCCGTCCTGGCCGCGCTGCTCGCCGGGGTGAGCCTGCTGCCCAAGCAGAAGAGCTTCAAGTCGTGGGTCGCCATCCTCGCCGTACTGGCGCTGCTGCTGGTGATCAACGAGATCGTCCAGGCGCCCAAGGGCATCGAGGTCGAGTGGGGCCTCTACGTCGTGTTGGTGCTGTCGGTCCTGCAGGCCGGTAGCGCCGTCGCGGCGCTGCTGCTCGACGCCGGCGTCATCCAGGCGCCCGCACCCCGTCCGCAACCGGATCCGTACAACTACGGCGGACCGGCACAGGGCTACAACCCGCAGGCCCAGTACTACGGCCAGCAGCCGCAGCAGCAGTACGGCCAGCAGACCGGCCAGCACTATGGGCAGCAGGGTGGCTACCAGCCGCAGCAGACTCAGAACGGTCCCGTCGGCGGCTACACCGGTCAGCAGAGCTCGCCGCAGCACGGCGCCGACTCGGGTCCGCCGACCCCGCCGACCGGGTTCCCCGCCTTCGGCCAGCCGCAGTCTCCGGCCAGCCCGTCGTCGGCCCCGCAGTCGTCCGGCCAGGGTCCGTCAGCGTCCGATTCCGGCGCCGGATCGTCCTCTTACAGCTCGACGCCGGGTGCGACAGGATCCAGCTCGGAGCCGACGACGACCTTCCAGCAGCCCCCGGCTCCGCAGTAATCAGGTTCGGCTTCGTCATAATCGCTAGGGCACTCGCGGCAGGCGGGTGACGACCTCGCGAGGAGTGACCCAGCTAGTGGATAACCGACCAGTCGGTACGCGCCAGGCGCGTGACCTGCTTCGGGTTGCGTTCGGCCCGTCGGGCATCGCCCTGGCGATCATCGCTGCGCTGGTGCTCATCCAGCTGGTCATCGCCAACAGCGACCTGACCGGGGCGTTCGGCGCGATGGCCAGCATGTGGCTGGGCGTGCACGGCGTGCCGGTGTCGATCGGCGGCGCCGAACTCGGCGTGATGCCCCTGGCCCCGCTGCTGGCGATGGTCTGGGGGACGGCCCGCACCACGGCGACGGCGACGCGGCCAGGTGCGTCCTGGTTCGTCGTCCGCTGGATCGTCGCGTCTGCCCTCGGCGGACCTTTGCTGATCGCGGCGATCACGATCGCGGTGATCCACGATGCGTCGTCAGTGCTCACCGAACTGCAGACACCCAACGCCCTCCAGGCGTTTGGCTGCGTCCTTGCGGTGCACGCGGTCGGCGCGGCCATCGGTGTCGGCTCGCGCCTGCAGGGCCGGCTGCTGACCGACGCCCACCTGCCGTACTGGCTCCCCGAGGCGTTGCGCGGGGCGATCGCCGGCGTGTTGGCGCTGCTCGGCTTGTCGGGGTTGGTCGCGGTCGGCTCGATGGTCGTGCACTGGTCGACCATGCACGACCTTTTCGGCATCACCGATTCGGTGTTCGGCCAGCTCAGCCTGACCGTGCTGTCGGCGCTGTATATCCCGAACGTCATGGTCGGAGCTGCGGCGGTGGCCGTCGGCTCGAGTGTGCACGTGGGGTTGGCGACGTTCAGCTCGTTCACGGTCCTCGGCGGCGATGTGCCTGCCGTGCCGGTGCTGGCCGCGGTGCCGTCACCTCCGTTGGGGCCGGTGTGGGTGGCGCTGCTGATCATCGCGGCGGCTTCGGCGGTGGCGGTGGGGCAGCAGTGCTCCCGGCGCCCGGCCCCTTGGCCGATCGCTTTCGCGAAGTTGGCGGTGGCGTCGGTGCTGGCTGCGGTGATGATGGTCATGCTCGCGATCGCGGGCAGTGGTCGCCTCGGCAATTTCGGCGAGCTCGGGGTGGACCAGACGACGTTCGGTCCGGCGGTGTTCCTGTGGTTCGTGTCTATCGGCGGTCTCACGGTGGCGATGGCCGGCGGGCTGACCCGGCGCCCGGTGCGGCCGACGCCGGTCGCCCCGGTGGCGCCCGTGGACGAGGAACCGTATGAGGATGACGCGGTCGACGTCGTCGAGGACGACGAACCCGTGACGGAAAAGCTGATCGGTGACGTGTCGGCTGCCGCCACGGATGTGGACGACGACTCGCATTTCGCCGGTGGCCCGGCGTTCGAGCAGGGCACTGAGCTTGAGCCGGAGCCCGAGACCGGTCCTGAGCCCGCGGCCAAACCAGTCAAACCGGCCAAACCTTCCGAATCGCGCCGGCCGGCGCGTCCGGAACCGGACATGGCCCCGGCGCCGGCAGAGGCCTATCAGTCCGGCACCACCGATCGGATCGGCGAACATGTCGCCTTCGACCCTGACGAGGACCCCGAGGCACATTTCGTCGTCGACGACGACGGCAGTTAGTCGGCTCGCCGTCGCGGCCACTAGGCTGCTCCCGTGCAGCAACCGGTTCACGTGCCCCCGACTGCGCCGGCGCGGCTCGTCGTCCTGGCGTCCGGGACCGGTTCGCTTCTGGATTCGTTGCTGACTGCAGCGGTCGGCGAATATCCGGCCCGCGTCGTGGCCGTCGGTGCCGATCGCGAATGCCAGGCGCTGCAGATCGGCGCGGCAGCGGGTGCAGCGACGTTCACGACTCGGCTGCGCGATCATGCTGACCGGGCCGCGTGGGACGCCGCGTTGACCGACGCCGTCGCGGCCCACGAGCCGGATCTGGTGGTGTCGGCTGGGTTCATGAAGATCCTCGGACCTACATTTCTTGCGCGCTTCCAGGGGCGGGTGCTCAACACCCACCCGGCGCTGCTGCCGTCGTTCCCCGGAGCGCATGCAGTGTCAGAGGCCCTCGCGTACGGGGTGCGTGTCACCGGCAGCACGGTGCACCTGGTGGATGACGGGACGGATACCGGGCCGATCCTGGCGCAGGAGCCGGTGGTGGTACTCGACGGCGACGACGAATCGTCGCTGCATGAACGGATCAAGGTCGTCGAGCGACGACTGTTGGTAGACGTGATCGCCGCGGTGGCCCTCCGCGGTGTGACGTGGAGTGGACGAAAGGCGGCAATAGGATGACGCGACGACCGATTCGGCGCGCGCTGATCAGCGTGTACGACAAGACCGGCCTGGCGGAGCTGGCCCGCGGGCTGCACGCGGCCGGAGTGACTCTGGTTTCGACCGGATCGACCGCGAAAACCATTGCTGCCGAAGGTATCCCGGTGACTCCCGTGGAAGAGGTCACCGGCTTCCCGGAGGTGTTGGACGGCCGCGTCAAGACGCTGCACCCGCGCGTGCACGCCGGCCTGCTTGCCGACACCCGCAAGGCCGAGCACCTCGCCGCGCTCGATGAGCTCGGTGTCGAGGCGTTCGAACTCGTTGTGGTGAACCTGTACCCGTTCACGCAGACGGTGGCCTCGGGTGCCTCAGAGGACGAGTGCGTCGAGCAGATCGACATCGGTGGACCGTCGATGGTCCGCGCCGCGGCGAAGAACCACCCGAGCGTCGCCGTCGTCGTCGACCCGCTGGGGTACGACGGTGTGCTGGCCGCCGTCAACGCCGGCGGCTTCACGCTCGAGGAGCGGAAGAAGTTGGCGTCGTTGGCGTTCCGGCACACGGCCGAGTACGACGTGGCCGTCGCCTCGTGGATGGGGTCGGTGCTGGTGCCCGGCGACGACGAAGCGTCCGCCGCCGGCATGCCGGCCTGGCTCGGTTCGACGTGGCGTCGCACTGATGTACTCCGCTATGGCGAGAACCCGCACCAGAAGGCGGCGCTCTACAGCGACGACGCCGGCTGGCCCGGGCTGGCTCAGGCCGAGCAGCTGCACGGAAAAGAGATGTCGTACAACAACTTCACCGACGCCGATGCGGCGTGGCGGGCGGCGTTCGACCACGAGGACATCTGCGTGGCGATCATCAAGCACGCCAACCCGTGCGGCATTGCGGTGTCGTCGATCTCGGTTGCCGATGCCCACCGGAAGGCACATGCGTCGGACCCGCTGAGTGCGTTCGGTGGCGTCATCGCCACCAACACGGCCGTCACCGAGGAGATGGCCGAGACGATCGCGGACATCTTCACCGAGGTGATCGTCGCTCCTGCCTTCGAGCCGGGCGCCGTCGAAATCTTGACCCGTAAGAAGAACATTCGCATCCTTGTGGCTTCCGAGCCTCAGGCCGGTGGTACCGAATTCCGTCAGGTCAGCGGTGGCCTGCTGGTGCAGCAGCGCGACGCGCTGGATGCCGCGGGCGACGACCCGATCAACTGGACTCTGGCGACCGGCACCCCGGCCGACCCGGAGACCTTGGCCGACTTGGTGTTTGCCTGGCGCGCGTGCCGCGCGGTGAAGTCGAACGCCATCGTGGTGGCGACCAACGGCGCCACGGTCGGCGTTGGGATGGGCCAGGTGAACCGGGTCGACGCGGCCCGGCTGGCAGTGGAGCGGGGCGGCGATCGCGTGCGCGGCGCCGTTGCTGCCTCGGATGCGTTCTTCCCGTTCCCCGACGGCTTGGAGACGCTGACCAACGCCGGCGTGAAAGCCATTGTGCACCCGGGTGGTTCGGTCCGCGATGACGAAGTCACTGCCGCTGCTGCTGCCGCGGGCATCACGCTGTACCTGACCGGGGCACGGCACTTCGCCCACTGAGTCCTGTGCGCCGAGTGGCCAGGTTTGCCCGGAGATAATTCGCGCAAACCTGGCCTTTTGGTATTAGAGGCGCAGCGGCGCAGCAGTGTCGCGAGCGGTCACGGCGTCGTCCATACGCGCCTGCCACGAGGTGGCCCAGCGCTCAGGGAAGCACCGCTGCAGGAGCTCGAGCATGATTGGCACCGCCGTCGATGCCCCGGGCGACGCCCCCAGGAGCCCGGCTATGGTGCCGTCGGCCGAGGAGACGAGTTCGGTACCTGAACGAAGTACGCCGATGCGTTCGGCGTCCGGGGTGACCAGCTGAGCTCGCTGTCCCGCGGGCACCAGTTCCCAGTCTTGCGGGTCGGCGCCCGGGTAATACCGTTGCAGCTGTTTGATTTTCCCGCTGCGCGGCGTGAGCAACTCGCTGATCAAGTAACGGACCAGCGGCAGACTCTGAGCCGCCGCGGCGGCCAGCACATGCAGATTGTGCCACCGCAGTGTCGTGAAGAAGTCGGTGAGCTTGCCGCCTTTGAGGAGTTTGGTGCTGAACGTCGCATAGGGCCCGAACATCAGGTAGCCCTCGCCGTCGACCACGCGTTTGTCCAAGTGCGGCACCGACATCGGCGGAGCGCCGATCGCGGCCTGTCCGTACACCTTGGCATCGTGTCGTGCCACCACGTCGGGTCGTGAGCATCGCAGAAATGCTGCGCCGACAGGCAGGACCCCGTAACCCCGGACTTCGGGCAGGTGCGCGCGTTGCAGCAGGCGTAGTGCGAAGCCACCGGCTCCGACGAACACGTGCCGCGCTCTCACCTGAAACCTGTTGCGAGAGTTCGTCCGACGGCCCGCGACGAGCCAGGTGCCGTCGGCGTCCTGGCGCAGTCTGCGTACCTCATGAGCGAGCCGGACCTCACCGCCGTCCGAGGTGATGATTCGGGTCAGTCCGTGGGTGAGCGCCCCGAAGTCGACATCGGTGCCGCCGGCGTGCCGGGTCGCCGCAACCGGTTCCTCTGGATCGCGTCCGGCCATCACCAACGGGGCCCAGCCCGCGATCGTCGTCGGGTCGTCGCTGAACTCGAGTTCGGCGAATAGCGGGTCGGCCCTCAGGGTTTCGAACCGCTGCCGTAGATAAGCCACGTCGTGGTCGCCGAACACCACGTCCATGTGCGGAGTGCCATGGATGAAAGTCGCCGGGTCCAGCAGGCCCTGCTCGATCAAATGTGCCCACCATTGGCGGGACAACTGGAACTGTCTGGCGATGTCAATGGGCGCTGCGCCGTCTGCGGGGTCTGGCATGTAGTTGAGTTCGCAATAGCCCGAGTGGCCCGTGCCGGCGTTGTGCCACGGCCCGCTGCTCTCCGTTGCGATGTCGGATGCCCGCTCCACCAATACGATGCGCCACTGCGGCTCCAACGTGCTGATCATGGCGCCGAGGGTGGCAGACATGATGCCGCCACCGATGAGCAGGACGTCGGCGACTTCGGGTTCGACGGTGTTCATGGTTGCTCCTTGTCTCGATGAATCCAGCATCACTCCCTCGAGTTCAATCCGTCCAATGAATGTTCTGGCGATTACCATCCGAATATGGATCAATGGATGAGTCTGCTTGCGCCGCAGCTTCGGGCGCTCGAGGCGCTGGACTCCAACGGCGGGCACATGACCCGTGCCGCGGACAGCCTGGGCATTCCGCAGTCGTCGATGAGTCGGCGCATTCATGCCCTGGAGAAGACCCTCGGCGTCCGACTGCTCACTCAGGACGGCAGGACCGTGCGCCTGACGCCGGCGGCGACGCAGCTCGCCGAACGGACTCGGCGTCCGCTGCATGAACTGGAAGCGATCATCGAAACCATCGCGGGTGAAGCCGACCCCGACAGTGGCACCATCCGTTTCGGCTTCCCACTGACGATGGGAGCCGGCGTGGTGCCGAATCTGGTCACCGAATTCCACCGGCGCGCACCGGGAATCCGGCTCCAGATCAAGCAGGCGCACGGCAGTGAACTGGCTACCGACCTCAAATCGGGGACGCTTGACGTGGCCGTGGTGATTCCGCCGCCGGGCGATGTCGAGCATGTGGTGATCGGCGGCCAACAGATCCGGGCCGTGTTGCCGGCGGGCCATCCGCTGGCTGCCCGCCGTCGTCTGCGGTTGGACGAGCTGCGCGACGAGACGTTCATCGCCAACCCGGCGAGCTATCACCTGCGCCAGGAAACTGAAAGCTGGTGCCGTGATTCGGGATTCGTGCCGCACGTGCCCGTGGAGATCACGGAATTCACGACCATCCGCGAGTTGGTCGGCCGAGGTATGGGTATCGCGTTGCTACCGCACGATGAGCACACCTCGCGCAAGGTCCGCGAGATCCCGTTGACGCCCAACACTTATCAGCGACAGATCGCGCTGGCGTGGGCGCCAACCGCCGTCACTCCCGCTGCTCGGCGACTGCTGACGTTCCTTCGCGCGGAGTGGTCGGTCGGGGCCGCCCGCACCCGTTGATCCGGTATCTGTGGCGACAAATGCCGAGTGGCAGACGTCCCTGACGCGGGGTCAACGAGGTGCGGTCAGGACGCGACTTCGTCGGGCTTCTGCGTCGTGGCGTATTCGACGAACGCCACGATCTCGCTGACGGCCTTGCGGGCGTCCGGATTCACATCGAAGCTCAGCTGGAACATGTGCATCGCCGCGTCCCACACCTGAACCCAAGCTTGGGCGCCCGCTGCGCGCAGCGCGTCGGCGAGCGCGAACGAGTCGTTGCGCAGCATCTCGTTGGTGCCGATCTGCAGCAGTGTCGGCCCGAGCCCGTGGAGGTCGGCTTCGGTCGGCATCTGCGGCACCGGATGGGTGCCGTTCTTGGTGGCGAAGACCGTGTAGATGTACTTCACCGCCATGAACGGGAACAGCACGTCGCGGGATTCCAGCATCGCGTTGTATTTCAGGTTCATGTCCGACGACGTCAGCGCCGAGAGCAGCACCTGCGCGGCGGGCACCGGCAGGCCGCTGTCACGGGCGGCGATCGCGGTGTCGGCGGCGATCAGGCCACCTGCCGAGTCGCCGGCGAAGACGATCTTCGTCGAATCCACCCCGGAGGCCAGGACCAAGCGGTACGCGTCGAGGCCGTCGCTCACCGCCTCTTCGATCATGGCGTGCGGGGCCAGCCGGTAGCCGACGTTCAAGACCCGGGCGCCCGTCTCCGCGGAGAGCTTGCTGGCCCAGCGCCGGTGCGAGTTCAGCCCGAGGGTGATCAGCGCCGAGCCGTGGAAGTACACGATCACCGAATCGGAATCGCGCGCGCCGGGCGCCACGATCCATTCGGCCGGGCAATTGGGCAGGGCGATCGGCGTCACCTCGGTGCCCGGCAACGGGCGGAAGACGCGGAAGGCCGGGTCGATGATGTCGTACCGGCCGCGCTGCACGAGATCGGGATGGAACCGGTTGACGACCATGCCGATGAGCGTGAGCAGGGCAATTACCGGTCGGACGAACACCGCGGTCAACCCGCCGAGCAGTCGACTCTGCCAGGCGGCGGGGCCGAACTCGAGGTCGGTGGGGCGGTGAGTCCAGTCGAGCGAGTTCACGGTACCGAGGGTACTGGGTACGGCTCCGGAACCCAAGGTGCTGCCGGTCACCGTGCACCGTCGTAGCGTGGAGGTCGTGACATCACCTAACGACCTTCCAGTCGATCTGCCGAAGACCGTGGGCGCGTTGAAAGCAACGGGCCACCGTGAACGGGGCATCAAGACCGAGATCCGCGAGAATCTGCTGGCTGCGCTGGCCGACGGCCAGGACGTCTGGCCCGGCATCTTCGGCTTCGAGGACACCGTGCTGCCGCAGCTGGAGCGCGCGCTGATTGCCGGGCACGACGTCGTGCTGCTCGGCGAGCGCGGCCAGGGCAAGACCCGCCTGCTGCGCGGTCTGGTCGGACTGCTGGATGAATGGACCCCGGTCATCGCCGGTTCGGAGCTGGGTGAGCACCCCTATTCGCCGATCACGCCCGAGTCGATCCGCCGCGCCGCGGATTCGGGCGACGACCTGCCAATCACCTGGAAGCACCGCAGCGAGCGCTACACCGAGAAGCTGGCGACGCCCGACACCAGCGTCGCCGACCTGGTCGGCGACATCGACCCCATCAAGGTGGCCGAGGGACGGAGTCTGGGTGACCCGGAGACCATCGCCTACGGCCTCATCCCGCGGGCACACCGCGGGATCGTCGCCATCAACGAGCTGCCCGACCTCGCCGAGCGCATCCAGGTCGCCATGCTCAACGTGATGGAGGAGCGCGACATCCAGGTCCGCGGCTACACCCTGCGCCTGCCGCTGGACGTGCTCGTGGTGGCCAGTGCCAACCCCGAGGATTACACCAACCGGGGCCGCATCATCACGCCGCTGAAGGACCGCTTCGGCGCCGAGACACGCACGCACTACCCGCTGGAGCTCGACGCCGAGGTCGGCGTCATCAAGCAGGAGGCCCACCTGGCCGCCGAGGTCCCGGATTACCTGCTGCAGATCCTGGCCCGCTTCGCGCGCTACCTGCGTGAGTCGCAGTCGATCGATCAGCGCTCCGGCGTCTCGGCCCGATTCGCGATCGCCGCGGCCGAAACCGTCGGCGCCGCGGCTCAGCACCGCTCCGCGATTCTGGGTGAACAGGATCCGGTCGCTCGAGTCGTCGATCTGCAGACCATCATCGGCGTGCTGCGCGGCAAGCTCGAATTCGAGTCCGGTGAGGAAGGCCGCGAGCAGGCGGTGCTGGAACATCTGCTGCGCCGGGCGACGGCGGACACCGCACAGCGGCTGCTCGGCGGCATCGACGTGGGTTCGTTGGTCACTGCGGTGGAAGGGGATTCACCGGTGACGACGGGGGAGCGGGTGTCAGCCAAGGACGTCCTGGCCGCGCTGCCGGACCTGCCGGTGATCGACGCGATCGCCGACCGGCTGAGTGCCCAGTCCGACGGCGAGCGGGCCGCGGCCGTCGAGCTGGCGCTGGAAGCGCTGTATCTGGCCAAGCGCATCGACAAGACCTCTGACGACGGCGAAACGGTATATGGCTAACCACCTCTCGCGGTATTCGCGCTACACCGGCGGCCCTGATCCGCTGGCACCTCCCGTCGACCTCAGGGAGGCGCTGGAGCAGATCGGGCAGGACGTCATGGAGGGCGTGTCGCCCCGGCGCGCCCTGTCCGAGCTGCTGCGGCGCGGTACCCAGAACATGCGCGGCGCGGACCGGCTGGCCGCCGAAGCCAACCGTCGTCGTCGGGAGTTGCTGTCGCGCAACAACCTTGACGGCACGCTGCAGGAGATCAAGAAGCTGCTGGACGAGGCCGTACTCGCCGAGCGCAAGGAACTGGCCCGGGCGCTCGATGACGACGCGCGGTTCGGCGAACTGCAGTTGGAGTCGTTGTCACCGTCGCCGGCGAAGGCCGTGCAGGAGCTTTCCGAATACGACTGGCGCTCATCGGAAGCCCGGCAGAAGTACGAGCAGATCAAGGATCTGCTGGGTCGGGAGATGCTGGACCAACGATTCGCGGGCATGAAGGATGCGCTGGAAAACGCCACCGATGAGGACCGGCAGGCCGTCAACGAGATGCTCGACGATCTGAACAACCTGCTGGAGAAACACGCCAAAGGCGAAGACACCCAACAAGATTTCCAGGATTTCATGGCCAAGCACGGCCAGTTCTTCCCGGAGAATCCGCAGAACGTCGACGAGTTGCTGGACTCGCTGGCGCAGCGCGCCGCGGCCGCGCAGCGCTTCCGCAACAGCCTGTCGCCCGATCAACGCGCCGAATTGGATGCGTTGGCGCAGCAGGCCTTCGGGTCGCCGTCTCTGATGAATGCGCTCGATCGGCTCGACGCCAACCTGCAGGCTGCCCGCCCTGGCGAGGACTGGACCGGCGAGCGGAGTTTCACCGGAAACAACCCGCTCGGTATGGGGGAAGCCGCTCAGGCGATGGAAGACATCGCCGAGTTGGAGCAACTGGCCGAACAACTTTCGCAGAGTTACGCCGGTGCGCAGATGGACGATGTCGATCTGGACATGCTGGCCCGGCAGTTGGGTGACGAGGCCGCCGTCGACGCGCGCGCGTTGGCGGAGCTGGAACGCACCCTGATGAATCAGGGCTTCCTGGACCGGGGTTCGGACGGGCAGTGGCGGCTGTCGCCGAAAGCCATGCGCCAGCTGGGTCAGGCTGCGCTGCGTGATGTGGCGCAACAACTTTCCGGCCGGCACGGCGAGCGCGACACACGTCGGGCCGGTGCGGCCGGAGAGCTGACCGGGGCCACCCGGCCGTGGCAGTTCGGTGACACCGAGCCGTGGAACGTCACCCGCACCTTGACCAACACGGTGCTGCGGCAAGCGGGCACCAATTCCGACGGGCCACTGCGGATCACGGTCGACGATGTCGAAATCTCAGAGACCGAGACCCGCACCCAGGCTGTGGTGGCGCTGTTGGTGGACACCTCGTTCTCGATGGTGATGGAGAACCGGTGGCTGCCGATGAAGCGCACCGCCCTTGCGCTCAACCATCTGGTGAGTACGCGGTTCCGGTCAGATGCGTTGCAGATCATCGCCTTTGGCCGCCATGCCCGCACCGTGTCCGCCGCGGAGCTGACCGGGCTGGAAGGCGTCTACGAGCAGGGCACCAACCTGCACCACGCGCTGCTGCTCGCGGCCCGGCACCTGCGTCGTCATCCCAACGCGCAGCCGGTCATCCTGGTGGTCACCGACGGCGAGCCGACGGCTCACCTCGAGCAGTACCGCGATGGTACCGAGACGTTCTTCGACTACCCACCGCATCCGCGCACCATCGCCTTCACGGTGCGCAGCTTCGACGAGGTGGCCCGGATGGGCGCGCAGATCACCATCTTCCGGTTGGGCAGCGATCCGGGCCTGGCCCGGTTCATCGACCAGGTGGCGCGGCGTGTCGAAGGTCGCGTCGTCGTGCCCGAGCTCGACGGGCTGGGTGCTGCCGTGGTCGGTGACTACCTGCGCTCGCGGCGGCGCCGGCGCTGACCCCAGCTCGGCGAGCCGGCCTGGGGGGCACCACCCGCTTGCGGGTGAGTCGGTACGGCGACACGCTGTCGAACCTGTACAGGAGGCGCACGCTCGTCGGCCGCGAGCGGCCCCGAAGTGCACGGGATATGCGGCGTGTCGCGGTGCAAACACGGCCGCTCGCGGGAAGGG
>Ga0105237_10002512_pt1 | contig 22710 bp, 24 predicted proteins | sample KBSC24metaG_FD_81520 | JGI IMG/M metagenome (GOLD analysis project Ga0105237, IMG submission 81520) | Corn rhizosphere microbial communities from Kellogg Biological Station, Michigan, USA - KBS C2-4 metaG | ecosystem: Host-associated > Plants > Roots > Rhizosphere > Soil | place: Michigan, USA...
CGCGTTCCTCAACAGCTTCGTCCGCGTGCTGATGGCGCCGGACCCGACCGCCCGCAACGAGGCCCTCAAGGAGGAAGACGGCCCGCTGCTCGATGCGGACGTCGACGAGAAGACCTGACAGTCAGCGCGCGAGCGTGCGCAAAGTGTCCGCGCCGCACGGCGTGTCGGCGTACAGACACGCACGCTCGCGGAGGGGGTTAGCGGGTGACGAGGGCGAGGGCCTGTTCGCCTGCAGCCGCGATTTGGTCCGGATCGGTGCCGCCCTTGCGCAACGCCTCGAACCCACGCATCAAGCCGAGCAGCGTGGTGGCGAGTGCATCGGGATCTGCGTCTGCCCGCACGTCTCCGTCGCGCTGCGCCTCCGTGATGCACTCGACGAGATATCCCCGCCACCGGGTCAGTGATTCACCGATCACCCGGTCGACGTCGGCGTCCGTGGCACCGAGTTCGGCCGAGCTCTTGGCGAGCATGCACCCCTTGCGCTCGGTATCGGCCACGACACCCGCGACCGTCGCGCGGACGTGCCCGGCGAGTCGGTCGTATGCGGAGACGCCTGGCTGCTGCAGCTGTTGCTTCATCTGATCGATCGCGTCCACGCAGTACCCGTCGAGTGCCCGGACGAATAGTGCGTGCTTGTCCCCGAAGGCGCCGTACAGGCTGCCCTTTCCGAGCCCCGTGGCAGCTGTGAGTTCATCGACGGACGTGGCGGCGTAACCGCCGCACCAGAACTGATCACGTGCAGCCGCCACCACGGTGTCTTCGTCGAAGTTGCGTGGGCGTGGCACGAATTCACTGTACGCCGATATGGAATAAACAGTCCAGATGTCGACTTGTGCCCCGTGATGGCCATCCACCCCACGAAGGAGAGATCCATGTCTCGACCCGTTCGCGTCGGCATTCAACTGTGGCCCGGAGGAGCGCCCGACTACCAGAGTTGGCGCGCGGCCGTCATCCACGCCGAGGAACTCGGGGTAGACGTCATCTTCGGCTACGACCACTTTCATGCGCCCGCAATGGAGGGCATCGTCGACGGCAAGCCGCTGCTGTCCGAGGTTCAGCCGGACGTCGTGAACTTCGAGGGCTGGACCGCCCTGGCATCCTGGGGCGAGATCACGTCCCGCGCCGAGATCGGACTGCTGGTCACCGGCATCGGCTTCCGCAATCCGGATCTGCTCGCCGACATGGCGCGCACCGTCGACCACATCAGTGGCGGTCGTGTCATCCTCGGCCTCGGCGCCGGGTGGTACGAAAAGGACTACACCACCTACGGGTACGACTTCGGTACGTTCACAACCCGGTTCGACCTGTTCGACGCCGGCCTGGAGCGCATCGAGCACCGGCTGCAGAATCTGAATCCCCCACCCGTGCGCGACATCCCGATCCTCATCGGGGGTTCCGGGCCCAAGCGCTCGTTGCCCGCGGTGGCGAAGCACGCCCACATCTGGCACGCCTTCCTGCCCGTCGACAAGTTCATCGAGGCCAGCAAGCTGGTGGGCGAGCTCGCAACGGCCTACGGCCGCAACGACTCCGACATCGAGCGGTCGTCGGTGTGGGAGAACGCGGGGGACGCCGATGCCTACCGGGACGCCGGCGTCACCCTGTTCACCAACGAGATCCATCCCACCGCGCAGGGGTACGACTTCAGTATCCTCGAGAAGATGATCGCCTGGCGAGACAAGCAATGAGCACCGAGGAAGAAGTGACGGTCGAGGTCCGGCGTGTCACCATCACCAGCTCGCGCCCGTACGACGACGTCGTCGCGGCGGTGTACGCAGGTCTTGGCCGGGTGGAGAATTTCGGAGAGGCCGTCCGCGAGTGGTACACCGCGCACGACCGGGACGAGTTCGACGCATTGGTCGAACCCGTCGCGGGCAGCAGCGGGCTCCTCGAGTTCTTGAGCCTCGACTTCGGCAAGGTCCTGGCGATCCGCGACCCCGACCGCAGCGGGCGACTGCTGCGGATCATCGCCGGCAACCCCGTCACGATGAGCAAGATGACCGCCACCGTGCGCGACGCAGGTTCTTACGCGCCGGTGACGATCCTGGTCGCCGAACGCCCCGATGGCGTGACGGTGTCCTACGACCGGGTCGCCAGCCAGATCGCCCCGTACGCAGGTAGCGAGGCGTCAGCGATCGCCGAAGCTCTCGATGACGCGGTGGTGACGCTGCTCCGCAACGCCGCTGGGTGATCAGCTCGACGCAATAGTGTGGATAGGCGTGACGTCCACCGGCCGCCGCTACGCGCGAGAGATCGTCGCCGTCTCGTTGGCGGCCCTGCTGGTCGTCGCGGCGTTCGTCGTTCCGCATCTGAACCTCGGCATCGTGACGCCGCTGATCAACAGCAGCGCTCAGCAGATCCGCGACTTCGCGCAGACCGCGCCGATCTTCGGGTGGTGGAACGCCCACGTCGGGTGGGGCACCGCGCCCGCGATCGTCATCGGACTGGCCGCGGTACTGGTCGGCCAGTCGGTTGCGCAGCGCCTGCCGTGGCGGGCGGTGCCATGGGCGACGTGGGCGACGGCGTGCGGGTGGGCGTTCTCGCTGGCGATGATCGACGGCTGGCAGCGTGGCTTCGCGGGCCGGCTGACGGCGCGCCACGAGTACCTGCGGCAGGTACCGACCATCACCGACATCCCAGCAGCCGTCCGCACGTTCGCGAGCAGGATCCTCGACTTCCAACCCAATTCGTGGATCACCCACGTCTCCGGCCATCCACCTGGCGCCCTGCTGACGTTCGTCTGGCTGGACCGCATCGGACTCGGCGGCGGCGCGTGGGCGGCTCTGCTGGTGCTTCTGGTGGGATCCAGCGCGGCGGCGGCCATCGTCGTCGGCGTACGGGCGCTGGCCGGCGAGGCGACGGCGCGACTGGCGGCCCCGTTCGTCGCGGTCGCGCCGACCGCCATCTGGATCGCGGTGTCGGCAGACGGCTACTTCGCGGGCGTCGCAGCGTGGGGCATCGCGCTGCTCGCAATTGCGGTGCGCGGCAACACGCGTCTCTCGCTGCTGGCGGGTGCGGGTGCCGGACTGGCGCTCGGCTGGGCGATCTTCCTGAACTACGGGCTCGGCCTCATCGCGCTGCCCGCCGTCGCGGTTCTCGTCACCGCCAAGGATCTGCGCTCCGCATTGCGGGCGCTGATCCCCGCCGTGCTCGTCGCGCTGGCCGTGGTCGCGGTGTTCGCCGCCGCCGGGTTCTGGTGGTTCGACGGTTACACCCTTGTTCAGGAACGATATTGGCAGGGCATCGCGCTCAACCGCCCGTTCCAGTACTGGTCGTGGGCCAACCTGGCATCGGTGGTGTGCGCCATCGGCCTTGGCAGCGTCGCCGGGGTCGCACGTGCCTTCGACATCGGTGCGATCAAGCGCCGCTCGGGACTTCACCTGGTGGTGCTGGCCGCCCTGCTGGCGATTCTCTGCGCCGACCTCTCGATGTTGAGCAAGGCAGAGACCGAACGCATCTGGCTTCCGTTCATGATCTGGCTGACCGCCGCGCCCGCGCTGTTGCCGCCACGGTCACACCGTTGGTGGCTCGCCCTCAACGTCGTCGGTGCGCTTGCCCTCAACAGCTTCATCCTGACGAACTGGTAGGCGTCGGGCGATCACGTAGCTGATCGGCACGCATGCCCAGACGACGGCTATCGAAAGCAGAAGCCCCAGTGGGTAATCGCGATTCAGCACGGTCAGGTTGTCGGGCCGCATACCCGGCTTGTCGAACACCGGGATGGCGAGCAGCCCCAGCACCACGGTGCACAGCGCCGCCACCGTCACGGGTGTCCACCATCGCCCGCGGACGAGGCGTCGACCCGTGAACCCGAACACGACGCACAGTGGGGCGAACACGAAGTCGTGGAGCACCACGCCTGCAGCCGCCCACACCGCGATGCGCACGATGATCACGACCGGAAACTGCCACAGCAACCACGCCCCGTACAGCCCTGCCAAGAGCCCCGCCACCACCAGCGCGATCCTCACGGCCGCCAGCCCGCCTCCGGACTCCCGGAACGGCGTCGCGGCGCCGCCGTCGTCCTCGTCGTGCGCGACGGTCATACCGGCACCACCTCAATCCGCGACAGCCACTTCGTCTGCAACACACCTGGTCTCGACGGCGCGATCAGACGGCACGGGTACCCGTGATCCAAGTCGAGCACCTCGCCGTTGAGCCGCAACGCGATCAAGGTCTGCGAGTCGCGGGCGTGCCTGGCAGGCAGCACGGTCCGCGAATACGGCCCCGGCGGTTCCAGCGAGATCATCCGCACGTCCGAGTCCGGTGCGGCCCCGACGGCGGCGATCAGGTCCGCCAGCACCACGCCGGTCCACTCGGCGTTGGCACTCCAGCCCTCCACGCACGCGATGGGCAACTGGTGGGTGACCTGCGGCATCGCCGCGAGGTCGGCGAGGGTGAACGCACGCGTCGCCGACCCATGGGTGACGGTGAGCCGATAGTCCGGGGACTGGGCCCTGCGGATGACGCCTGCCGCGATCGCCGATCGGTTCACCGGAACGCCCTGCGGCCCCTGGCCGGAACGCGGAGCCAGCACCGAAAGCTTGCGCAGCCACGGCACCGTCTGCCCAGCGGTGACGACCGTCGCCAACGCGACCGCGAGGCCCGTCCCCACGAGCACCGACCGCCTGCTCGGGCCGACGGAACCCGCCAAGGCCACCTCGTCGACCGGTTCGCCGAGCGCACGCCGGATCACCGGCAACTTCACGCCGATGTGCACGACCACCGCGCCCGCGGCAACCCACGCCATCGCGTAATGGGCTGTGGTGAAGAAGAATTGGAACACATACCACTGCGCAATGTTGAGCAGTCCGGTGCTGAGCTGGAAGAGCATCGACGCGACCAGCACCAGGATCGAGAGCCGCTCGAGTTGCCGGACGGGTCCTCCGATGATCGGCCGTTCGAAAAGCTTGGGCCACACCGACCACAGCTTGACGACCAGCAGCGGTATCGCCGCGATCCCCGAGATCACGTGCAATCCCTGGGTCAGCCGGTACAGCCAAACGGGGCGGGTGGGCCAGAAGAACCACGGCTGCGGATGTTGGATGAAGTGGCTGATCAAGCCGGTCAGGAAGCAGACCGCGACGGCGACGCCGAGGGCAAGACCCACCCGCGCCGTGACGGCCGTACTGCGCAGCGGTGACGGTTTCATGCCGCGGCCAGCGTCGCCAGCGCACGATTCCCGATCGTGCGCATGGTCGTGATGGTCAGGCCGACGTCACCGGCCAGCCTGCGGGCACCGTCGACTCCCACCGATGCCCACCGAAACCACGGTCCAATGGTCCGCTCCGACTCCAGCCGCACCCACCGCACCTGGACACCGATTGTCGTGCAATCGAATTCGGCGATGCATTGACCGCCGGCGCGCAACAGCTCGCCTGCCCGCAACAGCACGCGCCACGGGTCGCCGCCGATGCCGACGTTTCCGTCGGCGAGCAGCACCGTCGACCATCGGCCCGCACCGGGCAACGGACCGAAGACGTCGCGGCGCAGGGCAGGCGCTCCGCTGCGACGGGCCAGATCGACCGCGGTGGCCGACTGGTCGATGCCGAGTGCGGGCACCCCGCGCGCAACCAAGTGGGCGAGCAGACGTCCTGGACCGCAGCCGAGGTCGATGGTGGGCCCCTGGCACAGCCCGACCATCGTCTGATCGAAGGCGTGATCGGATCGCAGCCGCCCAAGCCAGCTGTGCACGGGCAGGCCGTGCACGCTTCCGTCCTGATGGCGGATCCAACACCGCTCACCGGTCAACGCGCGGTCGTAGAGATTGCCAAACACGTCATGCTCCTTCTATCGAGGAGAGTTGATGGAATCGACTTCCGGGCAGGCAGGCCTGCGAGACGACCGCGATGTCGTCGAAGGTGTCCACGTCGGCCAGCTCGGCCACCAGCCGCACGTCCATACCCGTGTCGGCGAGAGCGCGAAGCGTTACAGCGCCGGTGTTCGGTTGCGACATCGGCACCGTCCGCAGGCACTCCGCCATCGCAGGACGGGTGACGCCCAAGACCCACCAGCCGCCGTCGCACGCCATTCCAAGCACGGCGTCGACACCAGACAGCGTCAGTGCGCAGTCGCCGAGCAGACCCGGCGTCACCTGCGGGGTGTCCATGCCGATCTGCAGTATCGGCAGCCCACCCGCGGCGTTCGAGGCGTCGGCGTGCGCGTTGGCCAAGCGGTCGGCGAAACCCTCGCCGCGCTGGTCGATCACCGTGAAGTCGGCCAAGCGGGCTTCGAGCTCGACACGTCGGCTGGCGACGGCGAGATCTCCCGTCAGCGCGACGATGCGCGCCGCCACCGGAGCATCCGCCGCGGCGTCCAAGGTGTCCAACAACGCGGCGGCGGCGACGTCGGCCGCCGCCGCGTCACCGATCGTCGTGGCAAGGCGCGTCTTCGCCAGCCCCGGCACGGGAGCCTTGGCCACCACCAGCAGCGCCACCGGGATCACGAGATCGCCCGCCAGAAGTCCAGGGCCGCAATGAAACTGCCGTGCACGGAGCCGCTGACCTTGGACTTGCCTCCGGTGCGCGGTCCGTACGCCACGTCGTGCTCGACCACCCGCCAATTCGCAGCCGCAGCACGAACGAGCAGCTCCAGCGGATACCCGGAACGCCGGTCCGTCACGCCGAGCGCAAGCACGGCGTCACGCTTGGCGACCCGCATGGGCGCGATGTCGTGCACGTCGATGCCGTGGCGACTGCGCAACCGCCAGCACACCGCCGCGTTGCCAAGCCGCGCGTGCCACGGCCAACCCACCCCAGGTAGCGGCCTGCGCCTGCCAACCGCCATGTCGGCGCCGCGGTCCAGCTCGGCGACGAGGCGTGGCAGATCCCGAGGATCCATCGACCCGTCGCCGTCGAGTACCGCCACGACCGGCGTCGACGCCGCCACGATGCCTGCGTGCACGGCGGCGCCGTATCCGGGCTGAATCTCGGCGACGACCTGCGCACCGCACCGTCGCGCCACGTCCGCGGTGCCGTCGGTGCTGTTGTTGTCGACGACCAGGGGCACGTAACCCGAAGGGATGTCGGCCAGCACGCCGGGCAGTGATGCAGCCTCGTTCAAACAGGGCAGCACCACGGTAACCCGACAACAACCGCTCACCGGACCGACATTAACGAGATTGGAGGCTCAGAATCGTGCAGAAACCTGACCAATCCGTGACATCCGCGCAGGTTGGCGAACTGCCCGGATACTGTGGACCCGATGACGCGCGTCCTGATCGCCGACGACGACACCGTCGTCCGTGACGTCGTGCGCCGATACCTCGAACACGACGGGCTCGACGTCGTCGTCGCACGGGACGGCGAGGAGGCCCTCCGGCTGCTGGACACCGAGCGGATCGACGTCGCCGTCCTCGACGTGATGATGCCGGGCCGCGACGGGCTGACGCTGTGCCGCATGTTGCGCGATCGCGGTGGCTACACGCTTCCCGTGATCCTGCTGACCGCGCTCGGCGAGGAGGGCGACCGGATCGCGGGGCTCGAGGCCGGTGCCGACGACTACCTGACCAAGCCGTTCAGCCCGCGCGAGCTCGCACTGCGGGTCCGTTCGGTGTTGCGGCGCAACCCGTCACCGGCTGATTCTCACGTCGTGGTCTCCTGCGACGGGCTGACGGTGTCGGCGGCCGCACGATCGGTGACCGTCAACGGCAAACCCGTCAGCCTGACCAACCGCGAATTCGATCTGCTGCTGTTCCTGCTCACCCACCGCAGCATCGTGTTCAGCAGGGAGGAGCTCCTGAAACAGGTGTGGCAGTGGGACTTCGGCGATCTGTCGACCGTGACCGTGCACGTGAAGCGGTTGCGTTCCAAGCTCGGCGACCAGCATCGGGTTGAGACGGTGTGGGGGCGCGGCTACATGTGGAGTGAGACGCCGAATGCCGACGACTGAGTTCTGGGAGATCATCGGTCTGGCGCTGGCCTGCTCGGTACCGGTGGTGCTCGCCGGCGCGGTCCTGATCGTGCTGGCGCGGTCGTGGTCCTTGGCGGTCAGCATGGTGGTGCTGGTGCTGATTCCGACGGTGGCGACCTTCACCGGCGTGCTCGGCGCCAGCGGGTTCATGCTCACGTCGCGATTCGACGCCATCATCGTGGTGCTCGTCATCGTGTCGGTGGTGACCATTCCCGCCGCGGTGATGCTGGCCCGCTACCAGGCCCGACGGACGGTGTGGGAGCAGGACATCCGCGATTCCGAGGCGGCCGCGGAGTTGTCGCGACGGCGCCTCGTCGCGTTCGTCAGCCACGACCTGCGCACGCCGCTGGCCGGCATCCGCGCGGTCGCCGAGGCGATGGGTGACGGCCTGGTCGCCGAGAACGAGGTGCGCAACCACGCCAAGCACATCGAGCAGGAGTCCATCCGCCTGTCCGAGATGGTGGACGACCTCTTCGAGATGTCGAAGATCAACGCGGGGGCCATCCAGCCGGCATTCGACATGGTCGCGCTCGACGAGGTCGTCGACGACGTGCTGTCCGCGCACCGGATCGCCGCCGAACGGTCGGGCGTCGCACTGCGCGCGCATCTGCCTCCGACCCCGGTGCGGGTGATCGGCAGCGACCGCGCCCTGGTACGGGTGCTGTCCAATCTCGTCGCCAACGCGATCGCCCACACCCCAGACGGTGGCTCGGTCGAACTGGCGGTCGGCGCCGACGAGAGCGGTGCGTGGGCCCGCGTCGACGACACCGGCGTCGGGATCGACGACGCCGACCTGGCTCGAGTGTTCGACATCGCCTACCGCGGGTCGAACGGTCGTGTGCCGCGCGATGATTCGTCCCTGCCAAGCGGTTCGGGGCTGGGCCTGGCGATCGCCGCCGGTCTCGTGCACGCCCACCACGGCACGGTGTCGGCCTACAACCTGGCGACGGGCGCGCGGTTCGAGGTGCGCCTGCCGCTGGCCGCCGAGGAGTAGGTCAGTCGGGCAGCGAGTTGCTCAGCCGCTCGGTCGCCGCCAGGTAGTCCTCGATGAACTCGAGCACGACGTCGCGGGCAGGCTTCACCTTGTTCATCAACCCGACGCCCTGACCCACGAAGTACGTTGCCAGCGCCTGCGCGCCAGGATGACCCTGGCTGGCCAGCGCGTCGACGCGGCGGATGACCGGTTCGGCCAGCATCGACTGCAGCGGCAGCGGTAACGTCGCATGCCCGCCCGCGTGCGGCTCCCAGGCGTCGGTCCAATCCGAAACCAGTTGGCGCGACGGCTTTCCCGTACGCCCGGTCGACCGGACGGTGTCCCGCGACGTCGCGGCGAGCATCTTCTGGACGGTGTACGGCGCGGTCTCGGCCTCCTCGGTGGTGAGCCACACCGAGCCCGTCCACGCGCCGTCGGCGCCCATCGCGACGGCGGCCGCCATCTGCCTTCCCGTCACGATGCCGCCCGCCGCCAGCACCGGGATCGCGCCATCGATGGCTTCGATCACCTCCGGGATGAGCACCAGCGTCGTCACCTCACCGCAGTGGCCGCCGGCCTCGGTTCCCTGCGCGACGATCAGGTCGACGCCAGCGGCGACCTGTTTGACCGCGTGCTCCTTGGCGCCGACCAGCGCGGCGACGGGCACGCCGTGTTCGCGGCCCGCGTCGATCATGTAGTCGGGTGGCACGCCCAATGCATTTGCGATGAGCTTGATGGGGTGACTCATCGCCACCGCGAGCAGCTCGGGGCCGGTGTCGCCGGTGAGTGACGAACGGCCGAGCCGCGGCGAGGCGTCCGGCTCGATGTCGTGCTCGCTGAGCAGCGTGGCGACGAACTCCCGGAACTCCGCGGGGATGCGGTCCGCGAACTGATCGCGTGACAGGTGCTCGCCCTTGCCCTCGAACTTGGCGGGCACGATGATGTCGGCGCCGTAGGGCTTGCCGTGCACGTGTTCGTCGATCCAGGACAGTTCCTGGTCGAGCTGCTCGGGGGTGAAGGCGGTGGCGCCGAGCACGCCGAAGCCACCGGCATTGGTGACCGCGGCGACGACGTCGCGGCAGTGGCTGAACGCGAAGAGCGGGAAGTCGATGCCGAACTGCTCACAGATGGCGGGTTTCATCCCACCAGTATTACTAAGTCAGATCCGTGGACACCATCGGTCCGTCATGCCGAACGTGAGCGCACTGCGAAAAAGCGGGCTCGAATTCGCAGTGGCTTCACGTTCGACGAACAGGAGTGGCCGAAGAGCTAACCCCGCAGCGGGGCGAACGCGAAGCCCTCGAGTCCGTCGCGCCAGTCGATGGCGGCGCGGAAGCCGAGCACGTCAGCGGCCTTCGCGGGATCGGCGACGATGTGGCGGACGTCGCCGCTGCGGTATTGGCCGGTCACGACGGGTGCGGAGCCGTCGCGCACCTCGCACAGCCGCATGGCGACCTCCATGATCGACACCGGTCGCCCCGAGCAGACGTTGAACGCCGCAAACCCACCCGCGTCGGAGGCGACCGCCGCGACGTTGGCCGCAGCGACGTCGTCGACGTGGACGAAGTCACGCATCTGTCCGCCGTCTTCGTAAACCCTTGGCGGTTCGCCTCTTTCGATGGCCGACCGGAAGATCGCCGCGACACCCGAGTAGGGCGTGTCGCGCGGCATGAACGGTCCGTAGACGTTGTGGTAGCGCAGCGCCGTGACGCTGCCTCCGACCGCGTCTGCCCAAGCCAGCGCGTAGTGCTCCTGCGCGGTCTTGCTCGCCGCATACAGGCTGCGCGGCCGCAGTGGCGCGTCCTCGCCGACCAGCCGCCACTGCAGCGGTTCGCCGCCGAGCGGGCAGCGGTGCTCGAAGGCGCCCGTGTCGAGATCGGCAACCGTACGCGGCAGCGGGTCGACGGCACCGTGCTCCGGACACGCATAGGAGCCCTGGCCGTAGACGACCATCGACGACGCCAGCACCAACCGACGGCAGCCCGCGGCGAACATCTCGGCGAGCAACACCGTGGTGCCGTAGTCGTTGTGGCTTCCGTACGACGGGGCGTCGCTGGCGTCGACGCCCGCGCCTACCACTGCGGCCTGATGACACACCAGATCGATGCCTGGCAGCAACGTCGCCAGGCCCGAGGCGTCCCTGACGTCGACCTCGAGTACCCCGTCCGGAGGTCCGGACGTCTCGCCGTGTGCGGCGGTCAGCATCGCATCGATGCCGACGACGTCGTGGCCGGCGGCGGTCAACGCCGCGCAGACCCGGGACCCGATGAAGCCTGCGGCACCCGTGACGAGGACCCTCACGGCAGCTCGAACGGCAGCGTGACGCCCTTGTGCGCAAGGCAGTGCTCGCAGGTGCGCTCGAGGGACACCTGATCGATCGCCTCGAGCACCAGCTTCTTGAACGGCACCAGGTTCTTCTGGAACTCGGAGAACACGTCAACAGCGCTGACGGCCGTTCCAGCATCGATGCCTGCGTCCAGATCCGTCACCAATGCGATTGCGGCGTAGCACATCTCGAGCTCGCGAGCCAGCACCGCCTCCGGGTGGCCGGTCATGTTGACCAAGGTGAAACCCTGGCTGGCGAACCACTGGCTCTCGGCGCGGGTGGAGAACCGCGGCCCCTGGATCACCACCATCGTGCCACCGTCGACCACGCCCGGCAGGTCGCGGGCCGCCGCCCGAAGCGTCGGGCAGTACGGGTCGGCGAAGCTGACGTGGATGCCGCCCGCATCGAAGTAGGTGTCCGGCCGAGCGCTGGTGCGGTCGACGAGTTGATCGGGCACCACCATCGAGCCGGGGCCCAGCTCCGGCGTCAGGCTGCCGACCGCGCACGGCCCGAAGATGCGCCGCACCCCGAGCGCGCGCAGCGCCCACATGTTGGCGCGATATGGCACCGTGTGCGGCGAGAATTCATGGTCGACGCCGTGACGCGGCAGGAACGCCACTTCGTGCTGTCCGACCGTGCCGACGGTGATCGCCGCGCTCGGCGCGCCATACGGGGTATCGAGGCTGACGCTGCGGGCGTCGGGTCCGAAGAACGAATAGAAACCGCTGCCACCAATCACTCCGAGCATGCGTCCATTGTCGTGCATGCCGCGGCGGACCCACGCCGAGTAACCTTCGGATGAACAGCGCGTGCAAGTCTGCGCCGGTCGTGCTTGCGCGGTTGGATGGAAGGGCAGTCCCAACTCGCCAGGAGCGAATCGCCATGACATCTCTGACCACCACCTGGACCTCGGCCGACGTGCAGCCGTTGAGCGACGAGACACTCGCCCAAGTCGACGGCTGGTGGCGCGCTGCCAATTACCTGTCCGTCGGCCAGATCTACTTGTTGCGCAACCCACTGTTGCGCACCCCTCTGTCCCGCGAGGACGTCAAGCCGCGGCTGCTCGGCCATTGGGGAACCACACCGGGGCTCAACTTCATCTACGCGCACCTGAATAGGATCATCAAGGAGCGCGGCCAGTCGACGATCTACGTCACGGGTCCGGGTCACGGAGGTCCAGGCCTCGTCGCCAACGCGTACCTCGACGGCACCTACTCAGAGGTCTACTCCGACATCACCAAGGACGTCGACGGCATCCAGCGCCTCTTCCGCCAGTTCTCCTTTCCTGGCGGCATTCCCTCCCACGTCGCCCCTGAGACACCGGGATCCATTCACGAGGGCGGCGAGCTCGGCTACGCGCTTTCGCATGCCTACGGCGCCGCGTTCGACAACCCCGACCTGCTCGTCGCCGCGGTGGTCGGTGACGGCGAAGCAGAGACAGGTGCTCTTGCGACGAGCTGGCACTCGAACAAGTTCACCAACCCCGTCAACGACGGCGTGGTGTTGCCGATCCTGCATCTCAACGGATACAAGATCGCGAACCCGACTGTGTTGGACCGCATTCCGCCAGAGGAGCTGCGCAGCCTCATGGTCGGCTACGGCCACCAACCGTACTTCTTCGAGGTAGCCGAGGGTGCCGACACCGCGGACGCGCACCGGCGGTTTGCGACGCTGCTGGACTCGGTATTCAACGAGATTGCCGAGATCAAGGCGAATGCCGCCGACGGCGACGAGAGACGGCCGTCCTGGCCGATGATCATCTTCCGCACCCCGAAGGGATGGACGGGCCCGGCCTACATCGACGGGAAGAAGACCACGGGATCGTGGCGCGCACACCAGGTTCCGCTAGCCAGCGCCCGCGACACCCCGGAGCACCTGCAGGTGCTCGCGGATTGGCTGGCGTCCTACCGGCCCGACGAACTCTTCGACGAGCACGGCAAACTCGATCCCACGATCGCCGAACTGGCGCCAGCGGGCCCGCTGCGAATGAGCGACAACCCGCACACCAACGGCGGCGTGCTCCTCAAGGATTTGCGGCTGCCCGACTTTCGGGACTACGCCGTCGACGTCCCCGCTCCGGGTGCCACGATCGCCGAGGCGACCAGGGTGCTCGGCCAGTGGTTCACCGACGTGGTGCGGCTCAATCCCGATAACTTCCGGATCTTCGGGCCCGACGAGACGGCGTCGAACCGCTTGCAGTCCGTGTTCGACGCGACCGCCAAGCAGTGGAACGCGGAGTTCTCCGGACCAGAGGTCGACGAGCACCTCGCGCGCGCTGGACGCGTGGTCGAGATGCTGTCGGAGCACCAGTGCCAGGGATGGCTCGAGGGGTATCTGCTCACCGGGCGGCACGGGCTGTTCAACTGCTACGAGGCGTTCATCCACATCATCGACTCGATGTTGAACCAGCACGCCAAGTGGCTCAAGGTCACCAACCACATCCCGTGGCGCCGGCCCGTCGCCAGCCTCAATTACCTACTGTCGAGCCATGTCTGGCGTCAAGACCACAACGGCTTCAGCCACCAGGACCCCGGGTTCATCGACCACGTCGTGAACAAGCGCGCCGAGGTGGTCCGGGTCTATCTGCCGCCGGACGCGAACACCCTTCTGTCCACCTACGATCACTGCCTGCGCTCGCGCCAGTACGTCAACGTGGTGGTCGCGGGCAAGCAGCCGAGCCCGAACTTCCTCACCATCGACGAGGCCATCGCGCATTGCACCAGGGGACTCGGGATCTGGGAGTGGGCAGGTACCGAGACACTCGGTGAGGATCCCGACGTCGTCATCGCAACGGCGGGCGACGTCCCGACCCTGGAAGGCCTTGCCGCGGTCGACCTGCTCAAGCAGAACCTGCCCGGCCTGAAGATCCGCTTCGTCAACGTGGTGGATCTGATGCGGCTGCAGGATGACAAGGAACATCCGCACGGCTTGTCCAACCGCGATTTCGACATGATCTTCACCCGCGACAAGCCGGTGATCTTCGCCTATCACGGCTACCCGTGGCTCATTCACCGGTTGATCTACCGGCGCGCCGGAAGCAACAACGTCCACGTCCGCGGCTACAAGGAAGAGGGCACCACCACCACGCCATTCGACATGGTGATGCTCAACGATCTCGACCGGTTCCATCTGGTGATCGACGTGATCGACCGCGTGCCGTTCCTGCAGTCGAAGTGCGCGACCTTGCGCCAGCGGATGGTCGACATGCGGATCACCGCCCGTGAGTACACCCGCATGGAGGGTGACGACCTGCCGGAGGTACGTGACTGGGTGTGGCCGGACGCGCGCGGTACCGCGGTGGCGACCTCCGTCGCCGCTACCGTCTTCACCGGCGGTGACAACGAGTAGGTCGTCGCGTCCCCAGGCTGCTGTGTTTGACTCGCGCCATGGGAGCTCCCGACGCGTCGGTCGGGCTGCGGATCCTCGTCGCGGTGCCGCTCGGAGTTGGTGCCGCGCTCGTGGTGGGTCTGACGGCCGGATGGCCGTTCGCGCCTGCCGCGGGGTGGATCGTCGCGGCCGTCGCCTATCTGATCTGGACCTGGCTGATCGTCGGGCGCCTCGACGCCGTGCAGACCGCGCGACATGCCACCAGGTACGGCGAAGACGACTCGACGCCGTGGATCATCGACCTCACCGTGCTGATGGCCAGCGTGGCAAGCCTTGGCGGGGTGGGCTACCTGCTGGCCGCGGAATCGACGGGCGAGGTCAGCGCTGCCGTGATCGGGGCGCTGAGCGTGGCCGCGGCCTGGGTGACGGTGCACACCGTGTACATGCTGCGGTACGCCCGGCTGTACTACACCGGCGACGAAGGCGGCATCGACTTCAACGAGAGCGAGGGCTACCGGCCCGACTACGGCGACTTCGCCTACCTGGCGTTCACGCTCGGCATGACCTACCAGGTGTCGGACACCGACCTGACCGACCGACAGATACGGATGGCCGCGCTGCGACATGCGCTGCTGTCGTTCCTGCTCGGCGCCATCGTGTTGGCCATCGTGATCAACCTGGGGGCCAGCCTGATCGGCGCCGGTCACTGAGCAGCGTGCAACGATGAACGCGTGGCCAGTATCGCCGAATGGGTCGAGGGCGCCCGCCCACGCACGCTGCCCAATGCCGTAGCGCCCGTCATCGCAGGCACCGGAGCAGCGGCCTGGCTGGACGCCGCCGTGTGGTGGAAGGCCGTGCTGGCGCTGGTGGTGTCACTGGCGCTGATCGTCGGGGTGAACTTCGCCAACGACTACTCCGACGGCATCCGCGGCACCGACGACGTACGTTCGGGTCCGCTGCGGCTGGTCGGGTCGAAGCTGGCATCGCCACGGGCCGTGTTGACGGCCGCGGTGGTGAGCCTGGCCGTCGGCGCAACGGCGGGACTGGCGCTGGCGATCGTGACCGAACCGTGGCTGATCGCGATCGGCGCGGCCTGCATCGCTGGGGCGTGGCTCTACACCGGCGGCTCGAAGCCGTACGGCTATTCGGGCCTTGGCGAGGTCGCGGTGTTCGTGTTCTTCGGCCTGGTCGCGGTGCTCGGCACGCAGTACACCCAGGCGATGCGGGTCGACTGGGTCGGCGGCGCGCTCGCGGTGGCGACCGGCGCGTTGTCGTCGGCGGTGTTGGTGGCCAACAACCTTCGCGACATTCCGACCGACAAGGAATCCGGCAAGATCACCCTCGCCGTGCGTCTCGGTGACGCCCGCACCCGCCTGCTGTATCAGGTACTGGTCGCGCTGGCGTTCGTGCTGACGCTGGTGCTGATGCTCGCCACCCCTTGGTGCGCAGTGGGTTTCGTGGCGGCGCCCTTGGCGGTGCGGGCGGCCAAGCCGGTGCGCGGCGGCCTCGGCGGCAAGGACCTGATTCCGGTCCTGCGCGACACCGGGTTGACGATGCTGGTGTGGTCGGTCGCGGTGGCCCTGGCGCTAGCCTTCGGTTAGCCGAGCGAGTCGCGCGTCGAGCGTGGCGTGGAAGTGCCCGATTGCGCTCTCGTGCCTGCCGAACTCGACGAAGTCGTTGGCACCGGCGTGCAATCCTTGTTGCACACCGGCGGACATGGCGTTGTCCTCGAGTGCTCCCTCGGCAAGCAGCCCGCCTCCTCCCCCGGCCGGAGCCCTCCCTTCGGCTGCACCTTGGGCAGCCATGCCATAGGTGGTGACCGTGGTGTGGTCGATGTCGATCGGGTCGATCACGACAGCGATGATTTGGTCGGGGAACGTCGCCAGCATCACGTTCGGGAACAGGTGGTAGACGAACGTCACGCGCGCATCGACCGTCCACGTCGCTTCAGGGCGATCGCGAAGGCGTTCAATGTTGCGGTACGGGAACGTGATCCGGCAGTTCGGCCCAAACGGCTCGACGACGTTGAGGTTGTCGTACTGCAGCGGGTAGAACGTCTCACGGTGCGTCGAGCGGATGTGGTAGCCCTCCAGGAATTGCTCGACGAGCACCTTCCAGTTCATCGCCCTGACCGTGGACTGCGTGTAGATCAAGCGCTCGGCGGTCGATAGCTTGTCGCGCCAAGGACTCCCATCGATCAGGCCCTCCGAGGCCGAACCCCGAGCATCCAGCGGATCGATGACGACCAGCCCGTCGACTTCACGGCTGGTGACTTCGACGAGACCGCGCGACGGCACGTCGAGGTCCGGGAATCCGTCGGCGTGCGGGACGTGCGCCAGCGATCCGTCGAGGCGATAGGTCCAGCCGTGGTACCGGCACACCAGCGCACGGGAGCAACCCGACCCCTCGACGAGGGCCATGCCCCGGTGCCGACATGCGTTGCGGAACACGCGCACTCGACGGTCGGTGCCACGGAGTGCGAACAGCGGAACCCCGAACGCGACGCGTTCGACGTGGTCGCCGGGATTCGGGATCGCCGCCGACGGAACGTACACGCTCGGCATGGCACGAAGCAGCTTGAGTTCGTCGGCGAACCGGGCCGGATTGACATAGGCCTCGACCGGTTCTCGCCAGGCGTCGCCCTCGTCGGTCGTGCCCGCGTCGATGTGCGCGAGGACGCGGTGAACGATCTCGACGTCGCTCGCGAGCGACGTCTTCGTTGACGTACTCACCAATTGAGCATCACGCTTTATCGGTCATATGTCAAGATATCTGTGATATGAGTATTTCCTCCCGCGCCGTGCTCGGAAACCGCCCGCTCACCGCGCGTTCCGTCCTCGCCTCCGCCCTACTGGGCGCCGACGAGCCCGTCCTGCCGGTTGCGGGACTGGTGGCCGCGGCGTCACTGTTCGGAATCAGCGCCGGCGCCGCACGCACCTGCCTGTGGCGAATGGTGGCCAACGGCGAACTCACCAGCGACAACGGCTGTTACGCACTCGCAGGGCGCCTGCTCGAACGTCGGCACCGCGTCGACGACGCCGCCCGCCACACCGACGGGGGCCGGTGGAACGGGACGTGGGAGCTCGCCGTCGTGTCACTGGAACGCCGCCCCGCCGCGGACCGTCTCGAACTCCGCAGGGCAGCCATCGCGCTGCACCTCGCCGAGATCAGAGAGGGCGTCTGGATCCGCCCGGACAACCTCGACCCGGAGCGCCTGCCGTCGTCACGAGCCGTGCTCGACGCGCAATGCGTGCACTTTCACGGTGCCGACTCCGACATCACCGTCGATGCCACGAGATCCCTGTTCGCCCTGGACAGCTGGGCAGACGAAGCCAGAAGACTCCTCGTCGCGATGAACGACGAGCTCGACGCGAAACGTCCCGATACCGACGAGATCGCCCCTCTCACATACCAGTTCGCGCTCTCCATCGCCGTGGTACGCCACTTGCAACTGGACCCGCTACTCCCGGCGGCGCTCATCCCCTCGGACTGGCCCGCCGTCACCCTGCGAAACGCCTACCGCCGCTTCGACGATTCGTTCAAGCGGCACATGGACCACGCGTTCCGGCAGTCTTCGGGGTGACGCCGTGCGCGAACGTCGAGATTTCGGTGACATCGAGCGGATTCGCCGACGAGAAGTCGACGTTCGCGCCTCAGCGGAGCGCGTCCACCAACCGGTCGAGGTCGTCGTCGGTGTTGTAGAGATGGAAGCCAACCCGCACCGCGCCCGCCCGCACCGACGCACGGATGCCCGCGCTGGCCAGCTTGTCGGCCGCGTCCGCGATGGGCAGCGACACGATCGCCGAAACACTTGGCGGCAGATCGAGTTCGGCGCGCAGGCGGTTGGCCAGTCCCACGCAGTGCGACTCGACGGCACTGGCGTCCAGCGATGCCAGCCACGGCATGGTCAGCCCCGACCCGAGCACGCCGAACCACGCAGGCGAGGTGTCGAAGCGACGCGCGTCAGGTGCCAGGCGCAGAGGAAGGCCGTAGATCGTCGACCACGGTTCCTCTGCGGCGTACCAGTTGGCGGCATGCGGCGTCATCAAGCCAGACATCCTGGCGCTCAACGACATCCATGCAGTGCCACGCGGCGCGAGCAGCCACTTGTACACCGCGGCGACGCTGACGTCGACCCAGCCGAGATCGAGATGCTTCCACCCGACGGCCTGGGTCACGTCGATGATCGTCGACGTGTCGGTGCCTGCCAGCCCGGCACGCAACGCATCGATGTCGAGCGCGGCGCCGTTCGCGGATTGCACCAGGCTGGCGAGCACGACGTCGTACTCACCGCCGGTGGCGATCAGCGCATCAGGGGTCAGCTCGGTGAGGACGACCCCACGACTCGCCTGCGCGGCGAACGGGAACGTGGTGCTGGTGAATTCACCGGACAGGGTTGCCACCCTGGCACCGTCGGGAATGGCTGCGGCGACCAGACCCAGCAGGGCCGACACGCTGCCGCCCATCGACACCGATTTCACCGGCACGCCCGCCAAGGCGGCATAGGCGGCACGGCCACGGCGCACCGACTCGTCGAAGCTGGGGACCTGCATGGTGCCTGCCTGCCACTCGGCGATGTGCTCGTGCAGCGCGTCGACCAGAAACGTGGGCGGCAGCCCGTAGGTCGGTGAGTTCAGAAATCCCTCGGCCCCGACGAATTCGGCGCCGAACGCGGAGCGCGGGCTCATTCGGCTGCGGACTCGTCGCCCCGCAACCGGGCGCGGAGCTGATCGCGGTCGGTGCGGCGCCGTTCGTCGAACGCGGCGATGCTGGCCGTGGCACGGCGTCGAAGCGGAGCGAACACCCAGATGCCCAGCGGCAGGGCCAGCACGATGGCGAACAGCAACGCCACCACGAGTGGGAACTCGGCTATCCCGACGAGATGGGCGAGGAAGAAGATCAGCGCCGTAAGCACCGCCGCCAACAACAGGCGAGCCAATGTGTAGACCGCGACGTCGATCAACATCCGGGCGCCAGAACCCCCGGTCGCTTCGCTCTTGCCCGCCGGGCCCTCCGCACTAGACACGGTTCGAGCCTACCGACGGCGCGTATATTCAGATCAAGGAGGTTTTCTGCGTGCAGTATCTGTTCCTCATCATCGTCCTCGCAGGCCTGGCCTACGCGGCGTTTCGTCTGGTGCGGGCCATGGCCGACCGACCCAAGAGTAGGACGATTGGGCCCGACGATGATCCGGACTTCCTTCGTCGGCTCGGCCACGGGGACCCCGACGTCCGCTGAGGCGACTTAGCGGGCTGCCGCCGGAAAACCGTTGGCCACCATCGCGGCGAGTTCGATCAGCGCGTCGCGGGTTTCGGGCTTGAGCCGGTCGAGGCTGATCTCGGCGCCCTCCTCCAGATGCGCATCGAACGGCACCCGCTGCACAGCTCGGCAACGCCGCGAGAAGTGGTCCTCCACCTTGGTCATGTCGACCTTGCCCGAACGGGGCCGTACGGCGTTGATCACCGCGATCGAATTGCGCACCAACTGCTGGTAGCCGTGGGCATCCAGCCAGTCCAGCGTGGCCGAGGCGCTGCGCGCGCCGTCCACCGAACCGGAGCTGATCACGATCAGCACGTCGGCCTTGCTCAGCACCGCCGACATGGCGGAGTGCAACATTCCGGTGCCGCAGTCGGTGAGCACCAGGCTGTAGAAGCGCTCGAGGACTTCGAGCGTGCGTGCGTAGTCGTCGGAGCTGAATGCCTCCGACACCGCGGGATCACTCTCGGAGGCAAGCACTTCCAGCCGGCTCGGGCCTTGCGACGTGTAATGGCGGACGTCGCTGTAGCTGTCGATGCCCTCGGCGTCGCGCAGTAGATGGCGCACCGTCGACGGCGTCTCGAGCGGCACCTTCTGGCTCAGTGTGCCGCGGTCGGGGTTCGCGTCGACGGCGATCACCCGGTCCCCGCGGATGGAGGCGAACGTGGCACCCAGCGTCGCGGTGATGGTGGTCTTGCCGACCCCGCCCTTGAGGGACAACAACGCGATCCGGTAGCACCCTCGCAACGGCCGATCCACCTGCTCGGTCAGGCTCTTGCGCTTGATGGCCTTCGAGCCCTCGCCGAGGTTGATCAGCGTGCCCGACGCGTAGTACACCCAGCGCCGCCAACCCTCCGACGGCACGCGCTTCGGTTGACCGAGCAACGCGACCGTCGACAGATCGAAGTACGGCGCGGGCACGACGGGATCGGTTGCCGAGATCGGCTGCTGCTCGGCCAGCTCCGCGGCGAACACATCCCCGTCGCTTCGCTCGCCCATGATCTGCGCGAGCGGCAGGCCGTGCGGCGGGGTCGGCGCGGTCCACTCCGGGGGCACCGTCTCGGCGGGATCGCTGAACCGCTGCTGTGCTCTGAACACGATCGGCTGTTCGGCCGTGTGGTGGTGCCCCGGCGCAGAAGACAAGGTCAGCCCACCCCGGCGTAGGAGTGCAACCCGGTGGTGACCAGGTTGATGAAGAACAGGTTGAACACCATCGCGACGAAGCCTGCCACGTTGATCCAGGCGGCCTTGCGGTCGCGCCAGCCCGCCGTCGACCTGGCATGCAGATAGGCGGCGTAGACCACCCACGCGATGAACGCCACCGTCTCCTTGGGGTCCCAGCCCCAGTAGCGGCCCCATGCCTCCTCGGCCCAGATCGCGCCGAAGATCACCCCGAAGCCGAAGACGGGGAACCCGAAGATCGTCGCCCGGTAGGCGATGCGGTCCAGCGTCTGGGCGTCGGGCAGCCGCTGCAGGACGCGGGCGAGCGTGCCCTCGCGGTCGGGGGCACCCAACGGCGACATCTTGGCGAGGAACAGGATGCTGGCCACGCCTGCGACGAGGAACACGCCCGAGCCAAGGCTCACCACCGACACGTGGATCGGCAGCCAGTACGACTGCAAGGCGGGCATCACCGGCGCGGCGTTGGCGTAGAGCCATTTCCCCGACACCGTCAGCAGGATCAGCACCGGCACCAGCACGAATGCCCACAACGCCCGGTACTGGGGGCGGCGCAACATGACGGCCGCGGCAACCAGACCGCAGAAGCAGGTCAGATTGATGAACTCGTACATGTTGCCCCACGGCACCCGCGTGGTCGCGAAACCGCGCAACAGGATGCAGACGCCGAGCATGCCGATCCCGACGTACACCAGCGCCAGCCCGGCCCGCCCGACGCGCTCGTCGACCGGCCGCTTCGGGGCTTCGAGCACTCGCCCCGGCGCATTTGTGTCGGCGGCGGTGGATCCGATGCCTGCCGCCACCAGCTCACGCTGCTCGACCTTGCGGCCGCGGCTGTAGGCGAGCTCGACGGCCAGCAGCAGCAGCGCGACCACCATCACCACGATCGACGTGGTGAAGGCCCAATCGGAGTACCGGGACAGTCCGATGTCGATGTGCTGTGGATTCATCGATCCTCTTCCTTCGCCTCAGCCCGGCCTTCCAACAAACGCCCGGTCATCCGCTCGAACTGGTCGCCCCAGCCGGAGTTGTCGGTGCGGGCGAGGCCGCCCAACTCGACGCTAACCGTACCCGGCCCTGCGGGCTCGATACGAACCCAGATTCGTCGTCGCCGCACCACCAGCGACACCAGCAGACCAGCCATCATCGACATCGCGAACACCAGCACCCACACCTGCGCGGGATCGTGCGAGACCTGCACGTTGACGAACGGCACCGCGCCGTCGAACCGGACCGTGGTGCCGTCGGCCAGCCGGGTGGACTCGCCGGCGCGCAGGTTGACCCTGGCCTCCTTGTTCAGCCGCTTCTGCCCGATGAGGCTCGGGTCGAGGGTGAAGATCGACTGGGGTTTGCCGGTGTCCAGGCCGGTGTCTCCGCGGTAGACGTCGATCGCGACGGCGGGGTCGTTGAGGGCGGGGAAGCTCGACGACAGCAGCTTGCCGTCGAGCTGTTCGGTCGGGGCGAACAACCCCTGCACGGCGATCTGGTTCTTGCGACGTTCGCGTTCGTCGGGGTACGTGCCACCCGGAGGGTCGACGCGGATCACGCCGGACGACAGCAGCGTCAGCGGGTCGTCGGGGCGCCACTGCACGGTCGTGGTGCGGGTCTGGCCGTCGGGGAACGTGACGGTGAAGGTCGGCGCGTAGCCGTGGCCCTGCAGATAGATCCGGTCACCGCCGAGCCGCAGCGGATGGTTGACCTCGAGCTTGTACGGCCGCCAGACGTCGGTGTTCAGGCCCGC